>RCNC010000113.1_pt1 | contig 43517 bp, 30 predicted proteins | sample 2041301 | NCBI WGS metagenome assembly RCNC01 (sample SAMN09708231, study PRJNA481090) | Marine sediment metagenome, whole genome shotgun sequencing project. | biome: marine sediment; feature: ocean; material: sediment; isolation source: Sewage treatment plant 13A marine sediment (STP13A) ...
TGCTGAAAAATATTGAGAAGCTGGAAATGAGAGTTCGCAGGCACGACGGGTTCTACCGGTTCGTTGCGGTTGAGGAAGAGGTTTTCTTGCTCCGTCGTATAGAAAAGAATATTGACCTCGGTGTCCTCGCCCGAGTACTCAGCGAGACCTAGATTGGTCCGAGTCCCGCCTGAGTTTTTCAACCCCACGATAATCCCAGTTTCGCCTTCACTGGAGATCAAATCACCCGACTTCAGACCGGGAAGTCCGAGACCGAAAGTGCCCTCATCAGATCGTTCGTTGTATGTGCGCGAGTTAACCATCAAACTGTCGGAAGAAAATACATGCAGGGCGCCTTGCGTCTTGGCGCTTTCAGGAGCACCAAAGAACTCCACGAGCACGTCCTCCCAATCCAGCTGTTGCCCCGCGGATATAGTCACAGACTCTTCGAGGAACTCACCAATCACTCCGGTGCGGTCAACCTCGACCTCGTAACGCAGGGTCACAGTCTGGGATCCAGAAGTTGGGTTGAGGATCGTGAGGCCACTTCTCCAAACGCTTTGATGTGTTCCTGTTGTGTGGGCGACGGCAGCAACCAGGAAGTGTTGTTCGCTGGCGGATTTGCTCACTACCTGTTCCGGGTGGATTGCGTCGAGGGCGGTGGGATCTCCGGTGATGTTGTCGATCACTGAGCCACCTACGGCGACCCTTCCATCACCTTCCACGACCTCGACTGTGGCGTATGCCGAGTGCACTCCGTCCGCGCCGAGATCTTTGAGGTTGCGTAGTTTGCTGCTGTGGCCGTCCACATCGACAAGCCTCCTCTGGAGACGTTGACCCGAGCCGTCAAAAATCTCGACCTCGAGGGTGACGAGTGATCCATCGACCTCTTGGAAGTAAAGATTTGACCGAAAATAGTCATCGTGTTGGAGGCCGATCAAGTAGACTTCGCCGTCACCGAGGCCTCTCGAAGCGTATCTGCCTTCACCAAACGTGCCTCCTCCTCCTGCCTTCTTCGTCGTCGGATTCTGGGTATAGGTTCGTGTGAGGAACAAGACAGGTGCCGAGGCGTCGACCCACAGTCCGCCGCTGCCGGTTCTATTGAAGAGTTCCTCGATGATGTTGTCCCAATACATGCTGCGTCCGGGCTCCAGCTCAAACGGACCCTCCTGGAGGATTAACGTCTTATTCCGAGGCGTGAATTCAACAACGAACGAGACCGGTTCAGACCCCGGGTTGTAGACCATGGCCTGAGTTTTCCAAAGAGTCCCGCCGGCACCCGAGACTCCACCTGCGGCGGCTGGCATTGTTGGTCGGCGATCGCTGCCTCCTGCTCTTCCGGTTTGGTCGGCTGGTAGCGCACAATCGGCTGGACAGGACCACGCAGTTTCGGAACCTTCACATGATTCATCGCCACACTGCACCGCGCCCGACACAGTAATCGTCTTTTCCTCGATGATTTGGCCAGAGTCGAACTCGACATCTAGCAACACGCTGAAGCTGCCGGTACTCTCGAAGACATGGGTTGGATGTTGCTCAGTCGATGTCCATCCGTCACCAAAATTCCATCGCCAGGAGACAGAACCATTGGAAGAGAAATCGGCGAATCGCACCTTCTCACCTTGCTTTGGCTGCTCGGGCCACCAGGTGAAGTCGGTAGAATTTTGGATCCAGGCTTCCACCGTGAATGGGCAATCGGCGCTCCAATCTCCGTCGCAGAATGTTTGGCCGTCTCCCTGGGCCTGGACTCTTGCTGTGTAGGCTCCCGGTTCGAGCTCATCGACCGTTGCGAAAACCTGGTTTCTGGCGGTCTCGCCACTGTCGACGACCGTCCCAGCCGTATCCCGGACTTGCCACCTGTAGCCTTCTTCGTCCCGTACGTCGGACCAGCGGAGCTCCGGAGAAGTGTCTGTGGTTGAACCGCCGCAGGTCGTGTCACCCACCTCCGTTACTGTTGGTGTTCCAAGGGTGGTGCATGCGGCTTCGACGATGTCCATGCAACAGCAGGGAGACCAGGCGCTATAGGCCTTGCCTCCGTCATCTTGCCAAGATCGTGCACGATAACAGGCCGTTCCAATGCCTGTTGGAGTGAACTGAACCCCCACCCAATCGCTACTCGGAGCTGGGAATTCGAAGTCAAACGGTGGGGTCCCTGTACATGAGCCCCACGGGTAACCCTGGTATCGATATCCTGTTTCGCCCGGCAGGCTGTCGACCTCGTTTCTCCACCAGAGACCATAATCCTCGTAAATCGTGAGAGGTGGTTTGAACGAATCATCACAGAAGAAAAAGACTTCAGTGTGATCGAGATTGGCGACGTTGAGTTCATCCGGTGCGGGTATGGAAGGGTCGATGAAGACCCGAAGAAAGACTTCATCAAAAACGGCGTGGGTCTGGATTTCGTCGTAGTAGTCCTGTCCCGCCGCGAGAATCACTCTGACACTTGCTGCGGAGGCTGGTGCCGTCCCCCCCATCAAGACCGGCGTCCATGCATCGACCGTTGCGGCGGTTGGCGAGGAGATTTGTGCCAGATAAACTGAGCATTCAGTGTCCGAGTAGAATCGACTGAAGAGAAGGCCGTTGGCTGATGACGGCTGTCCCGAGGGAATCAGAATATCTGCGCCGAATTCGTAAATATAGTATTCGTTCACAGGTACGCACTGTGACATGACCAGTGTGACGTCAACCCCATATCCCCCTCCTGAGACTTGCGCCGAGCCCGAGGACGGTGATCCGTTGGCATCGAATGGCATCCACATTCTGCTTCCATCATCAAGTGACCATGACGTCAGGTTAGAGTCAAAGCTGCCGTTTGCTAGCATGTTCTGCGCGCCTGCCGTTGTGGCGACAAAACCCACAAAAAGAAGAATGCAGAGGCTGCGGAATCCAGAGAGCATTCTCTCCTCCTTCAAACACCCAGTGTGATTCGTCCGAAACTTCTCCGCCAATATAATGCTTTCCACGGGGACTGTCACGAAATCGGACAGAAATTCTCTAAACCAATAACGGTAGGATGCCGATCAATTCGTGGTCACGAGCTGATATCACTGAAATGGACTGAACGCGAAAGGGGAATTCGTGACTCTGTTTGCCTATCCCTCGAACGGGATTCTGAGGATATGTGGTTGCTCACCGCAGACCGCTAGAAAGAGCCACGAACTCCGGCGAGAAGAACCGCGGATCAGGAAGCAACGAATCGTCTATGTTCCGCCATTGGACAAGGTCTTGGCGCACACTGTCCAATCTCTCCTCCTCATCACGGCCGGCGAGACAGTACATCGCAAAATGAGCCGCTGCCCGTAAAAGGTATGCCGCGGCCTGCTCGCGTTTCTCGGGGAATCTCACTGGGTCGAGATTGGCGACCACATCTTCGTAGTCACCCCTGAGAAAACCGGCGGCGGCGCGTCGGAGGGAAGCGGAGACCTCCCTGGTCTGCGGTGGGCTCGTCTCACCCGGGAGATCAGGGACAATTGCTGTTGGCCGAGGGGTGGGAAGCGTCACAACTGCGGTGGGACTCGGTAGCGCTGGTACCGGCGTCGCGCGAGGTGATGGCTGCACGATGATCGGGATTGCGGTGGGGGTGATTCGCTCCAAAGCGATGAGCTGTTCCGAAATATTGGAGTAGGCACGGACGGCGCGCGTGGCTGTCGCCGAAGCAGCGTCAATTGATCCGAGGTCGCGGTTCAAAGTGCCTTCGTTCAGTTTCTCCTCTGCATCTCTGAGCTCTGCTGCCGCACCTTCGAGGAGACCAGAATTGTCCTGGAAATACCGCGAAAATCGACGATCTGCCCTCCGCGACTCGACCTGGCTCGCAAGAGATCGCGCTTGGCGAATGGTCTCGGTCACTGTCCTGACCCGTCCCGCAAGTTCTTCAGGGGCAACTTCTGGTTCAGTTTCTGGTTTGGCCTGAGCTTCGAACTCCGCGAGTTGTTGTTCCAATTCGTTGAGCAGGTTTGCCTGCGCCACACCTTTCTCGCGTGAGGAGTCGAGATAGTATCGAGTAGAGTCTATATCCCCACAGGCCAGGTGGGCGCGTGCCAAATGATAGTAGGGAAGGTAGTCGACCGTCCGCAGTGCGATCGTGCGAGCACTGAGTCTTGGGCGCGGTTTGTCAACCACGGCGGCGCCCAGAAGTTGCAGCGCCTCCCGCGAGCAGGTGCCGTCGCCGATGAGCTCGACGGCCCTCTCAAAATCCTCGTACCAACGATCGGCGAAACTCGGGCATGGCACGCTGATTACCGTCGTTAGCGCCAAAAGAACTGCGAACAAACGCAACGGTGGCTGGCGGATTCGCCACCCCGCCGAGTCGATGAGTGAATGCTCAGACTGGCGCCCAGATCGGGAGAAATTAGAGAGGGATGCCCGCATCGCCATCTAGTCGATCAGACCAAGGCTTCGAAGGAACGAGTCTTCGTCGACGTCGGTTAGCGGTACCATTTCACTGGTTGATTCGCCGGCGACGATATCCGTTTGTATAGTTTTCTCTCCATACTCGGTGTTCCTGAGAACGATCTTGTACGACCCTGGGGCGAGTACAACGACCAACGGCGTGTATTTCGCCCCGTTGAGATCCGCCCGCTCGCCATCACGACCCACCACTTCCACAACTTCCGCCCAGGGATTGGCGTCGAGAACCAGCGTTCCGGTGGGGGTGCCCGTTGCCGCCCCTTCGAATTCGCCTCCGAGACCAGGGATGGTAACGATTTCCTTCAGAAGAAGAACCGCCACAATCAAGATCCCAACGACTCCAACGGCACCGGCCAAACGAACGCGCCTCGTTCGCAATGCCCCGCGATCCACTCGCGCGGACGAGGATTCGGCGTGCACAGGGATGTTGCCGCTGACGGTTGCTGAAGGTGGCCCAGAAATCTCCGAAGCGATTGGTAAGGGCGGCGTGGGTGGAGGCGGGTGAGGCTGTTCGGGCACCAAAAAATCAGGCGGCGCAGTTCCAACCGATGTCGCAGATTCAGCATCCGGTCCGCTCGCCTTCGCCTCGTCTTGAGCTGGCGGGGGCGCCGCTTTTCTTTGTGGTTTCGCTTCCGTTCCTGTTTTGGTAGGTGGCGGCAAATCCGGTTCAGTTGCTCGAGCGACGGTCTTGTCGAGATTCCTCGTGCTTGCCTCTCCGCTTTTCCGCTCGGCTATGGGCTGAGCGTCGGGGAGTTTCGGGGCCGGCTGAAGGTCAACATCGATTTCATCTGAATCGAAGGATGCAGTCACATCCTCCGAGTGGGACGTTCCCGCAGAGGATTTTTTGACCGGGAACGCGCGTGAAACCCGTTTTTGGTCCGAATCAGGTTTTTTCGTATCGGCCTCTGATTCTGGTCGCCGGCTCAGGCGAATCGCTTCTTCCCTTTCTTTCGGGCCTATGGGGTGATCAAACTGAATCAACCGAACCTGGTCGTGAAAGCTCTCCCCATCGGGAAAGCGATCATTCGCGTCCTTGGCAAGTGCCCGGAGCACGAGGCGACGTGCTTCTTCCGGAATCAGACCGTCCGGATCCGAGTCTGAAAATGGGATCGGAGCTTTCGTAAGATGGCCCGCCATGACCTGGTACATGTCGTCTTTGCCCCTGATCGGGTAACGGCCCGTCAAAAGCTCATAAAACACAAGGCCAAACGAATAGACGTCACTCCAAGAACCCACCGCATCGTTCTCTTGGGTCTGGAATTGCTCGGGCGAGGCGTAACGTACCTTGCCAAGGAAGAACCCTTGTTTCGTCAAACCACTGGCAGCCTCGGAGAGTTTTGCGAGCCCGAGGTCGATAAGTTTGACTCTTGGATTTCCCTCACCGTCGATCGCCAGCATGAGGTTGTCGGGTGAGATGTCACGATGGATGATCCCGGTGCGGTGTACTAAGGCGATGGCTCGAAGGGACTGCTGCGCGATTTCTAGAGCCAGCCGAAAAGACGGCGGTTCCTCGCCGGCAATGATCTCCTGCAGATTGACGCCGTCGATGTACTCGATGACCAGGAAGGCCATTCCGTCGTCTTCGTCGACATTGAAATCTAAGACCTGCGCGATATTCTCGTGACGAACCTGGGAGGCAATTCGCGCTTCACGAAAGAAGCGTTCCCTGCTGTCCTCGTTGTTCATGAGTTCGGACCGCATTGTCTTGATGACGCGGATCTCGTCCAAAAGGCGGTGCCTTACCTTGTACACATTCCCTTGGCCACCCCCACCGATTTGCTCGAGGATTTCGTACTTTCCTTCGAATGATCCAAGAGATTCAAGCATCGTTATTCACCAGACTACCTTGCAAACTAACGTATCGGAGGGTGACCGTCAACGGACGCTGGCGTCAACGTGATGCTGGTTTCTATGGCCGTTTGAACCAGAGCGGCGGGAAGGAAGATGTGCCATCTCTTCAAGTTGCGCGAATTCGCGGGGGTGGGAAACGGTTCTGGAAAGTGTCTGCAGACCTTCAAGACCCCCCACTCTCCAAAGCAGGTCGGTTGATGTCTACCAACGTCTTCCGTCAGACATTTGTCAGACTTGGAAATGCCTTACACGCAATCGCCCGGTGGCTGAGCCACCGAGTTTCGCCGAACACCTTGCCTGCATATCTCACCAACTTTTTGCTGCGGGCGCCGATGATCGGCGCCCCGCGGTGTTTTCTCCCGACGGGGTGCTCGACGTACCGCAAGCACGCACTCCGCACCCCTCGGTTCGAAAACCCCACTGTACACGACACCTCACCGCCCTCGCGACGAAACCCGGTGAGATATGCAAGCTAGCCGCGAACACCAATCACAGCGTTATCAATGTCCTGGTCGAAGCGGTCATCGCTCACCAACTTGGACCAGAGCCATCCGATGGCGTAGCGAAGTCCATGCTTCGTCCCGCGAAACCTGTGGGGTCGTCCAACTGCCGGTCTGAATCGAAGCCAAGATTCTGGACCCATCGTGAGGAGTTGGCCGTTGATTCGCAGGGTCGCATTGCTGCCGACGCCGGTTGCTATGACGCACGGACTCGCGGTCCTTTGTAGGCTCATTCCGACGTAGGCTTCATGGGTTAACGATCCGTCTGTAATGAGACAGGTTCCGGCGACATTCACACATTCGATCATAACGATGCCTCCTCTTCTTGACGCCTGGAAAAATGCAGCCTAGGGCAATGATGCCCACGACAGAACCCTGGCCAAGCGTGGATTCGCTCATTTTGGGATGTTTCCTTTTCAAAGGGTAGCACGAATCATGAGGTGGCCGCCTCTGCAGCAAGATCCGTGTTTAGCAGCGTGATACGCTCAAGAGTGTGGAAAAGGGACTTCCTAGCGTTTACTCTCACGTTGAATTACACCCCAGCACCATTCAGTTTTCTCATGCGTTAGCATCGCTGGCAGGAACGCGGTGCTCGATCATGACTGGGCTTGAGATCACGGTCCCCCCCCGTCGATCAATGATGTTGCCAGCGTGACCTGGGATGACCTCCTCCAGCGGCCCTGGTACTACGCACCGTACGCTTTCTCGGTGCACCCACTGCTCGCGCGAGAACTCGTTGAGGTCACTTGCCGCGGCAACCATCCCTACTACGAATATCGGGCGCTCATGCTAGAGCCGGCGGCGGAATATGGCCCCGGACTCGTCGAGACCGGTGAGAACCGCGGCATGGGGACGTCGTTCGACGATCCGGCACTAGCGCTTACGAAGAGCGTCTTCGAGGCGTTCGAGCGCAAGTGGTCGAAGGTCTGGGATCCCGACGTCTTGCAGGTCGCGCCCTTCGCGGAGCTCGGCGACGCTGGCGCAGCGTCACCGGAAGCGTTCGGTGTGGTTACTGATTGGGAAATTCGACGCGGGGCACTTCCCTACGTGCGCTACACTCGCGATCTCCCACTGGCGTGGGCTGGCGGGTTGCGCGTGCGACCGGGAGTTACCGAGCCAGCGCTGCTCCCTGCCGCACTTGTCTACGCTCGCTACGGTTGGAAGAACCCGCACGAGCGATTCGCGCCAACGCTAACGACGGGTTTGGCGGCCCACACGACATACAGGGCCGCGTTCCTCGAAGGGTTATGCGAGCTCATTGAGCGCGACGCATTCATGCTGGCGTGGCTACATCGGAGCGCTCCGCCACGCATCGACCCGAACAGCGTCGAGTTTGATGAGGCGATCGACGCCATGGAGCACATCGAAGAGCTCGGCTTCGTTCCGCACTTCCTGAACCTCACAACGGACGTCGCGGTGCCGGTGATCGCGACGGTACTCGAGCACCCGAAGCTCCCGTGGGACGGCACGCTCGTACCCGGGCTCGGAAGCGCCCTGGATCCAACCGCGGCGTTAAAGAAGTCCTTGCTCGAAGCATTGGCTATGCTCGCAAATGTCGTGATGTACGACCCCGAGACCAAGCACGTTGAGCCCATCCGGCATGGGCACGTGCACGGCGTTCCCCGCGCCGAGTATTACGAGGCGGCGCGCTTTCTCGTGGAGAGTTCGGACGAGATCGGGATCGACGACATTCCAAACGTTGATCGCCGCGATCACGGACGCAACTTGGAGGTCGTGCTCGAGCTGCTCGAGAAGGCGGGCATGGCAGCGTACTTCGTCGACCTCACGCCACCAGAGGCCGATCCGGCTCGGCTGGTCTTAGTTCGCGCGATGATCGCGGGGCTACAGCCGATGGTCTACGAAACCGACTGTTGGCGCTTCGTCGCGAGTCGGCTCCAGGACTCCGATTTTGGGCGCCTTAACTTGCACCCGAATCTGCTGATGGCGACGCTATGAACTCCTACGCCCAAAACATCAAGGGCCGCACCGCGCTCGTGACCGGCAGCACCCGGCGTGGCATCGGAGCGGCAACAGCGATCGTTTTGGCCCGCTGCGGCGCAAACGTCGTCCTTAATTTCGGCACCGGTGGGGCCGATGCGGAGGCGAGGGAGCGAGCCGAGGTGTTGCGAGCGAAAATCGAGGAATGCACCAGCGCAGAAGTTATCGCGGTTGAGGCGTCGACGCACAACGAAGTGGATGTGCGCCGTCTTTTCGAAGCAGCTCGCACGCGCTTCGGGTCCGTCGACATACTCGTCAACAGCGCTGGCGGTCTGTGGATCGAACAGGATTTCGCCGACGTTACGACCGAGCACTGGAAGCAGGCTTTGCGGCCCGAGATCGACGGAACTTTCTACTGCATCCGCGAGGCACTCCCTGACATGCGCGCCCAGCGCTGGGGTCGCATCGTCAACATCGGCCTGGATGCGGACACGCTCGAGCTCCTCATCAATGCGCACGACGGTCACGTGCTCGAACGCTACCCTTTCGATTTCCACATCGCCAAGTTCGCGAAGTGCGAGATTACGCGCACGCTCGCGTTGATCGAGCTGAAGCACGGCATCACGATCAACAACGTGCTCCCCGGTATCATCGAAAACATGGACAACGACGAGTTGCTCGCCGCAGTCGAGGGTTCCGTGCAAACGAGCGCGTGGTTCGGTCCTCTCGACGTGGCTCTTACGGTCGCCTTTTTGTGCAGTGACGTAGCGCGCGGGATCACACGCAGCGACGTCCGGCTACCCGGTAACATCTACAAACGCCTCTAGCCTGCATCTCTCACCAAGTTTCGTCGCGAGGCCGGCGAGGCGCTGTGCCCAGTTGGGATTTCGATCCGAGGGGCGCGGAGGTGTAGCAGGCGTGCTGGTGGTACATCGAGGAGAAAACCAGCGAATGCAGCGACAGCGGGCGCATCAGGCGCGTCCGAAAAAGGCAAAAATCGCATGAGTCGAACCTGACTCTTTGCGTCATCCGCGGCCGGAGAGTTCCGCCTCCCCTCGTGAGGTGCCGCTACCCGTTCCCCCCGAACTTAATCGAATCACACGGGGGAAGATACGATTCTTGTGTACCCAGCCCACGCGCTGCCGATAAGAGACCTTTACCCAAGACCCCTTCCTCGCGAGGACTGTAACATCGGCGCCTCGTCGCAGCTCCACCACGCAGGCTCCCAGAAATCGCGGGCTGGCCATAAGGCGGGCACGAATCGCAACGACACGAATCTTGCCTGTCTTCTTTAGGCGCTGATAAATCTTGAGCACGCGATCGTGGCGACCTGTCTTACGCAACGCGGCGATTCGGGTGTCGACAAACGACTTGAGGGATCCCTTCAGCGGCGAATGGTGCACGAGCGTCACGATGCCACGGTTGACATTAGCATTCATACGATTCATTCGAATTGCTCCATTTCAGCTGACGAAGAGTATATCGACAAAGGAGTCGGGTAGATATAACGGCCAGGAATTTTTGTGTCTTTTGACCTCCCGATGTCCGCCAAATACGTAATCTTCTGGATCGTCGGCAACACCTCCCGTGACCGGGTCCAAATCGGTCAAATCGGTCAAATCGGTCAAATCGGTCAAATCGGTCAAATCGGTCAAATCGGTCGGTGCCAGGGCCGACACTTTTGACACTTTTGTGATACCCTTCGGCCACCTTTATTTCGGAGGCTGTTTTCATGCCGCGCCGCCCGAGGATCCTGGTTGAGGGTGGGATCTACCACGTCTACAACAGATTTGCGCGTGGGGCTGAAATCTTCGCTGAAGCTGATGAGGCGGACAGATTTCTCGAGTTGCTGCGAAAGGTGAAGGTGCGCGATGGGCTGACTGTATTTGCGTGGTGTTTGATGTCGAATCATTATCACCTCGCCATCCGAACCGGACCGGTGCCGCTGTCGCGGACGATGGGATTCGTTCAGGCGCGGTTCGGTCAGGATTACAACCGCCGCTGGAAGTCGAGCGGGCCGCGATGGCAGAGCAGATACAACGCGAAATTGGTGGAAGACTCGCGGTATCTTTCACAGCTTATCGCGTACATCCACCTGAATCCTGTGACGGGAAAAGTCGTAGACGATCCTGGACGGTATCCATACTCGGGACATCCGGAGCTCATGCGAAGAACCTCAGATCCTCTGATAAACGTCGATGAGACGCTGAGTATCTACGGTGACACCGTGCGGACCTCGAGGCGTCACTATGTCCGAGCGCTCAAGGGAACCCACGATGCGCTGTGGGGCGGGGAGATGCCGGGCCGGCTGCCGTGGTGGAAGGGCGAACCGGATCGGCCCCTGAAAGAGATCGAACCGTCAGCGTGGATCGACGAGCGTGGTGTGAGCACCGGACGATCGAGGCCGCCGATGGCGGCTGAGGATTTCGTCGAAGCGGCGGGTCGAGTGCTCGATGTTGATCTGGCCGAGCTTCAGCAGAAGGGATATCCCCGTGATACTTCCAGGGCAAGGATTCTCTTGGCGGCGGTCGGTGTTGAGCGCTGGCATCAGGGCCCGAGGGATCTGGGGCGTTTGCTCGGCAGGCGAGCAGACGTCGTCTCGCGATGGGTGCGATGGGGAGCAGCGCGCCGTGAAGAGGATCCGGAGTTTGCAGCACATTATGATGACTTGGATCGAAAACTGAGCGATGCGGCGGGCGAGTAGCTCATCCTAAAAGTGTCAAAAGTGTCGGCCCTGGCACCAATACAATACACTATAACCCGTGATCGCCGGCTGTCTGATTCGGCACCGGCCGGCAAGTCCACAGCGGGCTAGAGAGGCTCGAAAGGCTCGGAGACCGGCGGTGGTTGTCGGGCTGGAGGGCCGGCGTCGGTGACCGTCAACCCCTCGGCCTCTTGGTCGTCCATGGCGCCCAGCGCGCTGTCTGCCTCTTCGTCGTTCTCCATTTCGACAATACCGAAGCCGCAGGATTCCCCGGTTTCCGGGTCGCGGGTGATCTCTGCGTTCGCCACTTTTCCGTGTTCAGCAAAGGCGGCCCGGAGACCTTCCTCGTCCATGTCGGGGGCGAGGTTTTCGACGATCAGTGTCTTGCCCATACGAAATTCCTCCTGATGATCGCGCTTCAGACGCGTTCGAATACGGAGTCCTGCCGCACCAAGACCTCGACATCGACCGCACCTGAGTCGGTCACGAATTGTTGCTCGCGAATGCTGCCCCGAATCCGGTAGATCCCGAGCTCTTCGTTGAGAACCTCGAGCGGCACTTCTGGTGATTCCGGGATATAGCCCAGCCAGAACGTGAGCCGACGGGCGCGGTGCGTTGAGTAGGGAACATCCGGATGGTGCGGAAAGTACTCGCTCTTCTCACGCAACGGCACCTCGAGCCGAAAGGTCGCAGTGCTGGTTTCCCCCGACTCCAGACGCCGGACGCTGGGTATCCGTACCGAGGTAATGTCCTCGTTGACCGGCAGCGGGGGCGCCACACGTTTGATGTGCACGGTGTTCGGCTGCTCGAAACTCACATACACCTGGTCGGTGAGGTCAGGAACCTCAGATCCCCGTTCGCCGCGCCCTCCGTCGAAGGTCAGCAGATTCCGGTGCGGTTCGGCGCTCGTGATCGTGTAGGTCACAATCAACCCGCCCTTCTCCAGGGTCCATGAGGCCCGAACCGTCGTGTGCCCCGGAGCGCGTTCATTCGACATCATGCACCTCTCAGTGGTTCGGTCGGTCGTTCGGTGCCGGAATCTCGGTGCGAGTCCGGTTGCCCTCGGCATCGGTGCCGGTGCGATGCCACGTTCCGTCGGTGTCCCGATAGGTCGAGCTCTCCACCGCATCGTGGTTCGGCCGTGGCGAGCGGCCGGCCGCCTCGCTCATCCGTCGTTCCGAGATGGGCTCATCCTCGTATCCGTGGACACCGATCGTCCGGGCCTCCTCCATGTTGTCGCCACCGGGCGCGGGATCCGGGTGTTCGCGCAGATTTTCACCGCGGTCATTGTGGTGTGCGTGGATCAGCTCATGGCCGAGGATGTCCTCCGGAGGCATGGTGTGAATGTTCCCATCCTCTCCGCGATAATCCATGGACAGGCTCGGGTTGTACGAAACTGTCGTGTCGCAGCCCGAATTCCGGGTGCCGTCCGGATTCAGGAGGGCATCGGAGGTCCTGCGCGCTCCGGCGTTCGCTTGATCGGTGCCGGCGGCCCTGGGTCGGATGGTGACGTGATGGTCACCGTTGTTGATCGCATTGACCACATCGCGGTTGCGAGGACTGTTGAGGTCTGCGATCACCTGGGCCTGGTACTCAGGGGACCCCTCGATGGTGATGTTGGGACTGAACTCGGTGACCACGGTCCCGTCGAGTCGGCGCACCGCTCTCGGGTACCCGCCAAGGAGGTTCTGGAGACCGGCGGAGTAGCCTCCGACGATCAGACCGAGAAAACCCGCAAGCCCGCCTGAGAATGCCCCCGCCATTCCCACCAAAGTCTGGAAATGACCCAACCCCACGAAGTCCGGTGGACCTACGCAGATGCACGAATCGAGCGATCTCGCTTGAGGAGGCCCCCCGACGAGGACGTTGAACGCACCCAGGATGATCGGGCCACCGAGGTGTGGGTTGGGAGTCAGCAACGCGCACGTGTGCATGTCACCAATTCGGGAGGCCGGCATGTTGCCGATCAGCGTCAGCGGAGTGCCGACCGTGATGACCCCGCCGTGGACAGTCATGTCCGCGATGCGTGCAGCCGGGAAGGTCATCTCCCGCCTCCTCTGTTGCCGGTCTCCTCGGCTGAATCAGGTGAGAAGCCGTCCAAAAGGGCTTTGAGAGTTTGGTCGGCGGCGTCCGAGACGATCGCGCGGACGTTGACTACAAAACGGTTCTCCCGGTTTTCCAGCCAGCATGTTCTCAAGAAAACGCCTTGACCTTCGGCGTCCTTGAAATCGAGCGAATAACGGACCGCGTCACACTCCTGAAGCATCCCGTCATCGTGAGTTTCGGCCTCCACCTGCACGACCTCGGGTGCGCGTCGCGTTGCGTCGATTTGGCCTTTAATGAGATCTGAGAGCTTTGCTTCCTGTCCGACCCGTTGGACCTGCACCATGGTCCCCGGAGGATCCGTGCCGATGTAGACGCCGGGGCCGGCTGGCACCCATTTCCCTGCCAGCTCGACACGTAACCACGGCTCGCCGAGTCGCAGTTTCTGTCTCTCGGGCTCAAGCCAATGATAACCTACGAGGACCCTACCGAAATCTCCGATCGGACCCTCGGATTCCGCCTCGCAATCGAGTGTAAAGGCGAGAACACACTCATCGTCGATATAGACCTCTCGACGAAGACGTCGATCAGGCGATCCCCAGGTTTTTTCCAGTGTGGAGATTGCATCCACTGACCAAAACGAAGCTCCATCCGGTGTTACGCCGTGTTGCCATGCTGCGGGTTTCGCGCCCTCGCTGCGGGAGATTCTTTCCAGGGCCTCGGCGAAGCACTCCTCGGCCGACCCGGCGGGAAGACCTGAACGCCGAATCGTGATTTCGGAGGATTCCCCACTTCGCAATGTACCCTCCGGCGTGACCATCCATTTGGACGGAACCGGGATCGCGATGCCCAACTCGAGGAGGTCGTGCATCGCCAATGACGGAGGGGCCTCCTCGACCGTCAAGACGATGTCGCTCTCTCGTATCTCGCCCGACCAATCGCGTGCCGGCACGTCAAACGAGCCCAGGATCGGGTTACAGGATTCCTCCCAGAGAGCCCGATCATCTTCGAGCCCGGATACCGTAAGGGTGCATACCAGCCGGCCCTCGATGGCCACCAGCTGCTTCTGAAGGAGGGCTCGTCCATCCGGAAGCGGAGTTCGGAACGTGACCAGCAGGGCCTCGCTGAGATTACTGGAGTCCAGACTCCGCTCTTCGACGAGCTCGATCTCCGACTCCAGTTGGGCGATCATTTCGAGCTGGCTCTCGAGGTAGGTGTGGGCGGACTGAGGTGAATCTGCCCAGCTCTCCATCACCGCGGCGCTCCTCTGACGGGTCTCGTTCCTGTTGTCGATCGCGCCCAGACCGTCCACCAATCGCCAGTCGCCTGGCGCCGCGAACGTGCAGAAACGAGATTCGAAACGTTGAAAGCCCATCGATACCTCAGTTGATCTTGACCAGCGATCCTTTCAGGATGTTGACGCCGCTGGCCTCAGAGAAGACCATGGCCCCTTTGACCTTGTGCATCACCGATCCCTCGGATGTGACTGTCGGACCCTTTTGTTTCAAGGAGGCCGTCGCCTCCTGTTTGATGTTCAGGGCCTTGACCTCGTGGCTCGCGTTCGCCGTCTCCTTGATTGAGGCCGACGCGTTGACCTTCAGGTTGGCGCAGTCCATCTTGATGTCGGACTTGGATTTGATGCTGATTGACTGGGCATCGAGTTTGAGGGTGCCGGTGGGTGCCAAAACGTCGATCGAACCTGTCTTGCTCTCGACGGTGATCTTGCTGCCGCTGATATCGATCTTGAGATGATGCTTCCCCGATGAGTCGGAGAGATCGATGTACTTCTCCTTGTCGCTGATGCGGAGGTTGTGGCCATTTTTGCTCTGTAGCACAATCTCCTGGTTCTTGTCATCGAGGATCAGAAAGTGCCCATCCTTGGTGACAAGCTGAATATGCTTGTTCTTGTCGGACATGATGAAGATGTGGCCGTCCTTGGTCTTCATCCCAATCCGTTTGAGATGATCGTGGAGTTCGAGGTAGTGCAGTTCCTTGCTGGAAAACTGAATACCTCGCCTGTTGTCCTTTTCCGCCATGACCATCGTGTGTTTGTCCTTGGTATTGAGGACGAAACAGTTGCCGCGAACGTCGTTTTTATCCTCGAGAGTCATTTCCTCTTCACCGGTGGTGTTGATCTTGATCTTTCCTTCCTTTTCCTTTTTGTCGACCATATTGAGGACCTCGCCACCACCGGTGTTGAGGGTGATCGCGGTGTTCTTGTCGTCGAAGAGCATGCGATGTTGGTAGCGGGTGAGCACCATGTTGCGGACGTGCTCGTCGGGCTTGATCAGCGGCGTGTTGACGCCGTTGTAGACGCTGCCCGTGATGATGGGGTCGTCGGGGTCGCCCTCGAGGAAGTCGACGATGACCTCGTCGCCGATCAGCGGGTGCCAGTGGAAGCCATGCTTCTTGCTGGTCTCCTCGTTCATCCCGGCATACTGCTGGGCGACCCGGATAAAGCACGTAGTCTTCTCATCCCGTTGCCCCTCGAGGTCCCAGTGGAACTGGACTTTGGCGCGGCCGTGCTCGTCCATATAGATTTCCTCGCCCTTGGGACCGACTACGGTAGCGGTCTGCGGGTTGAGGGCCGGCTGCGGAGTAGTCGGGAGGGGGCGGAAGACGGTGTCTGCAGGAATGGCGACGATGGAGACCTGATGGTCGGTGCCGCCGGCCTGGCTCGCGCTATGGCTCGCCGAGACGATCAACCACTCTTTGTTGAGGTCCGCGCGGTATGCCTTTTCGAGGGTGAAGGTACACCCGGCCGAAACCGAGCGCCAGTTGCCCGACGCCTCGAGCACCGTGCGCATCGCCGACTGCGCCTCCATGGCAGTTGTGGCCAGGGTCCGGCCAAGACCGTCAGCCGCGTAACGCTGCGGATGGAAGTCATAGATCTCGAGGTCGGTCTGTTTTTCGGCCGACGCATCAACCTTGAGCGGTAGCTTCGGTTCCGAGTAGTTGAAGTCCTTGAAGGTCACCTTGCCCGAGTAGACGTTCTCCTCGTACGTCAGTTGGTCGAAATACTCGTCCTTTTTGGAGAGCTCGCCTGTCGCCTTGGCATAGGCGGCCTTGTCCTCGGGGGCGCACGTCCCGTAGGCGGAGGGTGAATCGCCGATGACCATCGTCTCCGGACCATCGTGGGTGAAGTAGTAAAAGATGCCCTCTTCCTCCATCAGCCGCGAGATGAACGCGAGGTCGGTTTCGCGGTACTGGACGCAATATTCGCGGGGCTCATAGCTCTTCTGAAGCTTCATCTTGTACTGCTGGTTCGGACACCGTTCGCCGAGCACCTTGGTGACGATCTTGTCCACCGGCTCGTTCTGGAAGATCCGGCAGTTCGTGAGGTGGGAGAGGGTCCAGAGATTGGGCACCACCTCGACGGCGTAGTGACCGTATTCCTGATCCACCGCACCGATCCGGCCAGCCTCGGTCTGGCGGATGCTGGCAACGATGCCATGGTAGGCCTTCTCCTTGTCCTCCCAGGTGATGGTGATCTCCGCCGGCTGCCGCAGCATCGGCTGGATCGCCACCTCCGGGTCGTCCAGCCATAGATTCAACTCGATGCGGTAGAGATCGGACATCTCCTCCTGGACGTCGATGTCGAGGATCTGGAAGGTCTGGCCGGCGATCTTGCAGGCGTACTGCGCGGTGTCGGCTTTGACGAAGGCCATCGTTCATTCCCTTCTTTACGACACCGCTCCAGAATGGAACGGTGCCAAGCTCACTCGAGCCGGTAGCTCGGTACGTCGTCATCTCCCACGTCGATGGAGATCTTCTTGATGGGTTGATCTTCGGCCATGCGCGACAGAATCTCGTTGGACACGCCCGGCAGCACCTGGTTCTGAATTACGTGCTCGACGTTGCGCGCGCCAGTCTCCTCGACGGTGCAGCGATCGGCAATCCAATCGGCGAGGCCCTCGGTAGTCTCGAAATTGATTTTTGCCGAGTCCTGAAGCCTTTTCGCGACAGCGCCCAGCTTGAGATCGACGATGCTGCGCATGGTGTCGGCGCCCAGAGGATAGAAGGGCACGATGGTCATACGCGCCAGCAGGGCGGGTTTGAAGCGATCACTGAGCTCCGGCCGTATGGCCTCCACCAGCTCGTCAGGCTCGGGCTTTGGATCACCGGAGCACATGTCGACGATGGTTTCGGTGGCCAAATTGCTGGTCATCACCAAGACGGTGTTCTTGAAGTCGATGTCCCGACCCTCACCATCGGCCAATGTTCCTTTGTCGAAGACCTGGTAGAAGAGGTTCATCACATCGGGGTGCGATTTCTCCACCTCGTCGAGCAGCACGACGCTGTAGGGACGTTGCCGGACGGCCTCGGTCAGCCGCCCTCCCTCGCCGTAGCCGACGTAGCCGGGCGGTGAGCCGATCAGGCGCGACACGGTGTGCGCCTCCATGAATTCGGACATGTTGATGGTGGCGAGAAAGCGCTCGCCGCCGAAAAGGGTCTCGGCGAGCCCTAGCCCCGCCTCTGTCTTGCCAACACCGGACGGTCCGACGAGGAGGAAGCTGCCGATGGGCGTGCTGGGATTGCCAAGCCCGGCCTTGGAGGCGCGGATCGCCTGTGCGATCACCGCCAGCGCATGATCCTGCCCGAGGATCCGTTTACCGATGGTCTGCTCGAGCTCGAGCACCGCCCTGGCCTGGTCCTTGACCATCTGGCCGGCAGGGATCCCGGTCCAGTCGGAGACCACCGACGCGATCACATCCGGCGTCACCTCGAGAGGAATCATGGGTGGGGTGGCCTGAACCTCGCGCAGCTTATCGAGAGCCTCGTCCAGGCTCGGGATTTCCTGTGGCGGGGCATCGGTCGACGGCTCTTCAGCCGGCTTTGCCTCGGGCTCCGGCTTGGATGGCTGGTTGTCCTCTACGGCGTCGGTCGGTGTCTCGCTCTCGGGTTCGGCTTCCGCAGTCTCATCTGTGTCTGGAGCTTCCGCATCCACTGGAGGTGGTTCCTCTTCCGATTCCCCGCCGCCGCGTGCCGCCTCGACCACCGATACCGCGTCTTGCTCCAGCTTCCACTGGGCCGCAAGCTCGGCGCGCTCCGCACGCGCCTTCTCGATCCGGGCCTCGACGTCCGGGATCGACCCATCGTCCTTGACGGTACCGCCCTCCACATCGCGTTGGCGCGCCTTGAGCTCCAGCTCCCAGTGCTCAATGCGACGATCGAGGTCATCGATGACCACCGGCTTGGAGCTGAGGCCGATTTTCACCCGGGCGCCGGCGGTGTCGATGAGGTCGACCGATTTGTCGGGCAGCTGTCGACCGGAGATATACCGTTCAGAGAGATTAACCGCGGCCTCTACGGCAGTGTCGAGGATGACCACGTCATGCGCGGCCTCGAACTTCTCCTTGATACCGCGCATCATGGTGGTAGCCCTTTCGACATCGGGCTCATCCACCTTGACCAGTTGGAAGCGCCGCGCCAGCGCGGGGTCTTTCTCGAAGTATTTCTTGTATTCCGACCAGGTGGTCGCGGCAACGGTGCGAAGCTCGCCGCGAGCAAGGGCCGGTTTGAGGAGGTTGGCGGCATCACCCTGACCGGCCGAGCCGCCGGCGCCGATCATCGTGTGTGCTTCATCGATGAAGGTGACGATCGGGACCGGAGATTCCTTGATCTCGGCAATCACGGATTTGAGGCGGTTCTCGAACTCGCCCTTGACCCCGGCGCCGGCCTCCAACAGACCAAGGTCGAGGACCCGGATCTCGACACCCTGGAGAGGTTTTGGCACGTCACCGGCGACCACTCGTAGGGCCAGCCCCTCCACCAACGCCGTCTTGCCGACACCCGCCTCACCGACCAGGATCGGGTTGTTCTTGCGGCGTCTCGTGAGGATGTCGATCATCTGCCGGATCTCGTCGTCGCGGGCGTAGACCGGGTCGATCTCTCCGGCGCTGGCCGCGGCAGTGAAGTTGACGGTGAACTGGTCGAGGGCGGTGCCCTCCCCGGCGGGAGCCGCTTCACCGGACGCGGCTGCGGCCCTGGGGCGTGCGAACCGGCCGGTTGGCGCCTTGTCCTCGACCGAACCGGCCACGATGGCTCCAAAGCTGCGCCGCAGCTCATCGAGCTGGATCTGTTCCATCAGGTCCATATAGGGCCGGAAGGGAGTGATATCGGTGGCGCGTAGCGCAGCTGCCAGGATCGTCCCCGAGCGGATGAACTCCTGCTCAAACTCCACCGATCCTACGAGATACGAGCGCTCGAGGGTGTTGAGCAGCATCGGCGAAATACTTGGACGGCCGGAGTTGCCTGACCGGAAGCCCTCCACGGTAGCCAGGAGTCTCGACTCCACGGCGCCGGGGTCGACCTCGAAATAGCGCAGGATCTTCACAAGGTCGCCGTCGGCGTCCTCGAGGAACTTCAGGAAGAGATGCTCCAGCGTCACCTCGTAATGCGAGCGCGAGATCGTGAATCCGGCCGCTCCCTCCATGCACTTTGCGACGTGAGTGTTGGCTAATTTGAGCAGCGCGCGGGCGTCCTGAGTGATCATGGTTTCGAGGCCTCCTTCAGGCCGCCCGTGGCGGCCGGCGGAAGATGATTTTCGGGTTCTCGGCGAGACCGTCCTCGGGTGTGACCGCCCAGGAGGTCCGGCCGAGCTGTGGCGGCGAACCGGCGTCGAATTGGGAAGGTGGGATCTCCTCGCGTTTGACCTCGATCTGGATATCGAAATCGAATCGCTCGAAGCTCCATACCCGAACCAGCGCGCACATGTCGTGGAACTTCTTGGTCTCAGGGAGCAGGTCGAGGTATTCCTTGAACCCGACCGGCCCGACTTCGATCCTGAATTTGCCGTCGCGGTCCGGCACGCGGTCACCCACCGAAAGGTCGGCGCCAAGGGTGGAGTTCGCGTCGCCCAGCTTGTTCTGTTGCTCCGGGGGAATGTTGACCCATCGCCTGACGTACTCGCGAACGCGTACCGGGGCGTCGCCGAAGTAGTCCGAAAGGACTCTTTCCAGGTTGACCGGCGGTCTTGTCTGCGGAGCCACAACGCCAACGTACTTGAGCAACCGTTGGACCGGCAGCTCGGTCAAAGGGTGGGTGGCCGGTTCGTTGAGACCGACAAAAGAGAGCACATACCTCGAAAAGGCATCCTTCGCTCCCCGCTCGTATCGATATGGGAAGCGGTATTTGAGCCAGGCGCGGAAGAAGAGGGAAAGGATCCGGTGGTTGAATATGTCGAGGAAGTGGACAAGGGGTGCGGCGTCTTTCCCACCAATGCCGATTAGCTCCGTGAGGTAGACGGGGGTCGGCGCCGAAACACCGTAGAGGCCCATGAAATTGACCGTCACTTCGGCCCTGCTGGGCTCATCTCCGGTCGCCTCGATCTTGCGCACGTCACCGGGCGAAAAACGAAGGGTCTCATCGGGCCGCAGCCGAACCCTCTCTTGTGACGGCGGGCCCAGTTCGCCGATCCTGGCCCCATCCGCATACCAATTCTGAAGAAGATGCACTACCTGGAAGAAGTCCAGGTCATACCCCTCGTCGAAGATCTTCCGACCTAGAGAGGAGGTTTCCTGCCGTGCGCTATCGGACACCGGTACTCCTCTCCAGAGGGTTCGTACCGCACCACCAGCCGGACGTAGGAGTTGATGCTGGCGTGCAGCGAAAGAAATTCATTGAGCACCTCGATGAACAGGAGGAGATCCCCACGGTTATCGAAGTGTTCTTCGTCGATGGTCAAGGTCACCTCGGTTCCACGAATCGGGGTGCCGTCGATCAAGGCCTCTACCGGGTTGGCCACAGAGGCGCGGATACTGTCGATGCGACGACTATTGGCCGGATCGTTGCCGATGTTATAGAGTTCGAGAATCTTGCGCAAGGCGCCGGCGTCCGCCACCGACAGGAAGTTCAGCGCCATGTGGGATATGAATCGCCATTCGGAACCACCGCCGAGGGGCGGGTAGATCGGAGGTGTTGGGACCGTGATGTTGGTGAAGGATACCGATTCCACGCCCCGCTCCGCTGCGAGCCGCACGCTGCCGGGCCCGACCCCCTGACACAGTCTTCCGTTGGTGCAGGTCAAACTAAGAGAAAGGGTTTCGGGCTCGGGAAGACGGTCCTGCTCCTGAGAGATGAGCGCGAGGTGGGTGTGCCAGCCACCGTCAGTGCTGACGGTGTGTGTGATCTGGTAGTAGATGTCTTCTTTGTGGATTTCATCGGAATCGTCGCCGAATTCGAATGAATAGAATGGCTTCCGGGGGATCTTCGCACCATCGCTGCGGCGGACCGCGATGACGTCGTCTACCGAAACCACCTCGAATGCCGTTGGATGGGTGTAGTCACCAAGCACGCGATACCGGGTCTTGAGATGGTCGATGTGAATGGGCTCGCCCTCCCGTGGGAAGACATTGATGATCGGCGTTACATAGAGCCTGAATGTGTCGGAGCTCGGGTGGAGGTTCTCGGGTGGCCGCTGTTTGAGGAGGATGTCCACCTCGAAGGTTTCCTGCCCGGCCTCGAGAACGATGTCGCCGAGGCCGCACAGATCGACGAACCGAAATTTTTCTGGAAACACGAAATACTCGGTGAAGAGGCGATATCCGGGGAAGGAAATTCGGGGGTAGGGAACAACCGCCTCATCCTCGGCAAACCCAACCGATCGAATCGCAGATGCGGGAAGACGTCGCATGGAGTCTCGGCCCATTCGCAAGGTCATTGACTCTACGTCCTGGCGGAGGATACGGTGCAGCTCCGAGGCCGTTGAGCCCTCACCGGAAACAAATAGGCGCAATTGGTCTACAGCCAGGCCCGAGGGATCGGCTCCTTCCGAGAGCTTGAACTTGAGGCGAAACAGCGGCCGCCCGGACTCGTCGACGAGAAACGTGGCATCGTCGAGGGAGAACGGATAGATGTCGATGTCGTACGTCGTCTGAAACCGGCACGAAACATCGTCCACCGCCACTTTTGAGTCCACCAGGAAACCACGTTCTACGGTCTGTTTTTCCTGTAATCCTGCGGGTTCGAACTGAAGAAGAGCGATGGGTGGAATCGGCTGCAGGTAGTGGGGCCACACCAGGCCCAATAGCGCGTGGGTGAGTTCCGGGAAATCGTCATCCAGACGCTGCCGAACGCGGCCCGTGAGAAAGGCGAAGGACTCCATGAGGCGCTGCACATGGGGATCACGATAGCGGGGATCGCTGAGGGCGAGGTGCTCAGCGCGGTCCGGGTGATGACGGGCGAACTCACGTCCGGCCTCGATCAAGTAGTTCAGCTCTTCTTCGTAGTATCTGAGCTTCTCGTCCATTCCCTAGTCCTCATCTGCAACGAGCTGTGGTTGCGGTGTCGCAGGTCGACAACAACTCAAAACGTACTCCCGCCGATCATTCGGTCCGTTGTGGAGCTATCCATGTCTTCGCCGATATTCAACCTCCTCGCGGAGTACGGTTTACACCCCCGATCCTTGGCGGTACCTCATCGCTCCCACCTCCCGATGGGTTCTCAGGTTCACGATTGACCGAGTTCAGCGCGCCCGTCACTGGTGAACACGGTTCGGTATGTAACGCGGCTTCCACCTTTCGATTCTTCGATCTCGCCTGAGATGATCAGCGAAACCCGGAACTCGCCCGTTTCCGCTTCCACCAGCTGCACCTTGGGGTCCAGGAGACGGGGCTCATAGGTCTGGATCAGCTCTTCGACGGCTTTTCTCAGACCGGTCAACGATGCCGGGTAATCGGCATAGAACGAAGCCATGTCGGGCATCCCGTATTCTGGGAGATGTTCGACCGAGCCCTTCCGTGCATTCAGCAACAACGTCAAATGGTCACGGATGGGATCTCCGACCCATCGGAGGTTCGCCGGTGTCTCCTCGCCGGGTAACGGGGCGAGCATCTTTTCGAGAAAGCCTGCTCTCGGATCCGTCCTCCGAGCCATGAATCCTCAGTGCCCGGGACCCGTTCGCGGGAACGGCGTCACGGCCCAACCGATCGACTCGCACGGATGGGATGGCCTCGATGTGACGATCCCAGCGGCGCCGAAGTCACACCGACCCATCAGAAGCATCGAGCTTTCTCCAGTCCGGTCCACCAGAAGTTTCTCGAAAACTCCAGGCTCAACGACCTTCGATCCATGAGTCTTCGTACTCGATATTGCCATCCTGAAACAGCCACTTGATCTTTTCGTAGCGGATGGACACCTCTTCCATGTGCTTGTACTGCTCGTTGGAGGGATTGTCGACGTCGGGCATATGGGGGCGAATGGCGGTGATGCGGGCGTTGGTGAGCTCGTGGGTGAAGTACTCCGTCTCCGTTCCGGTCTCGTCGATCATGAACCACCGCATCGTGGCGGAGGGAATGACCTTACCGTTGCACAGGTACTCGTACAGCTTGGGTGACGCTTTGTCATAGTTCTTGACGAGGACGAAATCCTGGTGGACGCGGGTACCGGTTGCCGAGCCGTCTTTACGGTCAGTCGGCATGTAGACCTCGTGTCGGAAACCGAAGACCTCGATTTCGTCTTCCCGGCCTTGAATTTTTGATCCGCCGGGAATATCGGGAACCTTGAGTGAGGCAGGTATGGGCATGACGGGCTCCTTTCCTGGGTCACGAGCCTCGCGACGGCGGCTCTTGTTGACGACCGGATCTGAGACGAGATTTTCCGCGAGCGATATCGAATGAACCAAGCGTTGTGTGCTCGTGTCGCGGGGCAAGCATCATTCAGCTCCGCAAGAATACGGAGTCGTTTCACATCGCCATCGAAGATCGCTCATCAGAAATTCTCAAAACGCCATATTACTTTTTGGCCTTGGGCAAGCGGGAAACCAGCGACAAGCTGACATCCACCCCTTCGATCTGGAAATGTGGCCGAACCAGCATTTCCACGTTGTAGAAGCCAGGATTGTCGGCGATATCGGTGACCTCGATCTTGGCCATTGATAGCGGGTACTTTGCCTTGGCTTCAACCGAGGGGCTCTTGTCTTCCGTCACGTATTGGTTGAGCCACGTCACAAGCTCCTCCTGCAGGTCATCCTTTTCCTTGGCGGCGCCGATGTTCTCTCTCTGGATAACCTTCAGATAGTGAGAAAGGCGACTCACCAGGAAGAGATACGGGAGACGTGCCGAGAGCCGAGAGTTGGCGGTGGAGTCGGGGTCGATGTACTGCTTCGGCTTCTGACACGAATTGGCTGAGAAGAAGCAGGCATAGTCCCTGTTCTTGTAAAACGACAAGGGCATGAAACCCAGTTCCGCGAGCTCGAATTCGCGCCTTTCGGACATCAGCACCTCGGTCGGGATCTTGGTCACCGTGTCCCCGGCCGCCTCGTAGTTGTGGAGCGGCAGATCTTCCACTACGCCCCCGGACTGGGGACCGCGGATATTCACGCACCACCCGTGCTCGGCGAAGCTCTGGGTCAGACACGACCCCATGGCGAAGCTGCCATTGCCCCACAGGTACTTGTTGTGCTCCTCGCCGGTAACCTTTTCGTTGTAGTTGAAGGTCTTTGCCGGCACTGTGTCCTCGCCGTACGGGAGGCGCAGCAGGAAACGAGGCAGGGTCAGACCGACGTACCTCGAGTCCTCCGTGTCGCGGAACGCGTTCCACTTGGTGAACTCGGGGGTTTCGAAGATCGGGGCGACGTCGGGGATGGTCGTCAGCTCGTCGATGGACCTCAGGCCGAGAAAATCCTGGCCCACCGATCCGAGGAAAGGAGCGTGACACGACGCGGCGATCTTGGAGGCGTTGTTGAGCAGCGCGATGTCCTGCGGATTGTTCGAGAACTCGTAGTTGGCAATGATGGCCCCGATGGGTTCGCCGCCGGGGGTGTCGTACTCATCCTTGTACATGTGCTTGAAGAGTCCCGATTGATAGGGCTCGGGAACGTCCTCGAAATCATTCATGAGATCTTCTTTGGAGACGTTGAGGATCTCGAGTTTGGTGTTCCGCCGAAAGTCCGTTCGATCCACCAAAAACTTGAGGCCTTTCCATGCCGACTCCACCTTCTGGAAGTCTTCGTGGTGCAGAACCTCGTCCATCTGGCCGCTGATCTTCTGGTCGAGCTCGGTAATCATGCCGTCGAGGAGCGTTTTGTCCACGCGCTCGATCTTCTCGCCGGAAGCAACCACCGAGTGGATCAGCTCGCTGAGGGCGTGCGACATTCGGCCGCCGGCGGTGTCCATCTCTGGTCCCGCAGGCACTTCCATATCCACTTTGTCGAAGAGATCGTCCAATAGCGCCTTTTCTTCGACAACGGTCTTTTCAGCAGCCTTTTTCTTCTTTTGTTGAGCCATCATGCCTCCTCACTCTTATCCTCGGCTGGTTCTTCTGTGAGTGGCGCGACACGATCCAGTTCCTGCATGATCGATTCGAGCTGCCCCTCGTCCGTGACGATTTTTTCCAGGGCGAGGCGGAACTTCCGGTTTGTGATCACCCGCGCCTTGAGTTCTGTCAGCAGCTCGCGCACCTCCATCAGCTTGTTCAGCTCCGGAATCCGCTTGACGACCTCGTCCGGCGCCATGGCGTTTAACGAGTCCACGTCAAACTGCACTCGAATCTCGTCGTCTTCTTCTCCCGAGATTCGATTGGGCACCACCATATCGAGCTTGAGGCCCTGCTCCCGCATGACAGCGCCGAAATTGTCCTTGTTGATGTTGATCTTTTTACGCTCTTCCAGCGCAGTGTCATCTTCTCGAAAAGTGTAGTCGCCGACGAGCAGCAGCTTGAGCGGCAACTCGACCTTCTCCTGGCCGGTTACTTTGTTGTGGTACCGGATGTTCACGCGTGATGGGGGGATCTCGTCCTGGAAACTACGATTCTTGGCCATCGAAAATCCTCCTTCTGCAGCGCCGCGACCTGTTTGGGCCTCGTCCCTGAGGGGTATTCTTAGCACCAGGACCGTCAGCATTGCCTCTGACCGCCGGCGAGGGACTCCCGCCTCGACGCGACCGCGTGATTATGGAACTCATAGTTTTAGACGCAAATCAGTCTACATTCCCCGGAATTTACCTGTCAACACATGATTTGCGATCTTTTTGATACTATTCGGTTGTCATCAAGCGACCTCATGATCCAGGGCCTTTCGAGAGCTCGCGGATTTCTGGATGCAGCTCATGACCAGAGAGTCAGAAATCTCGAGATGGTGCCGAGTATTGATGGCCGATTTGCGGACCGCGGTGAATCGTCTATGTCCGGACACAATTGAATCTGCGGCGCTCTGCCGTAGCTTCAACCGCGTCGAGCCTGACGCGAGTATGATGGGCCGTCCTATTCTGTGGGTGAGTGAAAGGCGGCCATGTAGATCCACCGACGTTGGACGTTGGTGAAGGGAGGAGCCATGACAGCTGGCGACGATAGCCCGGTGCGTTTGGGGTCCCCGAGCAACGACGAAGCCACGGAGAGACGGGAGATGACCTATCGAATCATGGCTGTGGCCGATCTGGCGCCGGGATATGACGGTGGACCCGTGTCGGTTGATCGCAATTCCTTCGAATCCATTCTCGACCGCCTTGGGCCACAGATCACGCTCGAGGCGCCCGATCGAATTGGCAGTGGCAAGCGCTCCATCGCGTGTACGCTCGCATTCAAAAGTCTGGATCACTTCGACCCTGATGGTGTCGTGCAGGCTGTGCCGATTCTCCGTGGTCTCGCCGAGGCGCGAAATCTCCTGAGCCAATGTCTCGACCACAAAGCAGAGCTGACAGACATTCGACCTCGGGTGGTCGAAGCGTTTTCCGGAACCGATCTTGGCGAGACCCTCGAAAGGCCGGCAGGAAAAACCTCTCCCTCTGGGAAGGCCGACTCTCCTGATGGGAAGAGGCCCGGGGAAGTCGACGCTGTTGACGCTCTCTTCGATCAGGTGGATGTTCCGGAATCCGTTGCCGGCAAACCGCAGGCGGCGGATCTCGTCGAGATGCTGACTGCAATTGTGGCGCCGGCAGCACCGAGAATCGATCGAGAACAAATGGAAGACCTGGTTCGAGAGATCGATGTCCGGATTTCGCGCCAAGTGGCGGCGATCCAGGAAGAGCCTCAGTTCCAAAGCCTGGAGGCGACCTGGCGAGGCCTGAAATTCCTTGTCGACCGCCTCGATTTCCGCGGTCCGATCAAGCTCGATATTCTGCCGGCAGGGCGAGTCGATTTTCTCGAACGGTTTTTCGAGCACGTCTTTCATGCCGAGTACGAGGGCACATCAGAGCTGCCGCTCAACGCAGTCCTGGTAGATTTCGCCTTCGGCCGATCTGTGCCGGACCTCGACACGGTGCGGGATATGGCCCGTATAGGTGAAAGTCTGAGCGTGCCTTTCGTAGCGGCGATGGATCCCTCGTACTGGGGGGTTCGGCAAGCTCCGCTCATCTCGAAGCTTCCGGATCTGGTGCAGAAGGCACAAGGATCGGAGTACGCCAAATGGACGAGATTCCGTTCGGAGCCGGCCTCGATGTGGATTGTTCTGGCCGCGAACCGATTTCTGCTGCGTCCCGTGTGGTCCGAGGCAAGGCGACCACCCAAGCTCTTCACGTGGACCTGGCGGAATGGAAACGAAAAGCCGGTCTGGGGATCGGCAGTCTGGGCCCTCGGGGCTGCGATCGGACAGAGCTTTGCCGAAGCCGGCATTCGGTTTCCCTGTGTGGGCCCCAGCTCTCCAGGCGCCCTTGAGGAACTCCCGGTGATGGTCCGATCGTCCGGGCCCGGAGAGCCTCATGCCTCACCTCTCGAAATCGACCTCGAGGACCAGCGGGCATTCCAGCTCGCGCAGGTGGGGTTTTCTCCTTTGGTTTCGCAGGCCGGCTCTGACACAGCATTCTTCAACCTCGTGCCGTCGTTTCACAACCCGGCCCGCTATGAGGATGAGGAGGCGACCCGAATCAGTTTCCTGGCCGCCACCCTGCCCTACCGGAGTTTTGCCGGTGCGGTGGCCCACGAACTCGATCGACTTGGGCGCAAGATCGGCGGTGGTGTCGAACCGGCCGAAATTCTGGAGACGGTCCAAAAATCATTCCTCGGTGTGCTCGCTCCACTCGAGGGAGGAGAACAGAAGCCGGAGTCAGTGGAAGTTGAGGTCGAGCCCAACCCCGAAGAGCCTAGATTGCTCGACATCACGGTCCGCTTGCGGCCCAGCTTTCACGTCTATGGAGGAGATGTCGATTTGATCGTGGGCACGTCGGTACCGCGGTAGGATTGCGTGGGAGACATGAAGACGCATTTTGTCTCGCTTTTCCCCGCGGGAAAGACGCCCTTCAAGGTGGCGTTGGCGGTCGATGACGATTCGTCAACGGACCCTTTCGAGCGCGTCGGGCGACAGACTCTGTGGAGTCGCCGGATCCGCGCAGGCGTTGTCAGCAGCGCGGGCGCTGTGGTCGATGAATGCGTGCTCCATCTGCCGGCTGAGAATATCGGCGATTCCAGCGGCGGAGAGATCGACCGGCAGTGGGCAACCGTCTTCGAAATGTTCCTCGCTGCTCGGGGTGGTGGAGCCGAGGGCTATTTTCCTGAGCTGATCGTGCCAGGAGAGAAGGACGTTGGAATCCTGCCGCCACTCGTGTACTGCTCTGTGCCCAAAGCGTTTTTCTCGTTTCCCTGTAAGGACTGTTTCGAGCCTCTGCAGACGTGCCGTGACGATACGTTCCTGGCAAAATGGGGCCTGCCAATCTATAGCACTTCGCCGGTGCGGGTTCTCACATGCCAGAAGTGCTGTGCGGGCGAGTCGCCACCAACGGTTGTGGATCCCCGACCGAACTCTTCTCCATTGGAATCCAAAGCCCGGGTGCTGAAGACTTCTGATTACCTGGACGAGGTTTCCGAACGGCTGGGAGAAGAAAAGCTGCCGAAAGGATCGCGAAGCTTCCTGTGCTCGCGATGCCCTGAGCAGGACCAGTGCTGGGGATGGTCAAAGGAAAAGGGAGATAGTTTCGAAATCGAGGGGCTCGAAGTCGTGGGTTCCGCCTCTCAGGGCCCTCGTTGGCGGGTGTTCACGACTCACAGTGTGCCGTTCCTCTTGACTCGTCCGGTGATGATTCCCCTCGAGTCGTTCATACGGCAGATCAGCAGCGAAGCGGTCCGCACCGCAGAAGGCGAAGCGCCGGAAGGACAGGAGAACCTGCTTTTCTCATCCGACGGTTCGGGAATGGACGCTGTGGAGATCCTGACCCTACGGCTGACGGCATTCGGCCAGGCCGTGCGGGCCGTAAAGGAATACCATCGAATATTCGAGCGTGCTCACCTCGATATCAGTTCGGAGTCTCTTGTCGTGGCCACCGAAAAGCCCGCCTTCGGGTTGCCGGCACTGTGGAACTTCGATGTTCGGCTCGACGCAACAACCGCGGTCGATTCTCTCGACCTCGGCCATGGGATCTCGGTGATCCAGCCACCCCGTGATCCGGTCGCCCCGTTCTTCTCTCATTCGGTCAAGGAGTTCCTGCTCACCGGGCACCGGGTTGGCGAACTGAAGGTGGAACGTTTCACCGCCGACTCCGAAGGCACGTGGCGAATGGAGGGGCATTTGGTCGATCCGCGTGGTGTCTATCCGCGGCCGGGTTCGAAGGATTGGATCAAGCTGCAGTGGGTCGAAGATCCGTGTGGGCTTGGTGTCCTCGAAGGTTCTGCGCGAGTGGATCCGCGGAATGGAGACGCTGCCGGCCACAAGGGAGTATTCGTGACCACCGAACCGCTTCCGATTTCGAAAACGGCGATCGAAAAAGTGAAGAAGGCCGGCGATCTGGTTCTTCCAAACGTGACGTATCGGGTCTATCCACAATTCGGCCCCAAAGATGATCTCCATTCCCTCGGGATGCTGATGTTTCTGTGTGTGTTGGTGAACGACACTCAAGATCTCGGCCTGGTAACTGACGACCTCGGTCTGTTGGGACTCGATGACCAGGGTAGGAAAAGCTGGACCGAACGTGCCAGGGAGCAAATGGCCCAGCATCCGGAAACCTGGGGTCCCAATGCTGTGCTGTTTGATGCTGTCGACCGTTCAGGGGGCCGACCCAACGCGATTCCGGAGGATCTGTGGATCGAGATCCTGGCCCTTGGTCTTCGTATCGTGGCCGATGCCCCGGATCTCGGTGTGGAGAATGAGAGTGGCCCCGCCCTGTTCGGAAACGTTGAGGCCGAAGTGGCAGGATTTCTTCGGCGATTGCGCGCCATCCTGTTCGACCGTCAGCCTCTCAATCTCGAAATCCAGACGGTGATCTCAGAGCTGTTGTCGACAATTGAAAAAGATTAGCCCGCATTCTCGCGACGTGGCGTGGTGAGAAGCGCGGGCTGGCTTCAGGCGTCAGAGTTCTTCCTGAATGGCCGCCGCAGCCTGCATGTCGAGATTGCACAGCGTGTCCTGTATCTCACCGAGCATCGAGGAGAAGTTCTGTTGCTCGGATCCCTTGGCGGCTTTAGCGAGGCGCCCGTAACAGATGGCCAGGAGCTGATAGAGCTCGATTGCCCACGCTCGTTCCCAATCGTCGAAGATTAGGGGATCGTCGGCCATCCGATGGAGCTTTTCGAGCGTCCGGCGTGCCCATGATGCCTGGTTGCCGTCAAGGCAGGCCCGGGCTGCCTCCAGGCGAGCACGGAACTGAGACCGCTGGTCGGGCGCTCGTTCGATGCCCCGCTGAAGAACCTCCATCCCTTCCTGAATTTGTTTGGTGCGAAGAAGTTCGGCGGCGTGGTCGAGATCTCCGGGCTCGAAAGCCGCGGACTCTTCTTCGCTCTCCGCCGTTCGTGCCAGGCGGACCGTTGAATCCGCTGCGGTTGATATTTCCGTCAGCCAGGCGCGGGCCTCGTCCGATGCGAAGGGGACGCCACCGACATAGAGACAGTTCGTGAGAGCGGGGTTTCGCTTCAACACCTCGCCCGTGGCCTCTTTGACCGTCGCCGCAGCAGGACTCATCGCGCCATTGGGGTCGAGGTGCTCGAGGCAAAGGGTCGTGTAGTGCTGAAGGTCCAACAACCAAATATGTCCAGCCTTGAACATGTTCTCACTCGCGTTCAAGAGCCCTGACCAGTTGCCTGCCTGGAGCATGGTCTGGAGTGAATTCAGATCATTGGGTCTCGGCCCTGGGATGCGGGTCTCTCCAGGTGTCGCGGGGCCGGGCACTCCGTCCCATTTGAGGACGCGAAGGATCTTGTATGGCACCGGACTGAGTGGATCGGAGTCTCGCAAGGGTTTGACGACGCCTTCAAGCTGGGCGCGAATGTCTGACGCCGAAGCTCCTTCCTTGACGCTGACCTGAGCGGATCGTGACGGTGATGGTGCCGGGGCTGCCTCCTGCTGAGTGGGCGGTCGTGGGTCCTGGGCCCCGTCATCGGACAGTGCGGATTCTCCAGAGGTATCGGCCCCGTCTGCTGATGCGGTGGCAGACTCTGCCTCCGATGCCGGTTGTATGAGTTTTTTTGCCTCATCGGCACGGGCTTTCAGTGCCGAGATGAGTTCCCCGAAACCTGGTGCCTTCTCCCGTAACAAATCTCGGCATTGATCACCCAATGCGGTGGCGTGTTCCACCATTGGCTCCAGGTGTTCGCTCTCCGGTGGTGTGACGTCTCGGTTCTCCACGAGTGGCGCGAGCCGATCCACCAACCATCGGAGGTCGTTTGCGCGGCGGACCTCACGTGGTGGGAAGATCCCCCCCCAATGATCCGAAACAAATATCCGGACGATTTCAAGACCATCTCGTGCGCCACCATAGCCGTCCTCGAGAAACAGCGCGACGGTCATAAAACAGGCGATACTGAGGTCTTTCGATTCCTGGCTGAGGAGCTCGATTGACTGATTGCGGATCACCTTCCAATCGACAGAGATTTCCTTTGAACTGGCTGCGGTGAGCTTTCGGATCTCGTTCTGGATGGCCTCGTACCGATCACCGTACTGAACGTTTTCACCGAGAGGGGAATCGCCTTCGAACGGAGCGATGATGACATCGAACTCGGCACCGAGAACACGTTCCATTGTCAGGACCCCTTTGTTGCGGAGCTCCGAGCCGCAGAATGCTTTGAGGCGAGATAGCCTTCCAGCGTCACTTTTTTCTCGGCCTCAGTCATCGGATCGATTTCGTACCCGACCCGACGTGGAACCGATTCTCTGAAATCCTCGATGTGTTCGTTCAGGAGCATCTGTGGGTGAAACGCAAAGACGTCATCTGGCCGGAGATTGCGGAGTATGACTGTAATCCCCGCGTTGTCCTCGTAAACCGGGATCAGAACCTGAAACGGCCTTTCACGTCGGTTGTCGAAACGTTCGAAGATCAGCGTCCAATACTGGGCTTGGAGGACAAGTGGCAGCCGTTCCGAAGAGGGGAGGCGAACTGCGAGGTCTGTCGGGTGGCGGTGCGCTTTGACTCTTTCCTGATGGCGATCCATGTACGACAAGAGAGCGGGCCACTCGAGATCTGAACCCTCTCGCCACAGTCCTGCTGCGAAATCATCCATCGTGAGGGCGCTGGTGCCGCTCAGAATTTCCGAGATCGCCGCCTGCTCCGGTTTGAGCGTGACTTCGAGGGTCAGGCCCCGACTCCATTTCACAAAATCTTCAAACGATGTGAGCTGCGTGGACTCGTGATGCCATCGACGCCCCGCCGCGATCATCGGCTCGAGGATTTCGAGGACAGCATGGGGCGGAAAGGCCTCCCTACCGGCAGGAAGTGAGGCGAAAACGCTGAACGGAAAAAACCTGAGCTCTCCCTCGTCGTGGCTGCCCCAGAGGTAGCCGACCACATACCTCGCCGTGCCCGGAAACCGAAGGAGAAATGCGTGAGGGTATATCGTCTCGCCTCGGTAGACGTCGTTTGCTCCCCAATAATGACCGATTCCCTTGTCGAGCCAGTGCTTGAATGCCTGGGCGTGTTTGCTGGCCAGATTCTCGCGCAGGAAATCCTTGTAGATCGGGAGCTTTCCATAACACGAAATTGGAAGCTCGACGGTTTTCGGGCCGCTGATCTGTTGGCGGAGACGCTGCAGGAGACCAGCCCTAGTCATACTCCCTCCCGGCGTTTGCGGGCAAAACGGCGGGTATGGGCCGATCGAAACTGAGTTCGAAGATCCCGTCCAGGCGTCCGCCGCTGCGGCTGTGAGCTGGCAACTCGACGCGAACTTCCCAGGTTGTTCGGTCATCTGATGGGGCGCCATCCGCTGCTACGAGGACGAAGTAAAGAATCTTGAATGCCCCACCCTCGATGATCAGACGACCGGTCCAACCTGAGGTCTGATCCTCGTTCACCCCAACCACGGAAACAGACCCGTCGGTCATGTTCAGAGGAACTTCCACGTATTGTTCGGTAGAGGAACGGATGGGGCGTTGGGCACCGAAGAACTCGATAGAGTTCACCTTTTCGAGCAGGAAGGTCCCATCTCCGTGGCGTAACTGGGGCAGCAGCCGTGCCTCGAAGCTCTCCTCCTGGGATTGCCTCCGTGAGCCTCCACCGCCCATGAAGCCTGCCCATCCCTGCATCGACGTCAGCGTCGACTTCGCGATACCGACAAAGTCGATCTCTCTTTCGGATCCGTTGAGAATCGGCGTCAGGCCGTAGTCGTCGACCAGGCGTTGGAGGCTGGAGAAAACGTCTTCAGCATCCTGAGCCGAGACCGTCGGGAGATTGAGTACCATGGTCTCCAACCTTTGCCCCGAATCGGAAGTGCGGTTTTGCCAGGATGCGTCGGCACTGCTGCGGCGCGATCGTCGGTCACCTTCGTCTCGGCTGCGACGTCGATCGCGCGAATCTTCATCGGCGCTCTGACGGTCTGATCGAGAATATCCGCGGGAGTACATTGATCTCGCATCTTCGAGTTGGCCCTTGCTGATGAATGGGAAGAAGCCAAAGGCATATTCGTCAATGTCCCGCCAGAAATCTTTGTACGACCTTTGGAACACCGGCGCAATCTCTGATTCGAGGATGTTCGCTCCGTGGACCTCGAGGTCACGCTCGAGATCGGCAACGTGGCGGCCGCCACCAAGGCGGGAAAACGCGTGAAACTGCTGGAGGTTTTCGGGTTTTTCGGCCAATTCCCGCCAGGCTTCGAGAGGATCGGTGTCGAGACGGCCGACAAGATCCTTGAATGCGTTGATAGCCCTTTCTACGCTCGAGGGCACCACTGGACCTCCACCGCCCGGGCTCGGCTGCGACTTTCGCTGGGCATCGCGGAACTGTCGGCTCAATCCTTCGAGGCGGGCGTTCTGTTGCGCAAATCCATCGAGGGTCCTCGAATCGATTCCGGTCGAAGGCCCGCTGCCGCCTCCCCGGCTGCGTCCCACGTGGTTCCAGCTGCTGACGGCATCAACGAAGGCCCGCCAGCTTCTGGCATTCGAGGCGCTACGCGGCTTGACGAAAAACGGTCCACCACTTCCGCCTCCACCCAAAGAGCCGATTTCGATCTCGACCAGATCCTGGACATACCTGTAGACCGCATTGTCGATGTCGGTAATCTCATGTTCGGTGGTCGGCTGCGTGTCCACTTCTCCCAGATGTCGCTGCGCCCAGACCAAAAACTCGTTGGCAGTTGGGACGTTATCTTTCGCCCGATCAGCCGTGAGAAGCGAGGTATTTTCTGGATCAAACACGACATCGACGAAGAACGTGCTTACGGGAGGGAGAACACGCTCGGCGATGCCCAGCTCTGCGGCAGGACGAACTGCCCGCGCCATCTCTGCAAAAACTGGAAGTTCGAGTTTGGCTACGTCATCGACTGGTTGAATAAACCTGCTGACTTCGCCTTTCTGGACAGTCTCGATTTCGTCAAGTTGGTGTTTGACGCCGAGGCCCCGGCTGAGAGTTTCATTGAGCTCATCGTGAAAGCTCTTGATCTCAGCGTCGGAGAATCCCTTGCGCATGACGACAACCGCGTTGTACACCTTGACGGCATCTTCGGCCCAGGCGAGCTTTTCTTCAGCATTGGCGTCGGGTGAGCCCTCGAACAGGTAATCGAACTGTTGCCACTCTCGCTCGAGCTCTGCGAAGTCCCCGGGAATCTCCTCGCAGCGGTCATTGTAATCCGCTGGTACGTATGTGTTTTCCGAAACTTCGAACACACGGTTGAAGTCCTTCAAACAGTGAGCTCTCCACTGATCGGGTGAAACGCCAGGGGACACCTCCGCGCTGCCCGTTGCCGGTCGCCCCCTGCCCATGAGGTCGACAGCGTCGCTCCAGTTGTTGTCGAATTGGTTGACAAGTTCGACAAAATTTCCCACTGTTGCTGCTCGATCAGGTGCGTGAGAAACATCCAGTCCTTCGACTCTTCTGAAAAAGCCGACAAAGCCGTCCTCGAAATGAACGCGCAACAGGCGGTAATCCCATCCGGCCAGCGAGTCGACAGTCCAAAAACGAAGCATCGCCTCCCTCGCGCCCCGATCCGAAAGGGGAGAATTATCGTCGGCAACCTTCGGGAATTGTCGAATCACGGCGGCGAACATCTGGTCGGTGGTGGTCGGTGCGTTGACATCTGTCAACAGCCAGTCGTCGATGATCTTGCCGTCCTCAGAATCATCGGTGTCCGCGGTCTTCGAGCAAAATGCCAGCAGCGGTTCGATGCGGAGTTCCGAGCGGAGCCTTTCCCGGTGGACCTCATCAGTCATCGGGTTCCCGAGCTCCTTGAATCTGAGGAGTTGGACGAAAGCCTCTCGAAATGTGAGATACAACTCCGGGCTCTCGATCCAATCCACTTTTCCCGCACGGGTGTCGAATGACGCCTGCAACGGGCCGATGATTTTCTCGTTGAGCAAGGCCGCCTGTGCGGCGGGGATGTAACGCACAACGACCGGGTTGTTACGTCCCTTGAGGAACATCCAGCGAGCGAGCCATTTTCGTTGGAGGTCGGTTTTATTGTTTTCGAGCGCCTGAATGAGATCGTAGGCCTGTTTGGCGGAACACGGGTCACTCCCGTCGAGACATTTCTCGGCCCGTCTAACATTTTCGGTGATGGCACCGACGGTGGTACGTAGGGCCGAAAACGCCCAGACCAAGAGTGGTATCAAGATGATAAGGAGAAGGCCACCTCCTCCCAGAAGAATGCGCCGGCGGAGCTTTTCCTTTTGCACGGTTTCGCGGGTCTTGGCAACCAGACCCTGCTCTGGAAAGACCTTCTTCTCATAGAAATCTCGGATAAAGAAAGCCCGCGATTTGGAAAAGACCTGTTCGAGGTTTTCCAGGACACCTTCCGGGTCGCCCGCATGGACTCTGAGCAGCTCCTTGCAGGCGAGTGCGAACGGCCGTCCCTGCTGGATTCCGGATGTGAAGTAGTATCCGCGTAACATCAACGGCTCTTCAAACCGACTGCCTGAAAAGATCGTCGTCAGGTAGTTGGCCAACGGTTCTCGAAGAGCCAATAGCTCCTCCGGGAAGACAAAGAGTTTGTCGATCTTCGAAGCGTCCTCTTCGCCGTGGAAAAATTTGAGCCGCAATTTGTGGACGCGTCGAAAAATGTCGTGGAAATTTTTGTCGTACTCCTTGCCGTCCCAAGGAGTGGCCTGGCTCGTCTGGGAGGACCAGCCGAATAATTGTCGCTGGTCAATTGGATCGAGCTTTGAAAAGAACTCAGTGAAACCGAGAATCCGATCGGCTTTGGTTACGAGCACGAAGACCGGAAAACGAATACCGAGGATCTGTTGAAGGTGGCGCAACTTCTGGCGGATGTTCTTGGCCTTGGTCTCGATGACATCGATTGCGTCTTCTACCAAAGAAGTGACCGGAATGACCACGATGACGCCGTTGATAGGGCACCGCTTTCGATGTTTGCAGAGGAGCTTGAGGAAGGTGTTCCACTCGTGCTGATCCGGGGCGTTGGCCTCCTGAAATGTGAAACGACCCGCTGTGTCGAGGATCACGGCTTCGTTGGTGAACCACCAGTCGCAGTTGCGGGTGCCTCCCGACCCTGACAGAGCATCGGTACCGACCGGAAACTCGAGACCGGAGTTCTGGATGGTCGTGCTCTTGCCTGACTGAGGCTCGCCGATCAGCAGGTACCATGGCAGGTCGTAGATCGACATCCCGGCCGCTCGGAACTCCTTGACCGCCTCCTCCCATTTCTGGGAAAGCTCGGCAAGGGCCTCCCGAATCTCTTCCTTGCCCACTCCGGCTTCTCGTGATTGAAGCCCGAGGCTGCCTTCGAATTCGCGGGCATCGCGTTTCTCTTTGCTCTTGCGGACCTTCCCGATCAGATAGAAAATGCCGAACGCAACGACAACGCCCACCAGCAAAAACCACCGGTATGGAGAGGGAATTTTCAGAAGTCTGGCGAGCATGAAGACCAGCATCAGAGATATCAACAGGCCACCGAGTAAACGTCCGGCAGCTGGGATCATGCGAATCGCGGTGAGAAACTGTTGCATCCTCCCCTCCCTACATCCACTGGGCCGTCAGAGTTTGCAGTTTCGATACCACGCCACCCCACATTGCGAGGTTGGCGATGACATAAAAGATGACCAATACTCCAAGCCCGATTCCGATGTGGGTCAATGCCACCCCCACGTTGAGCCGCGTCGCCTGCGAGGGGGTGAAGTTGTAGGCTTCGGGGGTGATTACGTTTTGGACATCGCCCAGATACTCGCCCAACGATCGATAGAGCTTGCTCTTGACCTCCTGGAGTTTTTCGGGTCGCCTGTGATAACGACCTTTGACACCGAGGCTCACTGCCGTATAGAGAATGGTCGCGAGTTCCACCTCGTCATGCATGAGTTCCTCAGCAATGAGGAAAACCTTGTCACCGCCGATGTTGGTGCTGAAGTGCTTTTCTTCGAGGAGACTCTGTTCCCAATTGCCGGCGTGAGCCCAATCCGAGTTGAGGACGATTTCGTCAGCCAGGATAACGAGGGGGTACTTCGCCTTCTGATATAGAGCGTCCAGGCGTGGATCTTGACGGGACCGAAGATCCATCTCTGTGATGATCCTTTCGAGATTCTGTTGAACCTCGGCCTCCTCAGGTTGAAAGCCCTTCCGGACCTTTCGGCGGAAGGTGACAAGGTAGAGGAAAAGTGGCGAAGCAAGGCGAAAGAGTTCGGTCCGATAGTCGAGGTGCTCCATCGATAACTCTCCTGTCACCATCATTCGTTCTTGATTGATGGTGCTTGCGAGTCACCCACCATTACGCTCGGGCTTGAGAATGACGAACAAGCTGAATTGGATCTGAGGGTCTATGATGCCGGAAATGGCCATCTCCCGATTATTGGTGACCGATTCCCAGTACATTCCGTCACGGCCGACGCTGAAATAGTGTAGATCCCCTCTGGACGGCAATCCGCCCGGTGTCCGGTTTAAGAGATCGATGTCGAGGCCAAAGAGGCGCCGCTGCTTGAGGAGTGGAATATCTTCAGCCGCGCCAATTTTTGCGGTCTCGAGTCTCGACATGATGGAGCGATCGCCAAGATCACTCTGGACGCAAAGGTAAATCTCTGCGCTTTGACCGAACCACTCCTCTTTGAGACGGGCGACAAGGAGATCCTCTTCGAGCTCGAAGGGAACTTTGACGAAACCACCGGAAAGGATCGTTTCGAGCAGCTGGTCGATGGTATAGACGGCTGTGTTGAAGCATGCGCCGACGGCATCGTGGTCGTATAGGGGGATCTTCACGCTGTCGGCACCTTCGGGCTGAAAAATGGAAAGCTCGCCTGCCAATCGTGCGAACTCCAGATAGAGCTGAAAAGGATGTAACCCAGGCGTCATGACGAGCTGGCGGAGAACTTGGAGAAATGCCCCAACGATCTGGAGCTTGAACACAGGCTGCCAGACATCAGCGCCAGCCACGTCGAGATCTATGCGCCCCTCGGCAACCTCGGCGCGAAGGAAGCGGTGCTTGGCTTCGATCCGATGAAGCACTGACTCGCACAACTTGCGCAAGAGGTCCCAAGCAGCAATGTCAACTACCGGAGGGACGAACTCTCCATCGAGGGATGGAACATTGGATCCGGTTCCGGCGCGGTGAATCACCGAGACGGGTAGGCATTCATATCCTTCCCGGTTCTCGTCGCCAAGGAAAAAGCGCCCTCGCAATTTCCTGACCTCCAAAGCTCTTGGTTCACCACCGAGGTTTTCGTCGAAGACGTCGATTGCACGGATCGCGTACCGGATGTCGGAGGGGGCCTCATCATCATCTTGAGAGGTAGAATTTCGCTCCCCTTCCCGAAGACGTGCCACACCAAGGAAGACGGGGAGCCGACCATCGCTGCTGTCAAGCTGACTCTTGAATTCGCGCGGCTCGATTTCAAGGGAGGCTGGCGCCCTGCCACGGGCGCCGTCTTTGAAAACAACCTCACAGGAGTGGAGTGCAAACGTGAAGGCCTCGAGCTGTTCCATGTCGACTTCAAGTCGACTGAAACCCCAGAAAAATGGTTGAATGCCCCTGACGGCTCCCCCGATAAGCGAGGTGAAGTGCCGGGATGAGAGCTGAAGATGCTGAGGCCTCAGGAACATCCCTTCGGCCCAGTTGACTTCGGGAGTTTTGGTCATCGCGGGGTCTCCAGAGTGGCTACCTTTACCGAGGCCATCTTCATCGAGCCCCTTCAACGGCGATATAGTCCTCGTGGACTCTGAGGGCGATGGTCTTTCCCTTCCATTGGCTGCGTGCTCTGAAGAGCATATGAGGCTTCGAGCTGTCGCCGCTGATAGTCTGGAACTCAGCGATCACGGCCAGAGTTCCGTAGCCCTTTTTCTTCTTGAGATACTTTTCGCTTCTCGACAAGGATTGGAGTTCAACGGTCTCCTCACAGCCGCCGGGCACCGAAATCGTCTTGGTGCGGTTTCGTAACTGGTCCCTCACTGGTGAGGTGAACCAATCTTTTCCGGCATCCTGAATCTGTTTGACCTCCTCGTCGTCTACCTCTATAAGATCGATCGCCAGAAGTAGACCGTCGTTGATGTGGCTGTCACATCGAAACAACGCTTGTGAAGTGCTTGAACATGCCCAGTTGGTCAAGGCCAGAACAAACAAAAGACTCATGAAGACAGCGTTTGCGAAACCATGATTGCGAGCCATTTCACGAAGACACAGATTCATGGTCAGCTCCTCCCGTTGATGAGTTCATCGTATTGACGCTGGGCGATTTCGCGCACCAGAGCCATGATCTCGTCAGCGACAAGATCGGGGGAAATTCGGCGAACAACATTCTTGTAGTAGCTCCAGCACTTGGCATCGCTCAGAATCTTTGCAGGCACCTTGGCCTCGATGCGTACTGGACCGGTCTTGTTCCAGAAGGACGTAAACCAGTCCTCCGGTGCACTGTGGTACGCCGCGATGGTTGCCACGATCCACGTTTCAAGAGCAGCAAGGTATGGTTTGAAGTCATCTGTCACCGGCTGCCCAGACAGAGTGAGATTGATGGCCCTACGAATAGTGGTGTTGAATCCGGGCAGGCTCATGATTCCAGTCATAGAGGTCTGTGATAGGCCCGCGACGATACGGATGATAAAGCTCTCAATAGCCAGACTGAACTGAACCAGGTGGTGAACGACGTCGAGTGCAGCCGCATCTTCGATTCGATGGCGATCGGTTCGAATCTCGATATTTGATCCGAGAACATCGGACCAAGAAATCGGTACACCAGACGAGGCAGCACTGGGGCTCGCGTCGCTAAGGGCTGTTTCCAGCTCGCCAATTCTTTGTTCGAGGCGTATGACCTCTTCTGGAGCCGCGGACGTGTCTGCTATGAACCGAGCACAATGAGTGATTGGGAAGCACTCACGGAGCTGCTCCAGAGACTCCTGCCTTCGATCGGCCGAGATTCCGGCGATCACATTCGTCACAGTTTCTTTGAGGGCCTTGCGGCGATCCTCGGCAGTCGCCAAACGGTATTTCGCCGCAGTATGAAGAGTTTTGTTGGCAAGATCTGCGACAACGGGATCAATGACCTTTGGTAGGGGGGCAGGACGAGGAAGGACTGAGCTGTCGGTAGTGATTCTCCGGGTTAGGGAGCTGCCGCGTCCAGCCTTGGAGACTCGGGTCGGCTGACGAGTCAATTGGCCGATGAGCTTATTAAGGTCTCCACCCTCCGCCAGAAACCACTCTCGAATGCGGCTGGAGACATCGTCGAATAATCCGTAGATGAGGTTGTTCGACGTGATCGTCTCTTCACCGAAGCTTGTCGCCTGACTTTCCGCAACCGAAAGCGCTCGGTAAGCCCTTGGCGTCATCGCGAGCTGATCGGCAAACAGAGAATCTCCATTTTTGCCGATGCAGACGAGTTGGGCGATCCAGTCCTTTGGCCCCGCCCAATATTCATTTGTTCCGACCCGATCTCTGATAAACCGGGTGTTGATCAAACCCTTGCCATGGGAAACGAATGAGATTTCTGCGTTGGTCGAGATCAGTCCGAGAAAAAGATGTCTGTCCGTCAAAACAGGACTGTTCTCACGAAGGGCCGACATTCGGGCGGCACCAAACCCTTGCGAGGCAGTACTGTCGAACCGCTCGATCAGAGCTCGGGCGCCATCCTCAATTCTGTCGGGCTCAGGCAGGAACGAGTACCCAATCGCCGTGTCGGTGAATCGAATAGCGGTCGTCCCCACGACAAACTCTGCCTCGGGCTTCAGCGGTTGAGGGGTTGAAAGTCTTTGGCCGTCGTACCACGTACCATTGGCACTTCCGCGATCGTCGAGAATCCAACATCCGTCCTTGGACGAATACTGCAGGGAACAGTGATCTCGGGAAACCTGAGGATCAAGTGGTAATTCAATCGAATTGCCGACTTCACGGCCAAGGGTTGCAGAGGTCGCCGCGTCTGAAAAGACGAGGCCGTCGTGCGGGCCATCAACAACTAGGAGTGTGATACCCGGGGAAACGGGAGATTTTGCACCTTCGTCCTGAGGTGTTAAAGAAGCTCCTGTTGAATCTAAATCTCTTCCCTTATCCATGCTCAATCCTCGGGGCGAAATGGCACATCTCTACCTCGGGTAAACGCCTCATTCCGCCGGCCGAAATCTGCGGACGCGGTATTGATTGCTTGGATCTACGCAAACGAGCAGCCAAAAACTCTGGAATCCACTCTCCGCGGCCCCCCAAATGGAAGCCGGGCTCGATTGTAAGAATGCGAGACATGGCGAACAAAGTATACCCGATCGTTCTCAATCATCTGTCTCAGAGAATGAAGGCTGCTGACGAATGCGGCCGGAATGCTTGTCGAGGTCTTCGGCAGATGTCCTGCCTCCGGGACCATTGAGCGCGCACCGGACAAACTGATTCACCTGCAGTGTCCTCCTCCAAACTGTTTCGGAAGACGTCGATTGTTGATGACTCGGTTTTGTGACATCGGCTACCTCTGAGAACTGTGGAGCCGTTAGAATCGAGCGCCGCTCGGCATGAGCCGACGGGCAGAGAGGATCGTTGTTGTTCAAGAGAATTGTCGCGGTTGGATTGTTTTGCGTCGCCCAATTGATGGGAACAGGCGGTGCATCTGGGGCCGATCTCCCGTGTTCGGTCTGTGCGGGTGTCCGATGTTCCGATCCAACGGTTGCCCTCGATGGGTTAGCGATAGAGCCGAAACTCGGTGACGGCGACGCTTTCTTCGTGGCATGGACCGTACCCCTCGATGGTACTGCGGATTATGATTCCATCAGCGACGTGCGCCGCGCCGGTGCGAAACCGTGGCTGCGAGTCGTCTTCCGCACGCCACAGCCGATAACGGACAACCTCGACCGCCTCGAACGCGAACTCGAGGAGCTTGCCGCGCTGGTTCGAGGTGGCGGGGAGAGCCTCTTCGTCCAGGCCGTGTGGTTGCCCGGCGGAGGGGCTATTGATGTCCGCGATCACGCATTTCTAATAAAGCGTGCGGCAGTCGCCGTCACTGGCGCATCGCCGGACGCGAACTTTATCGCCGGTCCTCTCGAGGCTGATCCCGAATCCCTCCGCGCCCTCTACCGCGAGGAGATCGCGGCATATCTCGATCTGATTGCGTTCGCTCCCGGTGACGATCTGATGGCTGCTGTCGCGGCGCTTGGCGAACTCGACCCCGGCAAGCCGGTCGTACTCGATGCGTTGCCGATGTCGGGGATGCCCGAGAAAAGTGTCGCCCGGGTGGCAGCCTACGCCGCCGCAGGGTTCGCTATCACGTTCTTCGAAGCCGATCGAGTGACCGCTGCTGACCTCGCGCCTCTCAAATGGATGGCACGGGAGCTTCACGGCAACCTCGTCTTCGACCCTTACTCGAGCCCCTCTGGTGCAAAATCGGCCAGGGCTTTCGTGCGCGAGGATCTGGG
>RCNC010000107.1_pt1 | contig 43467 bp, 39 predicted proteins | sample 2041301 | NCBI WGS metagenome assembly RCNC01 (sample SAMN09708231, study PRJNA481090) | Marine sediment metagenome, whole genome shotgun sequencing project. | biome: marine sediment; feature: ocean; material: sediment; isolation source: Sewage treatment plant 13A marine sediment (STP13A) ...
CCCGGTTGAACGCTTCCTGGTTCCGTTTCCTTTCGTCCGCCTCCATTCCCGCGTGGTAGGGCAGGGCGCGGAAACCCTGGTTCACCAGGGTCTCCGCCAGATTCTCGACCGAATCCCGCGTGGTCCGGTAGATGATCCCGGGGTCTCGGGGGTGCTCTTCGAGGTATCGGATTATCTGGCGGTCCACCTTCTCCTTGCGATGAATCTGGTAGACGAGATTCGGCCGGTTGAAGGAGGCACGAACCTTGTAGGGCGACCGGAGTTCCAGCCTGTTGATGATGTCCTCCTGCACCTTCATGGTGGCCGTGGCGGTAAAGGCCGCTACCGGCACGTCGGTGAAGGTACGAGTCACACCGGAGAGGCTCAGGTAATCCGGCCGGAAGTCGTGTCCCCATTCCGAGATGCAATGGGCTTCGTCCACGGCAAACAGGGGAATCCGAATCCCTTTCAGGGTGTCCACAAAGCCCTGGATCGCAAACCGTTCCGGTGCGATGTAGAGGAGGTCCAGACGGCCTTCCCTCAACTCCCTGTACACGCTCGTCTTCTCATCAGGCGCCAGGGAACTGTTCAGAAAGGCTGCGGAAATACCGTTTTCCCGAGCCCCATCCACTTGGTCCTTCATCAGGGATATGAGCGGGCTGATGACAACGGCGGTTCCCGGGAGCATGGTCGCGGGCAGCTGATAACAGAGCGACTTGCCGCCACCGGTGGGCATGACGGCAAAGACGTCACGCTTTGCCAGGATGCGGTTGACGATCGCCTCCTGGTTGGGTCGGAATTCCTGGAACCCGAAGACCTCTTTCAGCGTTGCAAGCATGCCCCGATCTCTCCTTAGGAGGCTGTTGAAAGAGTCCCATCTGCGGCGTTCGGCTTCATCCCTCGTCATTCAGCGTACAGGAAGTACGCCCCATCGTCACATGGACCCCCACCTTCGCGGGGGCATGTTTCGCCTGCCTTGCATCTGGGACTTTTTCAACAGCCTCCAAGCCACTTTTTCAACGGGCCCTTTGCTCCTTGCTCCCTTTATACGCAAAACGGAGAGGACCCAAAAGTAGGTTCACGCGCGGGAAATTCCAGCAAGTCCTGTGCCAATATATTTTCTGAAGCGCGAAACCGCCCCAAGATCGAACCAGCCACTAACCCAGTCCCATTTTTATTCACGCAGGGCGACTCGTGGAGGCTTCCCGAGTCCCCCGGGCGCACCGCAGGACTCGCGCGAAGTGCCCAGGTCCCGTGGTGTGGGACGAGGGACTGTGTTGCCGGAACATGGAGGCCAAGTGAATCAAAATGGGACAGGGAGATCGCCTTTTATTGCGTGAAGAACATGCTGAGCACTTCGGCGATCATGGCCGGCTTTTCGTCTCCTTCGATCTCGATCGTGTGCGTGGTGGTAACGAGGATCCTGCCCCCCTTTTTCTCCACCACCTCGGACAGAACGATTCGATCCCGGATTCTGGCATCGGATTTTACGGGGTTGACAAGCCTGAGCTTGTTGATCCCGTAGTTGATCGCCATCATCGTTCCTTCCGGGACGAGGGCGTAGTCCGCGGAGAAATAGGGCAGGAGCGAGATCGTGAGGTAGCCGTGGGCGATGGTCTGCCCGAACGGGCCCTGCGCCGCCTTTTCCTCATCCACGTGGATCCACTGATGGTCCTCGGTGCAGTCGGCAAACTTGTTGATACGCTCCTGGTCCATCTGGAACCAGTCGGTCACACCGAGTTCGTCGCCAACACGCTCTTTCATCTTTTCCACAGACATTACTTCGACAGCCATCACATCCTCCTTGTTCGTTCCTAGCTCTTGGGGCTCTTCACCATCTCTGCGCCCATGTCATAAGCGGAGAGGTTCACTTTCACCTTGTCGGGTGACATGTCCCGGGAGATGGCCGCCTCGAAGTCCTGCCGGTCCACGGGCAGGGCTCCGGTTCCGCCCAGGGCACCGATCATCATGATGTTCCCGAAGATCGGGTTCCCGAGCTTCATGGCCGCGTTCGTCGCGTCCAGGAACCAGGCCTTGTCGGACAGGTCACAAACCCACTTCTCGAGATCCTCCAGCGAGGGGTAGGCGAGCTCCCCGCAAATGACGCCGACCGAGTGGATCGGCCGGGTGTTGCAGAGAACCTGGACCTTCGGGTTCCCGTAGCCGCCCAGGACACGAACCGCCTCGGTAGGCTCGAGAGCGATGACCATGTGGGCCCTGCCCTTCGGGATCTGGGGGGACCAGCTCGAATCCGCCGAGATCCGGATGTGGCTCATGACCGAGCCTCCACGCTGGGAGGCTCCAAACGTATCCCCTATGGTCACGTGATATCCCTTCGTGGTGAGCATGCCGCCCAGGACCCTGGAGGCGAGCACATTGCCCTGTCCGCCCACGCCGGCGATGATCAGATTGTACGGGTCGCTTGTGAGAGTTCCGTTTCCCATGGCTTTCAAGCAGCCTCCTTTCTCTGGATCGCCCCGGAGGGGCAGATGGATGCGCACACGCCGCAGCCGGTGCAGATGACCTCATCGAGCTTGGCCGCCTTCTTGTCCTGGTCCCAAACCAGACCGGGACACCGGAATACCCGCGTGCACAACCGGTTGCATCCGCAGTTCTCGCCCACGCAGACCTCTTGGTCCAGGGTCATGTCGTAGAGCTTCTTGCCCTTCTTCTCCGGGCTCAGCGCACAGATCTGCCTCAAGACCAGGACCTTCACCCCCTTCTCGTCCTGAAGCAGGTCGAGGAGGGTCTGCTGCGTCGTTTCGATGTCAAAGGGGTCGGCGATCTCCACCCGGGCGCCGATGGCTCGGCAGACCGCTGCCGGGTCGATGGCCGGCGCGATCTCCCCGAGCGCGTCCGTGGTCAGCCCCGGGTGGGACTGAAACCCGGTCATGCCGGTGCCGCTGTTGTCCAGAAGGACCATGGTGATGTCCGACTTGTGGTGAACCGCGTTGATTAGGGCCGGTATGGCCGAATGAAAGAAGGTCGAGTCCCCGCAGACCGAGAGGACGGGTTGATCCATGCCGAACTGGCCGAGCTTGCCGAAGCCGCTGGCTACGCCCGTGCCGGAGCCCATGGCGTGCACCGTCTTGAGGGTGCTGAAGCCCGCGGGAAGAACGGCCATCGTGTAGCACCCGATGTCGCCGCAGACGAAGCCCTGCCGATTGTCCAGCTCGAGACAGTTGTGGATCGACCAGAAGGAGGCCCGGTGGGGGCAGCCCGGACAGAAGGTAAGCTCCCGGTTCGGAGCACCTACCAGGCCCACCTCCTGGGTACGCTTTGTGTAGTCCTCCGGTACGGTCTCGGCTTCGATGCCCAGGATATTTGCCAGGGCGGCGACCACGAGATCCGGATTCAGCTCTCCCACCATCGGGAGGCTGCCGTCCCGCTTGCCGTAGAAGAGCTTCGTCCCGATCCGGGAGCCAAGCTCGGCCGTGAGGATCTTGACCTGATCCTCCAGGAAGCAGACCACCTCCTCCACGATCAGGACCTTCTCGGTCAGGCCCAGGTACTTGCCCACAAGTTTTGGGGGAATGGGCCAGGTCGTGCCGAGCTTGAGGAGCCCCACCCTGTCCTCTACGCCGAGGATCTTGATCGCTTCTTTGCTGTAGAGGTTGCAGGCTGAGCTCGTGATCACGACCAACTCGGGCTTCTCCGGCCCTGTGTAGGTGTTGAAGGGGGAGGTTTCGAACAACTCTTCCGCCTTCTTGAGCTTTGCGTGCTGCTGGCCGTGCCTGTAGTCCACCGGAGCGCTGATGATCGCGCCCTCGTTCGGGTCCAGGATGAACCCATCGCACTTGAAGGCCGCTTCCTGCTTCGTCTCGGGAAGCTCTCCAAAGGTCACGTCGCCGCTTGCGTGCGATAGGCGGGTCACGCTTCTCAGCATCACGATCGACTGGAGCTCCTCGGAGAGTTCGAAGGCCCACTTGACCATGTCCTTGGCTTCCTGGAAGTCGCCGGGCTCGAGCAGGGGAATCTCCACGAGCCGCGCGAAATGGCGTGACTCCCCTTCGTTGATGCTCGAAAGGGCGCCTGGATCATCGCACGGGATGAGCACCATGCCGCCCCGCGTGCCCGACCCTGCGAGGTGGAGGAGAAAATCCGAGGCCACGTTCACGCCGTTCTGTTTCATCACGGCCAGGCCTCGAAGGCCCGCAAACGAGGCGGCCGCCGCCACCTCGAGGGCAATCTTCTCGTTCGTCGACCATTCCACGTAGAGATTCCTGGCCTCCGCAGACCTGGCCAGGGTCTCGATGATCTCGGAGGAAGGCGTGCCCGGATACCCTGCCGCCACGCTCACCCCTGCCTCCAGGGCCCCCCGGGCGATCGCCTCGTTTCCCATCAGCAAATACCGGGATCCCGGTTCTCCTTCGACAACATGTGACATATTACCTCCTACGTCCCTAATCTAGGATCTTGTTCAGAACATCGTCTTGGATCCTCAGGGCGGATCGGCTGCCGTCGTCGTTCGTGTTGAGCACCCGTCTGTCCCGGGCGCGGGCCAGAGCCCTCTTCTTCTTGTTCATCGAGGCAGTGCGAAGCTGGTCCAGGTTCTTCTCCGGCATCGGCTCGGTGACCAGAACGCCCTCCTTGCATGCGGCCTCGACCAACTCACGCCCCTTGTCGGTCCGGATGATCAGGGTGTTCCAGTCCGGCTTGCCCTCCATGACCCCTACCGAAACATCGGCCCATTCGCTGGTCATGTCCGGGCAGATCTGGCATCCGGTGGGAACCAACGGGCGGATTTCGTCCAGCGGGATCTCCACCTTGCCCTGGCCCGTGTCGATCACCAGGAGTTCCGAAGGGGGTGGGGGCATGTCCATCTTGCGAATCCCACTGGTGTCGAGTCGTTCCGACAGGAGCGCCGTGAGCTTTCTCGTGTCCACAGCCCAGGTGCAGAACAGCCCGACCACGAGTGCCACGCCATCTTGGAAACCCTCCTTTTCCAACGGGTTGAGGCGCATCTGGGCCACGGCCATCACCTGACAGGGGGTTCCGACGACCCCCATGCGGGAGTAGCCGTCTCGCCGGCCCTGGTTCAGGGCGGCAAGCGTCGGGGCTGCTGTGAACTTGGAGGAAGCGCACTTTCGGACCTCCTCGGGATCCGTAACAAGTCGTGGGACCGGGTTGAGCCCCTCCCGGTCGGTGAGCACCGCTGAATCGATCCGTCCGTCTCGCAGGGCGAACGACACCAGCGCGCTGACAGTACCACCCGCCTGAAAGGGGCCCGGCGCGACCTTCTCCCCGGCCCGGGAAGCCAGGACCTCCTGAACGCTGCCCAGGTCGCTTCCGTCGTAGGGATGCCCCTGGAGCTTCGAGGAGAGAGCGTCGAAGTCGAACTCGACCTTGGGACAGTAGGCAAAGCATTGACCCTGGGACAGGGTGCAAGGGAAGAGCATGGCCGTCTTGCCGTGGTAGCTCTTGAAATAGGGGCAAAGGTTTACGCAAGCCCCACACCCGACGCAGAAATCCCTCTTCAGGACATCTTCAACCAGCTCGTTTGGTCCACAGACCTGCATTACAGGCAACCCTCCCGCGGTTTTCTGTGAGGAACGAAATACGGAATGATGGGCGGAAGTCTACATTATATAGAAAGGGTGCCCGGTTTGAAAGGCCGACGAGCTCTCAAACCCCTGGAATCGGCAAAAGAACCGTCGTCGAAAGCAAGATCCCGGGCCTCACGAGAATGGTAGTTCCAGCCTATTATTTTGCTGCCGATCTTCCGCCAAATCAAAACGAGACGAGGGGCAATCCAATGGTTAAGTTGGAAGATGAGAGATTTGAAGTGAAAAGGGTGTTCATCCTGGAAGCGGCACAAGGTCAAGAACTGAAATGAAACGATTCAAGGAGAAAGCAATGAACAGAAGAAACGAGAACAGCGAGAACACCAGGAAAAGAAACTTGAAGGCCCTGTCCCTCATGATCATGCTGAGTGCGGTCATGATGGGGTGCAACGAAGGATACATCGGACCCGATGGCGCACCCTTGCTGTACTATCTGCCCCCGGAAAACCTCTTGGAAATCGTGGAGAACCCGGACCCGAACATTCGTCTCATCGACGTTCGGCCCGATGCAGCGTATCAACAGTGGCACATACCCACGGCGGAGAACTATCCGTCCGATCAGATTGCAGGAAGGCTCGATGAGCTGCCCCTGGACGAGTGCTACATTGTCATGTGCGAGACCGGACCCCGCGCGCAGGCCGTTATCGTGAACGTTCTCGAGCCGAACGGTTACAGGTGCTTCATGAACTACGGGGCATCCATCCGCTGGCCCTACGGATTCGTGTCTGGGCCCGATCCGGGAACTCTGTAGATGCATCCATGACCTAAACGCCGAATGGGGGAGGCGACCTTACTACGGGTGTCGCCTTCCCCCAAGCGGGAACTGAAAAATCAAAACCTAATGGATCGGCATCTAATCAACCAGAGTGTATTTGATTTCTGTATGTGATCTCAAAGATATTCGTAAGAGGGAGGGTGAAAGAATGTACGAGATCAAAGGAAGAGCCAGGAACTTTGGTGTGTTGCTGAGTGCCGTTCTGCTTCTGAGCGCGGGGCTTGCAGGCTGCTTCGAGGGATACACAGGACCGGATGGGGACAGCCTGTTGGCCTACCTGGCCCCGGCCGATCTGCTGCCGCTGACTCAGAATCCGGATCCAGACATATGGCTCATCGATGTACGTCCCAATGCTTCGTATCTGGCGGGGCACATACCCACGGCGCGCTCCTACCCGTCGACTGAAATTGCCTCAAGGCTAGGGGAACTGCCGCTCACCCAGTATCTCATCGTGCATTGCGAGACAGGCATCCGCGCCCAGGGTGTGATCACCGACGTGCTCGAGCCGAACGGATACACTCGGTTCATGAACTGGGGCGGAGTTACGCGTTGGCCCTATGCCCTCGAAACCGGCCCCTGAGTGTGCGATCGACAGTTCCGTCTCGGTTTCCTTGGCCTCCATGTTCCGGCAACGTAGTCCCTCGTCCCACACGGCGAAACTTGGGCGCAGGGCGCAAAGTCCTTAGATATGCACGCGGGGACTCGGGAAGCCTCCACGAGGCGCCCTGCGAAAACCGAGCCGTAACCGTCGATCACACCAGATGCCCTCCTCACCCCCTGGCGCCAGATGGCTAGAGGCCTTTCGTGCCCGTGCCCGAACAGTTCTGATTTCTAAGAATCCACATGGCTGTCCCCAATTCCTCAAATGAAGGTTCGGTTTCGCCTTGCGACTCCACCATCTATTCGTTTCGAGGACGAGGACGAGTTGCGGGCCTGACCCCTGACCCCTGATCCCCGACCCAGATATCGAGTCTCTTGCGAAGACATCGTCCAAGGGTCCCTTATGGTGTAGAATGAGCACCATCACCCTGGATGGCTGGACGGAGGTTGTCATGATCATTGATGTGCATGTTCACCCCTTCTGCAAGGAAGCGACCATCACGCCGAATCTGGAGGAGGGGATCATGAGGCAGATGGGTGCGCTCAAGGACCCGGCACGAATCGAGCTGGCAACGGCAATGCTCACCGAGCTGTTCACCCGCCGCAGTGTTCACGATATCGTCACGGATATGGACGCAGCCGGGGTGGACAAGGCCTGCATCGTCGGAATGGACATGAGCACCCACTATGGGGTGCAAATGGTGACCGACGAAGACTTGCCTGCCCTGACGGCGCTCTATCCCGACCGGTTCGTGCCCTTCGTCAGCGTGGATCCTTCCCTGGGATCAGAGGCCGTGGGCCGGCTGGTCCATGCGGTGGAGAATCTGGGATGCCGGGGCCTGAAGCTCGTGCCGCCGGTCCAGCAATTTGATATTTCCGACCCGAAGCACGACCCCTTGTGGGAAGCCGCTCTCGGCCTGGACATCGTTGTCTGGACCCATTGCGCCCATCAGCGGTCCCACCCGGACTCGGACGCCCGGTGGGGCGCCCCCATGCTGGTCGAGCCGGTGGCGCACAAGTTTCCGGACCTCAAGATCGTTCTGGGACACTGCGGGTTCCCGTGGCAGTGGGAGGCATGGTCGCTGGTCGTGCGGCACCCGAACGTGTACGTGGATATCTCCGCCTTTCCGAAGCTCTACAACCACATGCCCTGGGACGCCTATTCCAAGTTCGATGTGGAGCACAAGGTGCTGTTTGCCTCGGACAATCCCCTCTTCGGCTTCCAGGAGACGTTGGATGCCCTCGATGCCGTAGATATCTCTCCTGAATTCAAACAGAAGATCAAAGGGGACAACGCGGCGGCGCTGCTGGGGCTGTGACCGCGACCGCGTGGAGGCGTGTCACGGCTTCTTCGGGTACCCTGGCGTCCAGCACCTGCGATTCGGGTAGTAAAGGGGCTTGCGATCCGGATAGCGCTTCTTGTAGGCCAGATATCGTTCGTACCAGGTTCGATACCGTTGATTCGACACACGAAAGGACTGGTGCGGCATATCGATCAGGAAGCGTTCCACCTGCCAGACGTTTCGTGCGGACAGCCGCCAATCGTAGCTGCCGAGATCGGTCAGGTTGCAGACGCCGAAGCCGATGATGCGGCCCGAGAAGTCGACATAGGGATCCACGTAACTGTCGACGAGATCTCGAAGGCGGGCGAAGACCGGTTTCCTTCCGTGCAACCCCGGGTCGCGCGAACGCGCCACGGTGCCCCACCTTCCGTTCTTTCGGTACAGGAAGAGGACGTGATCGAGGCCGTCCTGTGACGCAAGGTCGAGCAGCAGGGCAGGGTAGCCATGTTGTTCGAGGATCACGGCCGCGGACAGCGCGGCCTCCAGGCAATGGGCTGAGCCGGTGGCGACCACCCCCCTGAAGGTCCGCAGCGTCTCCTTGCCCCTCTCGTGGTTGTAGGGAAGGGCATTCAGGAACTGCTGCACCTGATAGGGGGTCCTGTGCCGGCAGATGATCCTCCACTCTTTTTCGGTGAAAGCCTGGCGCGTAGGTGTCATTTGTGTGCTTTCCGCACTCCCCCGGACCGAACTCGCGCAGTGTTCCGGATGGCTCCAACACGAGAGAAGGTAGACACCAGATAGGGCCGTCCTCTCACCACCCCTCCGGGGCATCCGGAAACCAGAAAATACCCAGCAGAGCATCTCCCCGATCGCGATTCACCGCTTGAAAAGGCAGCCACTCCTCCTCGGCCACCTCATAGTCGATGTTCGGGCATCCGATGGGAGTGCCATCGCCCATGACTACGCACGTTTCGGGATCCAGGGTCACCCCATACAACTCGGTCACCTTGAGGCCTATCTCTTTGTGCCACTCGGACAAGGGTACCCCCACCTTCGGGATCACGGAGGGGAATCCCCTCATGGTGCGAAAGCTGACGGGATGGGCCATGCGACCGCACATAAGAACACGTTTCCCCGCATGAAGAATTCCGCTCGCACCTGCAGCCAGAATCTCGAGTTTCTTGAACAACCCGACACGCCTGTAGTTTGCATCCACACAACAGATACCGGCAAGGGTCACGATTTGTGGATCAACCAAACGGGGAAGAAGTGTTTCGACCGTGTCTGCCACGGCGAACCCTACGAGCATTCCTTCGACATGGGCCAATGCGATGTATTTCAACTTTGTGAATGATTTTTCAAGATACGCATGATTGGCCTGGCTGTAGGACAGATCGAACAGGTGATGCACCTGCTCGAGGTCATCCTTTTCAAGGGCGGTGGTGTTTACAGCCCGCATGGCCAGGTCACGGATATTGGGATCATTCGTGGGCATTTCGTTCCTCATCATACAGGACCAGATCGTCGTACGGATCTTCCCGCAGGGACGCCAGTCTTGATTCCAGCGAGCCTGCATGAACTTCCAGCTTGTGCCCGTCCGGGTCGAGGAGATAGATGGATTCCCCTTCACTCGTATTCTCCTTCCACATCGGGTGGACGCCTTCCGCCACCTTTCGTGAGAACGTGTCGAAGTCTTGGGCGTGCACGGTGAAGGCGAGGTGTGTGTATTCTGCAAGCGGACCCATACGGACCCGCGGGTCCTGACGGAGACAGAGCCATAACTCCCCGAGGCTCAGATAGGCTCCCTTGTTCCATCTTGCACGGAGAGAAAATCCGAGCAGCTCGGTGTAATAGTCCACCGACCCTGACAGGTCACTCACCGACAACGTGATGTGGTTCAGTCCTTTGAGCACGGAACTCTCCGCTTGCGAACCGGTTTCGATGAAATGCAATCCTTTTCTGTCGACCCTGTGTGCGCCGGTGGGGTGGCTTGGAAACCGGCGCTATGTTTCCCTGGTAGCGCTCGAGTTGTTCGGTGCTGTCCCGGGTTCCCTCGGAGATTTGTGCCGGGCGACTACGGGGGAGGGAGAGACGGAGCCCAAGCAAATCGGAGAGGGAACCCGGGACAGCACCGCACGGCAAGACTCTTCTGAAACATGGCGACGGTTTCCAAGCCACCCCCCTAGCCTAGTGAACCACCACGACCTTGATGTTGCCCGGGGAGCGGGCCCGGTCGAAGGCGGCGGGCAATTCACTTGCAGGGAGGGTTTCGGTGACGATCGCTCCGAGGTCGATCCCTCTTTCCAGCAACGTCTGCATGATCGGCAGGGCACGGCGGAAGTCTCCGCACCTCGAGGTGCCGATCTTGATTCCCCTTTCGAGTATCGGGGAGAGCAGCCCGGCCCTTGGCTGTCCCACGTCCGCCACGAGGATCCTTCCTGTCGGCCGGATGATGCCCTGCTCCCGGTCGGGCCAGGGACGGAGGAGTCTGTCCACCGATTCGATCGACTCCACGACCGCCAGGGACGCCTGCGGGGCGTCGCCTGACCGAACATCCTCGGAAACCGTGCGCAGATCATCCTCCCCCCGGATCCGGACGGTACGGTACCCTGCCCGCTCGATGCTTTGAACCCTCTCGGCCGGAATGCCGGAGCCGCAGATCAGAGCGGTGCTCTGCGACCCAGGCTGCGAGGGACCGGGGGGGGCTTGCTCGCTTTCCAGAGGCCCGAGGGAAACCTCGTCCACGACCAGCTCCGTGGCATGCGCGAGGCCCATGGAGGCGAGGCCTGTTGTGGACTTGAGATGCACCTCTCGGGAGGCAAGCTCCAGCGCCACCTCGAGTCCCTGAGGGCTTCCGGTGGATTCGAAAACGACATGGAAAGGCGGGGGGTCGTGTGCACCGGCCATAACAGCTTCCGCGTCCTCCCAGGTCCGGTCGGCGCCCAGGGCAGTGGCGACCCGCAGGCGTTCCCGGTTCCGGTCGATCGCCTCGATCGAGAAGCTGCCCCGCATCTTCTCGCGCCTGCCGTTAAGGGCTGCGACGATGAGCAGACCCAGTCGTCCGGCGCCCAGGACGGCTACACGTTCCAGGTCGGCGAAGTCTATCTGTTCGGTTGCGTGGAGTGCTGCGGCAAAGGGCTCGATCAGCACCGACACATCTGAGCCCACGGTCGTCGGAACTTCCACGACGTTGTGTTCCGGTACGAGTATCCAGGGCGCGAAGCCTCCGGGCAGCCTGTCGATCCCGAGTGTCAATCGATCCGGGCAGTGCGTGGGCAGGCCCTGTCGGCAGAACGGGCAGGCCTCGGCAAGGGGGGACCCCGTTGCGTGGTGGGAGGCATTGATCTCTGCAGCCACCGTCTCCCCGGACTCGTCCTCAGCGATGACCTCGTGGCCCGTGATCTGGGGCAGAGAATAAGGGAGATTATGGCGCGCAAGATCGGTTGAGCAGACACCGCACAGGATCGATTTCAGGAGGCGGTATCCTTCCGGCAGGACCAGGTGCTCCTTTCCCTCCCGAAGGATGCGCCAACCCGTTTTCGCATCCCCTTCATAACGATACGAGGCTTGCTGAAAGGACGCGTCCTTCGTGTACTCGAGAGCGCTGAAATCCAGTGCATTCATTCCTTCGGGGCCTCCTCATCGTCAAGGATCATCTCTTTCCGATTGCAGCAACACCTCGTTCATGCTTCCGGTTCGGTAGCCTTCCAGGTCCAGGGTCACGTAGGCAAAGCCCTGCTGCTTGAAGAACCCGATGATGGCCTCCCGATGGGTCAGGAGTTCCGGAAAGGCCGCGGACGCCACCTCGATACGGGCCAGGTTGCCGTGGTAGCGGACCCGAACCGAGCCCTGTACACGTTCCAGGAGGAAGGCCTCGCAACGGTCGATGCGGGTGAGGGCCTCCTCGGTGATCTCCGTGCCGTAGGGAATCCGTGAGGCCAGGCAGGCCAGGGAAGGCTTGTTCCAGGTGGGAAGGTCCATTTCCTGGGAAAGGGCACGGATTTCGGACTTGCCGAGCCCCGCTTCCTGGAGCGGGCTTCGCACCCCAAGCTCCTTTAGGGCCCGAAGACCGGGTCGAAAATCCGAGAGATCGTCGACGTTGGATCCGTCGAGGACGACTTCACAACCCTCCTGCATTCGGATCTCTTCGATCTTGGAGAAGAGATGGTTCTTGCAGTGGTAGCACCGGTCCGGCGGGTTGGTCCGGAACCCGTCCAGGTTGATCTCATCCCCTGTGATCTCGCGATGATCGGCCGAGAACAGCCGGGCCAGACCTCTCGTCGCCTCCTGCTCCTGCTGCGGGTGGGTAGGAGAGAAGGCCGTGACCGCGATTACCTTTCTTCCGGGATCCTTGCCGAGCACGGCAAGGAGGAAGGTAGAGTCCACCCCGCCGGAGAAGGCGAGCACCACCTTCCGGAGGGGCGCGAGCAGAGTCTCGAGTCGCTCGAGCTTGTGGGCCGCCTCGGGTGTCGGGCGGGGGTTGCTGCGATCCGTTCTTGCTTCGTCCATAATGAGGGTGGCCTCGCAGGGTGGTCAGAATGACATCGTATACATATAATATTATTTCGAATTGGGGCTCGCCATGCAAGGCGGGCGGACCGAGAAGGTTTCACAAGGAGAAGAGGTCGATCCGTTTTCGGCCTTTCAGGAGTCGTGCAGGGCATGCCCGCCTTCCCTTTCAAAAACCTCGTGCTCATCACCCTGGACTGCGTCCGGCCGGACTTCCTCGGCTGTTACGGGTGCCAGGACGTACAGACACCCGCCCTGGACCGTATGGCGTCGCGCGGGGTGGTTTTCGAGCAGGCCATCACACAGGCCCCCAACACGTGGGTCTCCCACGCCGGCCTCCTGACGGGCCTGTACCCTCCCCAGCACGGCCTGCGCACCCCGTACGATCGGTTAGATCCCGGGGTCCCCACCCTCGCCTCCCTCCTCGAGGAGCAGGGATACCGGTGCGCAGGCTTTCCCGGCAACGACCTGGTGGGCAGCCGATCCGGCTTCGGGAAGGGCTTTGACCTCTATTTCGAGGACTATGCATTGGGGGGTCAGGGGGCGGACGAGCAGGGAGGAATGACCGCAAACAACCGAAACCGCTGGCAGGACGTGCTCAAGGCAGCCGGGGGATGGCTCGATCGGCAAGAGGGTCCGGTGTTCCTCTGGTTTCACTATCTGGATACCCACCATCTCCCGGAGTTCGACCTTCCGGAGTATTACCGCCACAGTCAGGACCCCTTGTGGCAGTTCTACGAGGGCAAGATCTCGTACGCAGACCAGTGTTGCGTTCGGGCAGTCCTGGACCTGCTCATCCGGAACGGGTGCTATGAGGATACCCTGCTGGTCGTCCTCTCGGATCATGGCGAAGAGCTCGTCCGGGGCATGCCTCCGGTCCACAACGGCCTGCTTACCGAAGGCGTTCTCCGGGTGCCGTTGATTCTGTTCGGTGAGCACATTCCCTGGAAGGGTCTGCGCGTTCCGGGCCAGGTCAGGACGGCAGACATCGTCCCGACCTTGATCCGCGGCGGGTTCGAACCTGCCGAGGCTTGCCCGGAGTCGATGGGGCATGCCTTTTCCGGGGACCCTCTGCCCCTGCCGGGGCTCGACCGAAGGGGTGGATACGCTGAGGAAAGGGAGTTTGCCTATGCGGAGAACGAGCCCCTCGGGCTTTCCTGCGTACGCTCCGAGCAGTGGAAGCTCGTAGCGGGGCCGGAAGGGGATAGGTTCTTCGATCTTCCTGCGGACCCTGGGGAGCAGAGAAATGTAATTGATCGCCATCCCAGTACGGTGAAATACCTCCAGGAGACGTTGGCAGGCATACGATCCTCACGGCCCCCGGGGAAAGGGGTGGCCGCGGAACGTGAGGAGGAAGAGACGCGTAGGCTCTTGCGGGCCTTGGGTTACCTGGAATGAGCCGGTTTCGACCTGAAAGAGCGAATTCGATCGGGATCATCCTTCACTACGAGTGCACTTACCGCTGTGCCCATTGCCTGTACGCCTGCCGCCCGGGGCTGAACGAGACGATCAGGGCCGAGGATCTCGACCTCCTCGTGGACTCCATCCACCGTGCCTGCCCAACCGCGTATATACATATCGGCGGCGGAGAACCCTTTGCCCACCTCGATCGGCTGCTTGCCGTGCTGGAACAGATCCGGCGTAGAGGGCTGTTCCTGGAATACGCGGAAACGAACGGGTTCTGGGTAACCCGGGAGGATGCACGGGACCGCCTCCGCATGGTTCAGCATGCGGGGTGTCCGCGTCTCCTCCTGTCCATATCCCCCTTCCACAATGCCTTTCTTTCCTGTCGGGACAACGTGCGGGCCTACGAGATGATCGTGGATGTCTTCGGCCCGGAAGGGATCTTCCCCTGGCACCCGGCGTACTATCCCTTCCTGGAGCGCGTGGACCCGGACCGCCCGGTTCCCTTCGAGGAGTATGCCCGTCACTTCAGCCGTGAGGAGATGGCGGGCCAACTCACACGGATCATCTACCTGCACCCGGCGGGCAGGGCTTCCCTGAGCTTCGGGCACTTTCTGGGCCGGCGCCCTGCAGGGGCCTACGACGGAAAGCAATGCAGCCGGGAGCTTTCCTCTCCAACGCACGCACATGTGGATCCGTCCGGACACTACCTGACCGGATTCTGTACAGGGCTGCAGATTGGTAACGAGGATGCCTTCGATCTGGAGAGGCTCTACAGCGAGGGGATTCTTTTGTCCGACTACCCCATTCTCGAGATGCTGGTTCAGGGAACCCTGGGCGACCTTCGCTGCCATGCCGAGGGCCTGGGCTTCCGGCCGGATCCAGGGGGATACGTCTCAGCCTGTCATCTCTGCGGAGCGATTCGAACCTGGCTCTATCATCACCTTTCTGGCGACGGGAGGCCTGCAGAATTGACACCCGGCTTCTTCTACGAAGAAATGGGCCGCCTTTTCGCCCTCTCGCCCAACCCTTCGAATTCGACGAGTGAACAATAGGGAGGCTTCCGTGCCGGCTCTTGTGCGTCTAAACATGCTCACCCCTCAAGGGATGCTGAACGAAAAGATCGAGATCGAAGTGGGCCAAGGGATCCGGCTCGACAAGCTGCTGGGTCGTCTCGACAAGATGGCCAAGCCCGAGAAAGGCTTCTTCCGAGCCGTTCGCAAGGGGCGACAGGGGGTTACCCTGCTGCTGAACGGGGATCGCCTGGACGTTTCCGAGGCCCGCAAGACAGTCATCCGGGAAGGCGACGAACTGGCCATTCTCTCCCCCATCTCCGGCGGCTAGCAGGCCGTCCCAAAACGCCCATCTGCGGCGCTTGTTGCGAGCGAAGCGTGGCAATCCCCGTGCTTCCCAGCATCCCAAATGGCTGCCTGCGGCGTACGGTGTACGCCTCATCGTTACATGGATCCCAGCCTTCGCGGGGACAAGTTTCGTGCGCCTTGCATATGGACATTTTGGAACGGCCTGCGCATAACGTTTCAACAGCCCGCTACTGCGATGACTTGGAAATAACGCTGTGTGTCAGGCGCCCCAGAGAACGAAGGCAGAGCCGGTTGTGGGAGGAGCGGGGTGTGGCCGCTGGCGCGAATGCGTCGACAGGAAGCGATCGTAATCTTGCCAGAGAGAGCTTGAGTTGCGCGGTGCTGTCCTGGGTTCCGTCGGAGATTTGTGCAGGGCGACTTTGTAGGGGGAGGGAGCGACGGAGCCCAAACAAATCGGAGAGGGAACCCAGGACAGTACCGCACTGCAAGACCCGCCTGAAACACACCAACAGGTTTCTGTCGGGGGGCTAGCGCTTGATCAGCTTCAGGAAGTTCTTTACCAGGAAGGGATTGAAGGTGGTTCCTTTTTCCGACTCGAGGACGTCGATGATCTGTTCCAGGGGCTTGGGCTCCCTGTAGCACCGCCTGCTGCGCATGGCATCGAACACATCGGAAATGATGAGCATCTGGCTTACGATGTTGGGTCTCCAGTTCTGAGCAATGTGGGGATAGCCGGACCCGTCAAATCGAAGGTGGTGTTCCAGGGAGGCGAGCACGGAGAGCTTCGGCACCCCCTCCAGGCCAAGGATGTAGCGAGCCCCTCGAACGGTGTGGCTCTCCATAATGGAACGCTCCTCGGGTGTCAGTGCGCCCGGTTTCGACAAGATCTCTTCGGGAATGAGCAACTTGCCCGCATCGTGCAGGGCGGACGCCATTCCGATCTCGTAGAGCTTGTCCCCTTGGAAGCCCAGGGATTCGGCTTGGCTCATCGTCAAGATGCACACATTGACCACATGGGTGAAGGTGTACTCGTCCGCGGACTTGAGCGACGCCAGCATGCGGATCGGGCTGACACCGTGTGCGAAGGCCCTGGCGAAGGTGTCGACCACCTCTCCCAGCCCCCTCGCGCTGAACGTCTGTTGACGTGCGATCTTGTCGTAGATCTCTTTGATGTCCTCGAGCCTGGCCTGGCAGAGGGTGTTCATGGCAGCGATCTGTTCCTCTTGCTCTTCCGACAGAGGTCCATCGATGGCCTCTACGTCACCGAAGTCGACCCGAATGTCGAGCTTGCCCAGCTTGACGTGGTCCCGGCCGCGGACCGACCCTTGATCCGTGGCGATCAGGTCTCGCAGGAAACCCTGAAGCTCCTCCTTGGTGATGTTGGAAACAAAGGTCACCCTTTCGATCGCCGCCTCGCGAATGGTCCGGATGAACTGGTCGAAGTGAGGCCCCACGTCCGGGAGAGGTCTCTGATCGGAGACGACACGGTCGTTGACCAGCAGAAGGGTCGTCTCCTCCTTGTTCAGGAGGAATTTCGTGAGCTCGAAGTGCGCGGTCTCGACGTACTTCTGCACCTGCGGGTGCTGATCCGGGTACAACCGCATGCTGGTGATTGCGCCGCTCAAGTTCGCGACCACGTCATGGATTTCGCTGTGCGGATCGAATTGCAGCGCTTCCATCGACATCCTCAAGCCTCCCCTGTTGTGGATGGAGATTCGATCGGCCCGCCCTCCCGCGTCGGGAGACTCTCCCGGCAGGCGGTTCGAATCCGCGTGTCTTTGGACTGCGAGCCCATTCGGAGGAGAGGGGACAGCGGAGCGGCTTCATAGAGTCGCAACGACTGAAACAGGAGCAGCTTCAGGTCCGCAAGCTGCTTCGGATACAGGCTGAATTTGGTCCTCGCCAGCCGCTCGAGCGCCGGAATCGCACTGGCATGCCCGATTCTTCCAAGGGCCTCGATGAGTCTCCCGTTCCTCACGTAGTCCGCCCGGAAGAAGGAAAAGGTCCTCACCATGGAAGCCAGGTCCTGTGCAAGGTCAGCTACCCTGCACATCCCCGCGATTTCGATCACCCGGAGCTGGTCCTCCGCATTTTTCAGTTTGAGGAATTTCCGGAGCAGATCGGTCGATTCGGGATCCTGGAACCGGACGAGCGTCTCGAGGATCTCCATCTGGATCTGCCGATCGTCACGAAGCAGGAGTGGCCGCAGCTCCGGGACCAGGTCGTGGGTGCCTAGCCGGCGGACCAGGCGGATCAGACGGATGAGCGGAGGACCCCCGCGAGTCGTTATTTCCTGCCTGGCAATCTCGGCCACGCGGTTCGAAAAGATCGCCAACAGATTGAGCAGGTGCTGGTCGCCTTCCGATTGCTCCCGGTTGAGGTAGAGGTTGAGGGCCTGGGGCACGATGTCCGGACCGATGGCCGTGAGAAAGGCCTGTGCCTTGCCATCCTGACCGTTCCTCCATTTGTCGAAGGCAGCGAGTGCCTTGGAGAGGAACGTGGGGTATCGGAATCGCTGCAGCGAACCCTCTGCGATCGAGCGCATGGCCGGGTTGGGCTTGTCCCGTACGTGCCGCTGGAGCGTATTCAGGATCTCGAGAGGAACGGTAAACTCGCCCTCTCCAATCAGGTCGTTGGCGATGCGAAACGTCTTGGCCGCGTAGTCCTTGTATTCGTCCTCGCTGGGATCCCCTTCCATGAAGGCGATCAGAGCCCGAGCAATCTGTGCGTCGAGATGGCGGGATTCGAGAGAGTCTACCTCATCTTTGATTTCTTCGGGCAGGGGCAGCCCCTCCGGTGGACGGGCGCCATCCTGGGACAGAGCCTTGAGGGTCTCGCCGTAGTCGGAGGTTACGTAGGTCTCGTAGGCCTCCCGGTCGAAGAGATCGAGAATCTCCTTGCGTTGTCTCGGATCAGAAGACTCGAACTGGCTCGCCGTCGGGTTCGCAGGGCCGTCGAATGCGCTCGACTCCTTGACTTGGGCGATCTTCTGGACGAGGTTCAGGAGAGTCGGGGAAATCTCGCTTCCCTGCTTGTTGGCGTGCCGCAGCATCTCGAGAATGAGCCCGTGCGACATCCCGCTCAACAGATTCTCCACCACAGGGCTGTCGCCCTGTACTGCACACTGTTGGTAGGTGGCGTCGAGAAACTGGTGTCGGATGGTGGGCTGGAGTTCCTCGAGAAGGGCGCTCAGATTCCTGAGGTTTGCCACACGATACGTCTGGTTGTCCCCGCCGGAGGCCGGGTCCTGGTTGAGATGCTCCTCCACGGTCTGTTCGTAACTGTCGAGTGCCATCTGGTGGTCGAGTCGGTTTTCGTTCAGATACGCGGCGATGACGCGAGGCGCGTAGTCGTTCGCACTTCGCAAGGGGATTCCCTTCTCCGTATCTGTCAGTGTGCCGAGAATGAGGTGGGTCACAAAGCCGCCCCAGAGCGAATCGTTCTCATCGGAGGCCTTTCCACGGGGGCGCCTCTGAATCTCCTCTTCTTCTGTGTGCAGGAATTTGCTGTAGTCGATGCACTGCACCCGGATGTGACGAACCTCTTCGTTGGCAAGGGCCTTTTCGATTCCCCCCTCCGCGCGGACCCGTTCCGGGTCGCCCGCGATCACCCGCAGGAAGGCGGCCAGTTCCTCGGACGACAGGCCTTCCCGGAAATGAGCGACCGCAATATCGTGATCGCGCAGGATGGAAGAGAACTCGTTGCAGATCCTATCCTTCAGCTTGGTCGAATCCCGGCCCACAATGAGGCCGTCCTTGTCCGTCCCGATGGTCATCTCAGGCCGTGAGCTGAGGATCTCGTCCCAGGTCGTTCGGGCCCGATCGAGGCTTTTTTGGATCTGGTTGTGGCCGGCCGGGTACATGAGAATCGTCTTGCGGGTGGCACTGAGCTCGGCAAGGGCGCGAGCGAGCAGTTTCTCGTCGGAAGGCGTCTGCCCTTGAGACCCTGATGAGGGGAGGGGATCCTGTTTTCGCTGTGCTCGATCACCTTGGTCCATGGCGTTCGTAGGGGTCCTCTTGCTGGTTGTCGCCTGGTCGGCCCGAGCGCGAAGCAGGCCCGACTCTGCTTCGCCGGGCATGTCACGTTCCTCAGCCCTTCGAAAGGGCGGAGACGGACCACTCCCACAGGAAGAAAATCGGCTAAGGGGACAAAAAATATGAGTTTTCTCTGGATTTTGGAAAGGCTACAGTTCGTCCTGCCTTGGGATCCAGCGGTTCCTCTGGTACCAGGCCAGGGTCTTGTCCCAGCCCCTCCGAAACTTCGGGTACTTCAGCCGAAAACCCAGACCCAGCAGCTTGCGGTTGTCCACCACGAGATCCCCCCTTCCGAGCGGCAGCGTGGGCTGATCCTTGCCGGCCAGGAGCACCTTGTTCAAGCGGTGGGTCCGGACCAGCCTTTCCCACAGGATGTTGCTGAGCTTGCCCAGGGGATTGAAGATCTCGCCCGTCTGGTCGTAGGGGAGAATGGACTGGAGGAGCGTGCTGGGGGGATAGGGAACCCCCGGTTCGAGGGGTCTCAGGCCGTAGGCCTCCATCGCCTCGTTCAGGAACTGGCCGAAGGGCATCGGATCCTTGCCGGCCACGTTGAATACACCCCCGTAGGCCTTGGGCTGTAAGAGGAGGAAGACAGCGGCACGGGCCACATCGTCCCCGTGTACGAGGCTGGCTCGAGGGCCGCCCGAAAGGGGGATGTAGTAGGGGCCCAGGGTTCTTACCAGTGGGGGAAGCGTGGCCAGGCAAGCCATGGAGGCCATGCATCCGGGCCCGTAGACCGACGCGGGCCTGATGACGGTCACGGACGGCAGACCGGGCAGCGCTTCCTCCAGGACGAGGCTTTCCAGCTCGATCAGGGTCTCCTCGTATTCATCCCTGGCTTCCAACGCCATCTCCTCGTTGACAGGGCCATGGTGTCGCCCATAGAGGCTGGCGGAGGTGATCAGGATGAAACGCTTGATACGTTTTTCTCTTGCCAGCCGGTACAGGGTCCGGGTCGCGGGCACGGGTGACGGCCCCGGAGCGCCGTAGAGGGGCTTGCCGTCCGCATGGATGCCAGGATGGAAGACTGCGTCCACCCCCTCCAGACAGGAGGCGGCAAACGCGGGGTCGGAGAGATCGCCCTGCCTGAGAGCCAGGTTGTTCTTGCCGGCGAGGGATTGGATCTCAGGGCCCTTGCGGGCCACGGCGATCACCGAATAGCCGTCCCGGAGGAGCTGCTGGATCAGAAAGCTCCCGACGCATCCCCTCGCGCCTGTCACGAGCGCGGTCGAGATTTCGTCCTTCAGGGCCTTGCTGAAGGACACCTTTTTCGGGGTCGCTGCCTTCTTCCGGGTCGCCGCCTTTTTCGGGGCCACCGGCTTGCGGGCCTGAGGGGCTCGCTTGGGCTTGGACGGGGTCGCCTTCTTCTTCTTGATCACAGCAGCTCGGGGCTTGGAGGCACGTTTCGGCTCGGCAGAGGACGCCTTCTTTTTCTTGGCAGCGGATTTCTGAGGAGGTGCGGCGGCCTTCTTCTTCGCTTTGGGTGCGGTCTTCACGCGTTTCGGCTTCTTCTTTCCCATAACAAGGTTTCCTCGTTACCCCGGGTTCATTGACTTCTTCGGTGCTCTTAGGTATATTTAAGAGCTTCTGGCTGATCGAGTTTTCTTTGCTGATTCCTCACGTTGACACGCACACAGGAGGAGCGCTCATGAGGAACAAAATGCACTTGAAAAAGGGACTTAGCCTTCTGGCGGTATCGGTGGCCCTGGTGTTTCTCTGGGTCGCATTCTCTGGTGCCGTTGTCGAATGTCCTGACGAAATAACGATCGACAACAAAGGCTGGCCAGCAGACAAGTACGAGCCCGCCAAGCTCTCCCACAAGAAGCACGCTACAGAGTATAAGGTTCAATGCAAGGATTGTCACCATGTGTACAAAGATGGCAAGAATGTGTGGGAAGAGGGCCAGGCTGTCCAGAAGTGTTCCGAGTGCCACAACGTCTACAAGCTCGGCAAGGACCTGCGAGAAGCCAGTGATGAGGAAAAGAAGCTGAGCCTCTTCAAGGCCTACCACGACAACTGCAAGGGATGTCACAAGACAGCGCAGAAGGGCCCGGTCAAGTGCGCCGAGTGCCACGCCAAGATTCCGACGGAGAAGAAATAGGTCTGGAGAATTCTAGGGATTGAAGCGCGCCTAGCGTGATCGAAACGACCCATCTTCCGAAAGGGGGGTGGGTTTTTTTATGGGCCCGTTCCGTGGTAGGGTCGATCGAATCTTGAAAAGAAGCAGAGAAGGAGGGCATCGTGAGTGTGAACGTTGTCGAAAAGGTGGATGATCGGGTTCCCGTCCGGCACGCCCTGATCAGCGTTTCGGACAAGCAGGGACTGGACCTGCTCGTGAAGGACTTGCTCCGCGTCGTTCCCTCCCTGAAGATCTTCTCCACGGGCGGAACGTATGCGCGGATCAAGGAGATCCTGGGCGACGAGGCGGGCAAGACGCTCGTCCAAGTCTCCGACTATACCGGACAGCCCGAGACGCAAGGAGGGCTGGTCAAGACCCTGGACTTCAAGATCTATCTGGGCCTTCTTACGGAAACGCACAATCCTTCCCACGCGGAGGACCTGAAACGTACCGAGGCGGTCCCGATCGATCTTGTGGTGGTGAATCTGTATCCCTTTCAGAAGACGATCGAACGAGAGAGCGTGACCGTGGAGGAGGCCCGTGCGAACATCGACATAGGAGGGCCCTGCATGGTTCGCGCATCGGCCAAGAACTACCTGCGCGTGGCCGTAACGGTAGACCCGGAAGACTATCCCGGGTTGATTGCGTCTCTGGAGGCGAACGGCGGTTGCACAAGCCTTGAGGAGAGATTCCGCTACGCCCAGAAGGCGTTCGAGCACACGGCCGAATACGACCGACGCATCATGGGATACCTGAATCAGAAGGGTGCTTCCGAAGTCTCGGATTGCTACAACATCCAACCGGAAAATGCGGGGGATGGATAATGGCTGAAGATCTGAAGAAGGCGTACCGCACGATCGTTCGTGAGGCCTTTCCCGAAGGAATGGAGATTTCCTTCGTGGAGGGCGGCAAGCGCCAGACCCTTGTCTACGAGAAGGTGACCTGGGAAATCGAGGGAGAGAGAAAGGGGCTCCGCTACGGGGAGAACCCGGGCCAGCCGGCCGCGCTCTACCGGCCGACGAACGGAAACCTGGTGCTCGGAGATGTGGTCACGATTCAGCCCGGCCCCTACCTGGTCTCCGATGCGGAGATGCTCCAGTCCGGCAAGCACCCCGGGAAGACCAACCTGACCGACGCGGACAATGCGCTGAACATCCTCCGGTATTTCCAGGGAACGCCCACCGTGGCCATCATGAAGCACAACAACCCCTGCGGCGTGGCCCAGGCCGAGGAACTGGAGGCGGCCTACCTTCGCGCGGACAGGGCGGACCGCATCGCCGCCTTTGGGGGGTGCATCGCCCTGAACCGGCCGGTGGACCGGGCCACGGCAGAGGCGATCCTATCCCGGTACGCAGAGGTGGTCGTGGCGCCCGACTATGAGCCCGGGGTGATGGAGCTCTTTGCGACCAAGAAGAATCTGCGGGTGCTTCGGATCCGGAACATGGAGCGGCTCCAGGATCTCGTCGGCTTCTCCTGCCTGGATTTCAAGAGCCTGATCGACGGGGGAATCGTTGTGCAGACTTCCTACGAACCCCGAATCCGGGGCAAGGAAGACCTGATGCCCGCGGCCTGCACATACGACGGAAAGGAGTACAGGGTCGAGAGGGAGCCGACGGAAGAGCAAATCCAGGATATGCTCTTCGGCTGGTGGGTGGAGTTGGGGATCTCGTCGAATTCGGTGATCTACGTGAAGGATCGGGCCACAGTCGGGATCGGCACGGGCGAACAGGATCGGGTCGGGGTCGCCGAGATCGCACGGGACAAGGCATACCGGAAGATGGCGGACCTGATCTGTTTCGAGGAACAGGGCCTTCCGATCCACGAGCTAAAGGACGAGAAGGCTCGAGAAGAGATCGAGGCGAGGGTGCGAGAGGTCCGAGGAGGCCTCAGAGGGGCGGTCATGGTGAGCGATGCCTTCTTCCCGTTCCGGGATGGCGTTGAGGTCGGATTACGGGAAGGGGTAACTGCAGTGATCCAGCCCGGGGGGTCGGAACGGGACTTCGAGAGCATCGAAGCGTGCAACGAAGTCGGGGCGACAATGGTGTTTACAGGGCAGCGCTGTTTCAAACATTAGAAGGTCAAAGGTGAAAGGAAAAAGGTCAAAGAATGGGTCCGGTGCCGATTCTACACGCTATGAGCACTGGGCGTCTCCCTTTTGCCTTTACCCTTTGACCTTTTACCTCGGGGTGGAGAGGCCCTCAACGGCTTTAATAGGGAGGTGGCGTAATGTGTGAATCTCATGCTTATGTCGTTCGAGATGGCGAGGAAGAGAAGATCCTGGATGACGTGACCTTTCTGAAGCCGGAAGGGGATCGGATCGTTCTCAGGAACCTCTTCGGGGACGAGGTGACGGTGAAGGGGAAGATCGAGGCAATCCAGTTCATGGATCACAAGATCCTGCTCAAAGAAACCGCTTAGCAGAATGCCTTCATATCCCTAGTGGTTCATTACCGCCCGCTCGGCGGCGGCCATGGCGCCTTCGAGATAACCGCCGTGTTGGATGGCGGTTTCCGTGCCGGCAAACTGGATCGTACCATCCCAAATCGAGGTTTGACCTGCCGGGGGGTGATACAGGGGGTGCTCGTACATCGGCGGCTGGTCGAACGGGGTGGCGGTAAATCGTTCGCGAGCCCAATCCTGGTAGAAGAAGGTCGTCGGCTGCGCTGCCGGATTGCCGTAGATGACTGCAAGTTGGGTGAGGATTGCTTCGGTGAGGCGTTGTTGGTGCTTGCGCTGGGCGGCAGGAATGCCGAGAAAACCGGTCAGACCGTAAGGACCCTGGCTGTTGTTGGATCCGTCGTGGATCTCGGCCAGCGGACCGCGCTCACTGAAAGCCTGGCCCGACAGGCCCGTTTGTCGCCAGAAAGGTTCTTCGTAAAAGACGTAGAATTTTGCCTGACCCGCCATCCACGTGCCGATTTTCAGCATCGCCTGGGTCAAGTTATGAGACAGATCAGGGGTAAAGAGAATCGTGGCGGCGGCAAGCCGGGGCGGCAGGGCGAGGATTATCCTTTTGGTACGGAAGCGGGTCCAGGGCTCTTTCTCCAGTTCGCCGACGCTGACGAGGGCGCCGGCGGATGTCTTTGCGATCTGACAGACCGGGTGATTCAGTCGAATGACGTTTTCAGGAATATCTTCACAGAGTTTTTCGATCAGCGCTATCATGCCTCCGGAAAGCCGCCAGGAGAGGGGTTCCATGGCGTACCCGCTGACGGTCCGGACGGTGCCATCGGAACGTTGAAAACGGCCCATACCCTCTTCAAACTGGCGATAACCCTTGAGACCCAGGGTTTGAATAAGGTGCGCCGTCTTCGGGTGAATTGCGGGCCAATACCAGGAGGGGCCTAGATCGGAGAAGAACCCTTGATGTTCGGGGCATAGAATCCTGCCTCCGATACGCTCACGGGCTTCGAGAACGACGGAAGACTCATTTCTTTGGGACAGCAGGTAGCCGGCATAGATCCCGCTGAGACCGCCTCCGATAATTATAGTATCAACTGTTTCCGTGGGCATGGTCACAATGGTTCCATCGTCGGTCAGATGTTGTCGGAACTCATATCTTGAAATTCTTGCGTCACAATGGAGATCAATGGATTCTCAGTGCTGTCCCAACGTTAATCGAATAATTTCAGCTGCTTGCACGGGCCAACATTTTGACACAAAAGCCCTTTGCCTTCAAAATGTTACAAACTATTTATCAAGAAACGATGGGACAACAGTGACATTGAATATGGACATCAGATCGCCACATGTTTTACCGGCATAGTTGCAGCGATACCCGGATCTTCAGATATCTGGGATCATGGGGACTCTTGACCACAGGAGCGACAATTGAAAAGATCCCTGGGTTGGAGAAGAACGCCTAGAAGGGAACGGGCTGAACGGGAGGGGAATGCGCCTTGGATATGGGCCGGGCGTTGGCGAGCCATCGGCCGAGGTTCTCCAGAACCCTGGTCCCTGAGACCTGCCTTTTACATCCGGCCTTCGTCCAGGCGCCTGCACCCCTCCATAAGGACGAAGTCGTTCGTCAGGGATATGTTTTCGGTGGGGTATTCTGTGACCGGGTCGATCTGGAAGGCACCTTCTTCTCTCCATCGAATCACTGCATAGACCGCTTCCACGCCCGCAACCTCTCCGCACTCGGCGAACACCATCTGCCCGTCACGCATGTAGATTTTTGCCCTGTTCCCGTTGTTCCCCTCGAGACGGATCTCACAGCTCCGTTGACTCAGGCCGAGGGCCTGCATCAGGTCGACGAAGGGCAACTCGCGGAAGGTGCCGCGGAATCCGGCCTGTTCTTGAGCCCCCCGGCCCTGCTGTTCTTGCGCAACCAGGGATTTGGTCATCCGCGCCGAGATGAGTTCGTAGTTGAAGGGAGGAACCAAGACGTCGTCGAACCCCGCGTCGAGGAGAGTCATGATCAGGGATGGCTTGTTCTGGGCGGTCAGGGCATAGAGCAGGGTCGACGAGTCCTCCCGGATGAAACGGCTGAACCTCGTGGCCTGATCCGGAAAGTCGTCGTAATGGATGACGATGGCGTCGGGTTGCCGGCGCTCGTAGAGATGCCGGGCTTCCGGGAGATCTTTGATTTCGACGATGCTGTAGCCGTCCTGCCTGAGATGGGTAATCAACGGGCGAACAGCATCCGACCTTTCTCTCACGATGAAGACGTCTTTTCGGGTGATAGCCCGTGCGTGTCCCTGTCTTCGCTCGAGCAGCCGGACATAGGCCTCCAATACCTCGGACGACGCCGGGACGAGCCCTTGGGTCTGCAGGCCCGACTTGATCTTGTCGAGCACCTCTTCAGGGGACCCTCTGATCTCGCCGAGCACGGTATGCCGATGCCAGACCAGCGCCAGGATGTGGACAGCGAGAGAGAGGTCCGGATCCTCCTGGGCCGCCGGGTCGTTAGGGATCTCACCCGCGAGGAGCAGGAAGAAACGGGAAAGGCATCCTGAGACGTCCCACGGAAAGCTAAGGGCCTTGGCCGTTTCAAGGGACGGGTCAACGTCTTCGAAGGAACCCGGGTTGAGTCGCCTGATCCCGGCGTCCCCATCCTTCCGAATATGTCCGGCAGGGGACAGGAGGAGCGATGCGACCTGGACCCCATCCGCAGCAAGACGGCTGAGGCCTATGGCACTTGCGAGGTCAGAGGCATCTTTGCAGATCAATTCATAGGGAGGCCTGGACGACCGTGCGGCGCTGCGGTATTCGGCCATCCGCATCAACGCGTTGATCAGGCTCCTGGCCATCCGGTGATAGGGTGCGTGATTGTCCAGCAGGGCATGGCTGACCGAGGAGAAGACGGATAGTTCTCTTCCCGGGAGCGGCAGGTTTGCGGCGCGGATCCATTCGCGAAAGGTTGCCTCGAGTTCTTCGGAAATCAGGATGTGGTCGTAGACGCACTCCTCAAGGCCGGCAAGGACCTCCTCCCTTTCGCAGAGAACGGTCAGGGCACAGCCCTCGCGTTCGAAGATGGAGACGAGCAGGCCCCTCAGGAAAGGACTTTGCGTAACCATCAGGACATTGCGCTGGGGCACTTCCCCTGTTGAGGGCGACTGCTCGGTCGGGTCCTCCGGTGCACCTGAGGGTCCTTCGCCTTCGAACAGATCGGGCAACTCGATGATCTCATCGATCGTCCCATCGTTGCCCAGACCGTGGTAGTGCATCCGAATCGTATTTCGCAGGACAGACTCGGCAGCGATAAAGGGTTCCACATGCCAGGCGCCGGATGCCTCTTTCACGAGATAGAGCGCCTCCTTCTTGTCCGGATCGTGCATGGCAAGCGACAGGGTCCGGGTCTCCGGATCGAAGGCAAAAGGGCAGACCATGTGCTCGTCCGCCACGGCGGCCGGGACCTTCTGGATGACCTCCGGCGAGATCTCTCGATTGCCGAGCTCGATACCCTGGACGCCGAATTGCTCGGCCAGGGCCAGAACCAGGTCCTTTTCCGTGATGAACTTGTAGTACATAAGGTGGGAGCCCAGCGGGCCCCGGTGGGATTTCTGACGGAGCAAGGCCTGCTTGATCTGGTCTTCGGTGACCAGGCCTTTCCGGAACAGGATCTGGTCGAGTCGCACTTTCGCCATCGGGCCTTTCCCTCTGCCTGGTCAGGCTGCGATCTGCGACGAGGCGCCAACCGAACTTCCATGGGCAAGGATGGCCTGGGGATTCTCAGAGTAGAGGGCCGCTTCCTCTGCCGTGACCACCTTCGCGGAGATCAGCTGTTTGAGATGATCGTCCATGAGCTGCATCCCCTCTTTCCTTCCCATTACGATCGAGTTGGTGATCTGATGGGTCTTGGACTCGCGGATGAGGTTCGCGATCGCGTGGTTGCGGACCATGATCTCCAGGGCGGCTACCCGGCCGCCGCCTTCCGCCTTGCGCAGCAACTGCTGGGAGCAGACGCCGATCATGATCTCGGAAAGAGCGAGCCGTATTTGGGGTTGCTGGTCGACCGGGAAGGCATCGACGACGCGACTGATCGTCTGGGATGCCGATTTCGTGTGGAGGGTGCCCAGCACGAGCAGACCGACCTCCGCCGCCGTGAGGGCCAGGGCTATCGTTTCGTTGTCCCGCATTTCCCCGACGAGAATTACGTTCGGGTCCTCTCGCAGGCCGGCACGCAACGCATTGGCAAAAGAAAGGCTGTGCTCTCCGATCTGGCGCTGGTGAATCAGGCAGTTCTTGTTCGGGTGGATGAACTCCAGGGGGTCTTCCAGGGTGATGATGTGGTAGTTCATGTGTTCGTTGAGGTGGTCCACCATGGCCGCCAGGGTTGTCGTCTTGCCGGAGTTCGTCGGCCCGGTCACCAGGATCAGGCCGCTCCTCCTGGAAAGCATCTCCTTCATGACCTCCGGAAACCCGAGGACGTCGAGCGTCGGGACGTCTCGAGGAATCAGACGGAATGCTGCAGCGAGCCCGGGGTGTTTCTTGAAGATGTTCACGCGGAACCGTGCATAGCCCTCGAGGGTGTACGCAATATCGATTTCGCCGGTCTGTTCGAACTTCTGGATCTGGCGATCCGTCAGAAGCTCGTAGAGGAGGAGCCGCACTTCATCGACGGTCAGCTCCTTGTGTTTGGTTTTCTCGAGGACTCCGTTGATCCGGACCAGGGGCTCGGATCCATCCCCGATGTGGAGGTCAGAGGCCCCCACTTGACTCATGATCTGCAGAAAGGCATCGATTCGAGGCATGGGTTCGTATCCTTTTCCGGAAGAGAATTTATCATAAATTCTATCGGTAAATCCGGCCCTTTCCTTAAATATGTGCGCCTGATGCTGCATCAGCCCCGCACGGCCGTCACGATCACGCGCTGGGTCATGAAGCCGTAGTCGCCCGGGTTCGCGTGGGAGGAGAAGTCGGTCTTGAAATCGATCCGCTCGAACCCGGCCTCCTTCAGCAGGCCCCCGACGTCGTCTTCCCTGAAGAGCCGCTCACAATAAGTACCTTCCCGCAGGAGGCCTCTTGCGCCGGAAACGACCGTTTCGCGCACCCGAATCAGGTTCTCGCTAAGCTCGCGTTCCCGTTTGACCGTGATGTCCTCTGTCGCCTGGTGCACGGATGAGGGCCGGAAATTCTCGACCACGTAGTCCGAGTCCAGGAGGTCGAGGAGGAGTGTTCCCCCGGGCCGGCAAAGCCGGTAGGCCTCGCAAAGGATCTGAAGATTGTCGCTGTCGTCCGGGAAGTAGCCGAACGAGTTGGCCATGACCAGCACGAAGTCGAACCGCTCGCCGGCCAGCCCGGTCTCGCGGGCATCCGCCTGGACGAAACAGACCGGCAGGCCTTGCTCGCCGGCCTTGTCCTTACCGAGTTGTACGAGGTAGCCGGAGTAGTCCAGGACCGTAGCGGACCCGTATCCTCTTCGGGCGAGTTCGAGGCTGTGCCGCCCGTGGCCTCCGCAGAGATCCAGGACGGTGTCCGACTTTCCGATTTGCAGGTGGGCCTCGAGGAAATCGACTTCCCGGCGGGTGAGCTCTTCGTTGCAGACGCTCCGGGCATCGGTGATCAGGTACACCTCGTCGAAGAGGTTCTGCCACCAGAGGGGATCTACGGGTATTGCATCCACAGTCGCACCGATTTCCTAGTCCAGTTGTGCGCCAAAGCCGAACAGACCGTCCGCCGCAATGAGTGCCGGGCTTCCCTGCCAGGGTTGGAGACGGAAGATTTCCCGCGCTTCCTCGTTCTCATCGAGCATTTCAACGATTTCGCCCTTCCGCCACCCCTCCTCCAAGACCTTGCAGTCTTCCCAGAGGCTCCGGCTGTATGCTTGAAGTCCCTTGAGCTGCTCCAGCGTGATCAGCCGTGGCCGAAGAGCCGTCATGATCGGACCGAGCAGGTAGGTGAGCCCGTTCTCCACCGCCATGCTGTCCGTCCAATCGCGGATCTCTCCCACGGTATCGGCACCCAGGTTGTACACCGCCTCGTTGATCCGTTTCGTCGCCTCCCCAACCGAGACGGATCCGTTGAGGATCGCCAGGGACTGGACGCCGCCCCCGGAGCCGACATTGGTCGGGACGTTCCCAAAGCGACCCACGAACCCGATGAGTCCCTCGTCCGTGATGAAGCAACGGAAGTCCGTCTGCCATTCCCGAATGACCAGGTCCCTGGAATCCCCTTCGAGCCAGGGCTGCTCTTCGGTCCACAGGGGTAAGGGGATGAACTCCTGTACGATGTAGTCCCCTTCCTTCAGGGCCTGCTCGACATCGCTGTTCCAGTCATCCCGCAAAGGCCCCACGAAGACCCCGTGGCCGGAATACCCGTGGGCGGGCTTCAAGACGAGCGCCTCCTGGTTCTGCCAGGTCCATTCGACGAGGTCCTGAATCGGGGAGCCGTCGGGCGCGATTGTTTCCCGGGAAAAGAATCTCCGGGTCCAGGGGGTCCTCTCCACAGTCGTTCGGGACAGCCGGTCCCGGTAAAGCCCGGTGACCACCTCGAAGATCCCCTTGGGATTGATCGACTCCATGCCTCTCGGGTTGACCAGGATCCCCTGGCGGACCGCCTCGAACAGTCCGGAGCAGTCCTTCTCCTTGTGGATGTTGAGCATGGTGTCGGTGTTGAAGTCCATGAAGATGAGCGTGGCCTCTTCCCCCTTGTGGCAGACCCTGCCATGCGATACCTCGACTTCATGGGGGGCGCAGAGTGCCGCCTTGACCCCATCCACTGCATTGAGGGCCTTGGCCAGGTTCTGGTTCTCCACGACCGTTTCGAGCGTGTCTTCTTCGGCCACGACCAGGATGAAGGCCTTCCCTGTTCCGTGGCGCCGTCGCTGGGCCCTCAGGAGCATCGCAAGGAAGCCGGTGAGAGGGTTCAGCAGGGGGTGATCGAAATCAAGCTCCAGTTCGACCCCGGACAGGGCTCTCACCCGCTCCCAGCACGCCTTACCGATGTTCTGTGTGATCCGTTGATAGTCCCAGCCCCCGGGACTCCCCAGGTTCCACTCGGAGTGAACTCCAATGAAGGTCTCCATTCCCATCTCCTTACCCATTGTTCAGAACCTTCATCATCCTTTCCCGGGGGAGACCGAGTCAAGGGCCCGTTCCAGACATGCAAACGGGACCTGTCCCGACCCCAGCACGATTGCGTGAAAATCCTCGAGAGACAGGGGCGGGACGTGACGGCGGCGCAAATCCAGGAGGCCGTGCTTCCCGAGCGTGTAACACAGCTGATAACCCGGGGTCAGAGTGATCCTCCTGGCTTGTTTCTTTGCGTCCTCACGGGCGTATCCTAGCGCCTCGAGCCTCCCGGCCCCCTGCTCGAGATTAATCGTGCCGATGTGGAGCTCGAGGTCCAGCCTGCCGCGAACCGCTCTCCACAGGTCACGTTTGACCCGGATGAGATGCTGCCTCGGGTCCGGGTCGTAGCCGAGTTCGTCGACAAGCTGCTCGGCGTAGCAGGCCCAGCCTTCGTAGAAAAGGGCCGACTCGATCCATCGCCGGATCGGGTCGGGCCGGCAAAGCCTGGACCAGTCGAGCAAGTGATGGCCGGGACAGGTTTCGTGGGCCGTGAGGTAGCGGTATTCCCTGTGCACGGACTCCAGCCGCCTGCGACCCGCCTCTGAAGGCCCTTGGTCATCGAAAACCTGGACGAAGAAGCAACCCTCACGAACACGGTCGTCGAGAAACGGGGGCGCACTGTACGATGCGGTGGCGCGAATCGGCTGCAGATAGGCGGGTGTCGGCTCGACCCGAACCGAGCCTATTGGAGGCATGGGGAGCACGCCCTGCCGGCCGAAGAAGGTCTCCAACCGCTTCACCTCTTCCCTGTACAGGGAGACGGTCTCATCGTAGGCCTTCTCGGGCAGGCCCGTGCCGTCGTAGATCTCCCGCCATTCCTGGTTCGGGTCGATCGTGCCTGCGAGCTGCGCCAGCGCCTGTTCCTTTTCCGAAGCCTCTTCCTCGAGGATCTCCAGGGCCTCGTCGATCTCCCCCCTCCACCCGTATCCCCGGTCGAGGATCTCCTGAAACAGCCCCCGACCCGGCGTGAAGCCGGTCGGGCCGCAAAGTCCCCGAAGGAATTCCTGAAACCGATCCAGGGCCCCCAGTGCCGCCTGCTCCTTCCGCGGGAGTTCCCTGCCCGACAACCCAGGATCCTTTTCCCTCTCCGCAGCCACCCCGGAGAGAAAGGCCCGGCAGGTGGCCACCATGTCCAGGGCAGCCTCCCCTGCGGGCTGCGGGACCTCGTCCAGTTGATCGATCCCCCACGACAACAGGTGGGTGATCGCATCGAGTCTGGCCCCGTAGAGGGTACGCTTCTCTTCTACGCTCTCAAAGGGCCAGCTCAGCGCCTGGTCGAGCCCGATGAAGGCGACCTTGAGGTACAGGCCGGGGTCCCTCTTCCAGAACCCGAGAGTCTCCCAGTGAACGAGGAAGGCATCCATGCTCTGCCCGAGCAGGCCCGCGAGACACGGATCCTCTTCCCCGGAAAAGGTGTCCAGCTCCGCTTTCCATGCCTTTACCCTTGCGCAGGCCCCTTCCAGGAATTCCCCGGCCAGACAATCCGTCTCCTCTTTGTGAAACCGGGCCAGTTCCACTCGTGGCATGAAATGGAATTCATCGCTCAGACAACAGACAGGCAGGGAACGGGCCAGAAAAGAGAAGTATTCTTCAGACAGGGCGATCAACCTTGCAGAGGGCTTGGGCAGGGACTTGTCCATGAGCCAGAAGCTAATCGAGCCGTAGGGCAAATGCAAGGGGCACGCGATCCCCTTGACATGTCCCACGAAATCGGTGGACACTTGTCACGACATTCAAAAACCAGAGCAGGGAGGAGGAAGGGATGAGCGCGAAGCAGTGGGATCAGCCACCGGAGATGCAGATTGACCCAAGCAAGAACTACAAGGTAGTGATCGATACCGGCAAGGGCTCGATCGAACTGGAACTCTACCCGCAGCAGGCACCGAAGACGGTCAACAACTTCGTGTTCCTGGCCCAGGAAGGGTTCTACGACGGCGTGACCTTTCACCGGGTGATCGGCGATTTCATGGTCCAGGGCGGAGACCCGACCGGTTCAGGGAGCGGCGGCCCCGGGTACCGGTTCGAAGACGAACTGACGGAGAACACCCTGACCCACGAAACGAAGGTGATCTCCATGGCGAACGCCGGGCCTAACACGAACGGAAGCCAGTTCTTCATCACCCATTCCCCTCAGCCCCACCTGAACGGGAAGCACACCGTGTTCGGAAAGGTCGTGCAGGGCCAGGACGTGGTGGACGCCGTTCAGCAGGGTGACAAGATGGATCGCGTCACGGCGACAGAGGCCTAGGAAAGAGGAGATGCCCCAATGGAGAACCAGAACGACTCACACCTCAAGTCCATCGGCTACATCCTGTGGCTCTTCGGCTTCACGGGATCGCACCGATTCTATTACGGAAAGCCGATTACCGGGACCATCTGGTTCTTCACCCTGGGGCTTCTCGGCATCGGCTGGCTGATCGACCTGTTCCTGATCCCTTCCATGGACCGTCAAGCGGATGTGAGGTTCCAGACGGGCCGAGTGAGCTATTCCGTTGCCTGGATTCTCCTCACCTTCCTCGGGTTGTTCGGGGTCCACAGGTTCTATATGGGCAAATGGCTCACGGGACTCGTCTACCTGCTCACGGGCGGACTGTTCTTCCTTGGCTATTTGTGGGACTACTGGACCCTGAACGACCAGGTCACGGAAATCAACACCCCTCAGTAAGGCAATCCCTCCAGCAGAAAAAACACATCGATCCCCCGAAAAGCGCTTGACATGTCACCCTTTGGTGACTACTCTTGTGCTCAGTCACCTGTTGGTGACACGTCGGGAGGGATGGATGAAACGGAACAAAGAAGAGACAAAAGACAAGATCATCGATGCAGTAGGAAGGCTCCTCGCCGAGGGGGGATTTCGCAAGCTCGGGGTCAACGCCGTTGCTCGGGAAGCGGGCGTGGACAAGGTATTGATTTACAGATACTTCGGAGGCATGCCCGAGCTGCTCAGAGCCTTCGGCGTGTCTGGTGATTTCTGGCCTACCTTTGAAGAGCTTACCGGAGGTGACTTGGAGGGGCTTCGAAGAAAGCCGCTGCCTCAGGCGGCAAGCACGGTGCTGCACAACTTCGCGCGGGCTCTCCGGTCCCGCCCCCTGACAAGCGAGATTCTGGCCTGGGAGACGGTCGAGAGGAACGAGCTGACCGAAGTGCTGGAAAAGGTACGGGAGGATTCCGCGGTGCGTCTCCTCGAGGAGCTTTCCCCTGTGGCAGAAGAGAGCGGTGCGGACATTGCGGCCATAACCGCCCTGCTCGGAGCTGCCATCATGTATCTCGTGGTTCGAAGCCGACATGTCAAGGTGTTCAATGCGGTGGATATCGGCAGTGAGGATGGGTGGCTTCGATTGGAGGCAGCCATGACGGCAATCTGTGAGGCTTGCATAGGAGAGTAAGGTTCCGGGTGGGTCAGCACCCCTGTTTTTTTGTGCCAAAAGTCACCATGAGGTGACAATGGCGGCCTTGGCCTAGACCGCAATATGCGGGCTAGGCCTACGACGAGGAAACAAGGAGACGTGACATGATGACAACAGATCGAAGAGGTTTCATGAAGATGCTCGGTGGCTGTGCACTGGTTGCAGGTGCAACACCGCTCATCCCCGCCTCCGTGGGAGCCGCGCGCTCCGATTTCCGTTCCGGTCTGCGCATCGAGTCACCCGTTGCGGGGATCGACCCTGCCCTGGGGCACATCCTTCACTACGCCTCCCTCGCCCCCAGCGGCCACAACAGTCAGCCCTGGTATGTGAGATTGATCGATGATCGAAAGATGATCATTGGTGCCGATCCGGACAGAAGACTGCCCGCCGTGGACCCCGACAATCGTGAGGCGATGCTATCCCTGGGCGCCTTCGTGGAGAATCTCTCCCTGGCGGCAGGCGATATGGGATACGAGGCGCAAATAGAGGTCAAGGCCCGAAGCCCTCGCGAGCAAGAGATCCTCGAGGTTACCCTCCGGAAGGCAAAACCGGCACCCTATCCTCTCAAACGGATGACCCTGCGCATGACCGCCAAACACGGATACCGTTCCGTGGAACTCGAGAAGTATGACGTTGATGCGCTCGCCGAACCTCTGGGTGGACGTTTGTTCTATTTTCCTCCTGGATCCGAGCACGCCCGATGTATCGAAGAAGGGACGGTGGAGGCCTTCCGGGGGCAGACCGACCGGGACGAGGCCCAGCAGGAGCTGGTGAAGTGGCTCAGGCTCAGCCACGAGGCGGAGGAAGAACACCGCGACGGGCTGACCACAGCAGGCATGGAGATCCGAGGACTGAAGGGGTGGTACGTTCGTAACTTGACGCGTCCGAAGGATTTCATGAAGAAGAGCATGCGGAAGATGAGCGTCGAGCAAACCGCCAAGCTTGCGGGACAAGGAGGGGGCTGGTTCGTCATAACGAGTCCCGGGGAATCGGTCGCCGACCTGATCGACGCGGGCCGTGGTTTCGAACGGATGGCATTGATGGCCAGGGAGAGAGGTATAGCCCTTCATCCCATGACACAGATCCTCGAGGAAGAGATCGGCCGCGCGGGAATCGCTTCCAGCCATGATGCCGGGATGATTCCCCAGTTCGTTCTTCGCGTGGGCTACCTGGATCCCTATCCGGATCCGGTCAGTCCTCGCCGGCCCGTGAATTGGTTCCTGAGAACCTAGGACTCTCTCGCCTCCAGGTGGCGAACCCCCAATTGCATGGGGAGCACGCAGACGGCCAGGCTGAGGACCGCAACCAGGGCCAGGGCGCACACGACGAGGACCCACCGGGACGCGTGTATTTCAATTCCTGCAAAATAGGACATGAAGATCACGTTCACCGGCCACGCCTCCAGGAACACGGCCAGGGCGATGAACCCCATGGCGAGGATCATGTAGAGGATCGCTCCGTACCCGGTGGCGATCTTCGCGACGTTCTCCACGAAGAAGCGGGGGTAGACCGCCCCGAGCCCGATGCCGAGCCCCACGATCCCGACGGTGAGGAACACCATCGTGACGATCGAAAGGCCCATCATGAAGCCGGAGACGTTCAGGAACCAATTGGACAGCACGATCAGGATCTCGGACAGCACGAGCAGGGGCACCAGGTACATCCAGAACTTTGACCAGAGGAGCCTCTCGATCGAGATCGGCGCGCTCCGGATGAGCCAGAAGGACTTTCCCTCGATGCTCACGGCCGGAAAAACGAACCGGATCGCCACGGCGGAGATCACGAATCCTGCCAGCCCCATGTTCAGAAAGGAGAGAAGATTCTGCATGTAGACGGTGGCCAAGGGGATCTTCTTCAGATCGAGGACCCGGAAGTTGTACAGGTACACCACGATCAGGGCCCCCAGCAGGAGCAGCTGCGTCCACTGGGTGGTGTCGCGCAGGAAAAGCTTGATATCCTTTCTCACCACGGCCCGGGTCTGCATCCCGAGAGGCCGGGTCAGGAAATCGGACGCCCGATGAATCCAGGAAGAGGCCGCGAGTCTCGTGCCCCCTCCCTCCTGCGACCTCATCCAACCGTCGATGTAGATGCGGCCCCCCACCCACGTGCCGATCGTGACCGACGCCATGGCCGTGCTCGCGAGCAGCAGGAAATGGAAGAGCGGTGCTCCCGGTTTGCCGAAGAGCAGAGGAACCAGAAACTCGGTGAGCCAGTGGCTCGGGAGATACACCGAAGAGGGGGTCTTGACCATGGCGAGGAAGTTGATGAACCGATCCAGCTCGGCCTCCTCGAAGAGCCTTTCTGGCTGGAGGAACCGGAACAGCAGATAGAGGCTCACCATGACGAGGATGGAAAGAAGAACAAGGATCTCTTTCGTCCTCCGCGCCGGGAAGAGGCGGACGAGGCCCATGGTGCAGATGATTCCCACGGCCGCGGCGATGACCAGAAGGGGAACGAACCCGAGCAGGACCGCCCCGTAATAATCCCAAGACGCCCTGTAGACCACCCCGTAGGCGCCGAACACGGGCATACCGAACAACACGATCATCCAGGAAGAGCTGAGCAGGGTCTCCGTGAACTTGGCAAGGTAGATGCGTTCCAGGGAGAGGGGCATCGAATGCAGGAGCACGAGTTCGTCGGACAGGTAGAAGGCGGACAGGGCCGTGACGATGTTACTGAAGACCAGTAGGGAGAAGAAGACGACCGTGATCATGGTGAGAAGCTTCACGGCCAGGATGTTCCCGATCACCTCCACGCCCTGGAAGTAGGAGAGCACGCGGTAGAACAGGTAGAAAATCCCCACCCAGAAGAGGGTGCCCAGGGTGAAGATCACCGCGTTCTTGATCGTCCCGGAGCCCGGTTTCCCTCGGTCCCGGTTCCAGAGAGACCGCCAGGAAGGGTGCAGGAGGTACAGAAACGTGTCCTTCATGATCTCAAATACTCGACGACCCGGGTCATTTCTTCCCCTCCGGTGAGCTGGAGGAAGATGGATTCCAGCCGTTCCGCTCCCCCCTTTGCCTGCTGCTGCAATTCTTCCTTGGTTCCCAGGGCGATGAGCTCCCCTTTGTGGATGATGCCGATGCGGTCGCACACCTCCTCGGCAACCCCGAGGGTGTGGGTGGACATGAAGATCGTCTTGCCCCGGGCGCACAGTTCCCGGAAGATCGATTTTACGAGCCGAGCCCCTTGGGGGTCGAGCCCCACCATCGGCTCGTCCACGATCACCACCTCGGGATGATGGAGAAAGGCGGCGCCCATCACGAGCCGCTGCCGCATTCCGTGGGAATAGCCTTCGATCAACTCGTCCCGGAAGTCCTGCAGGCTGAAGAGTTCGAACAACTCGTCTACCCTTTGCGCGAGCTGCCGGCCATCGACCCGGTAGAGGCCTCCGATGAACCGGAGGAACTCCTCTCCGGTGAGCTTCTCGTACAGGAAGGGGCGGTCCGGAATGAAACCCATCAGGGCCTTCGCCCGAATCGGGTCTTGCGCCACATCGATCCCGCCAACCAAGACGCTTCCCTCGGTGGGCCGCATCAGTCCGGCAATCATCTTGATCGTGGTGGTCTTGCCTGCCCCGTTGGGCCCGAGAAACCCGAACACCTCGCCCCGGTTGACGTGCAGGGAAAGGCGGTTGACCGCCACCAGATCCCGGTATTGCTTGGTCACTTCTCGCAGTTCGATCATCTGTACTCCAGGATTTCCATGGACAGCCTGCCGATCACCTGGGCCATCCGCATCTGTTCTGCAAGGCCCCCGTCGATAAACTTCACGTGCGTCGCATCTGCCGGGAACTGCCCCATCACCGGGTCGAGGCTGACCCAGCCGCCCACCCACACCTCGTTCCACGCGTGATAGAAGAACCCATTGCCCGTGTAGACCACACCCACCACGAGCCGAGCCGGAAGCCCTGCAGCCCGTGCCAGGGCGGCCAAGAGGGCCGCATGTTCGTTGCAATCTCCCGCCCTGTCTTCGAGCACCTCGAGAGCGCTCGGCAGGCTCACGGTCGGCCGTTTCTCCAGGTTCTCGTAGACCCAATCCATCAGGCGTCGCGCCCCTGCGGCGGCGTCCTTCTCCTGCCCGACGATCTCCCGGGCCAGCCGCAGGATCCCTTCGTCATCGCTCTGGAGAAAGGCGGTCGCCTCCAGGAAGTCCGCGAGCGCATCGTCCCGGACCGGAATGCTGAGCTTCGGCAACGAGGCCACATCCTCTTTCACGATCTCCAGGGTGGCTCCTTGAAGACGCTGTCTTCCTCCCTCGATCTCGAAACCTGCCGGGTCGATCCCCTCGAGCAGGACTCGAAGGTACCGAAGCCCCGTCGGGTCGGGCAGACGCTTGTCCACCGAAACCATCGTGGAGGCGGTGATATCCACAGCCTCGTCACCCTTCATCAACCCCCTGCGGGCCTGGCCGGCCGCCTCCCGGATCATGGTGAGGCCCATCGGGCTGACCTCCTTGAGGACTCGCCCCTCGCGGTCATACCAGGAGGTCGCCTCCATTCCGGCGTAGCTCACCTGAATCCGAAAGGCCTCCCGGGTCTCGCCGTCGATCCGTATTTCCTCCTCCCCTTCCACGGTGAGCACTGCATCGGCCTGGCTCAAGGTCGAAGGCAGGACCACCGGGACCCGAAAGGACTTGCCTGCCTCCAACCCTTCGCTGACCAGGTAGGGTCGCAGGTTGAGGAAGAGATGAGGCGGCCGGCGAAGACGCAGCACCTTTTCCTGGGTCTTGCCTGCCGAGTCGATCTTCAGGTTCACGGTTCTCCCCGAGACTTCCCCCATCACCTCCATGGAAGCCACGTCGGATCTCATCCGAAAGCTGAATGAGGTGAGGGCAAAGGCGTTGTCGGTCCTGCAGGTCGTGGTGACCCAGATCTTCTGCGGGGTGTCCATCATTTGGAGATGGGTGAGCGATTCCTCCCGGACCACGTACCCCCCGTTCTCGCGCTCGCAGGTGTGATGGAGCCACCCGACCTTGCTGCCCTGGAAGTAAATCCCCATCCACGTCTCTTCCGCCTCGATCGTCTCTCCCGGCTCGAGGCTGAGCGCAGGGGCCAATTCCACGTACGGAGGGAATGAAGAGGTGACATACTCCCGCTGGATCAACAGCCCGATCATGACGAGCCAGAACCCGATCGTGCTCCATGCCAGGATTCTGCTCCCCAGGTTCCTGTTCGCCACCCTGTCGAGACCTCCCGGATTGCGCCAAATCTTGAGATGCTTCGCTTCACCAACACCTTCACACATTTTCGTCCATGACGCCAATTTCCTTGAACTGTAGGGGTTTCCGGTCGAAATCTTCCGTTGTAGCCTGTAGAAAAGATCGTAATACCTAAAGTCAATTCTCGTATGCAGCACCCAAACCCCATATGTGATAGGGGTGTGGAGGCAACGATATATGCTCGCTCTGTGCAAGAGACTCCCAATGCGACAAAGGAACTGTGGACGTGCGGAAGATCTTGTAATGAGCGCGAGGAAGGATGCTTAGCCATCCAAGAGAAGAAAACGCATCGATATCAACGCCTTCAGAGAAAAATCGGCTGGGAATCCAACCGGCACGTGCTTTGCTATAAGGAGGGGGATCGTCAAATGCGGGATGTATGGATCGTGAATGGAACAAAACAAGGAGGAAGAAACATGAGAGGGAAACTGACCTCATTGTTGACCCTGTTGCTGGCCGTCGCATTCGTTGCGGGCCTCGTTACGCAGGTTGCCGCCACAGACTGCGACAAGGCGCAGGCAGCACAGGTGGTGGTCGAAGAGAAGGTCGAGGTAAAGGCCAAGGTTGAGGAAGAAAAGGGCAAGACCACTCTGGAGATGAAGGAAGTCCAGTCGGAGGTCATCCAGGAAGAAGCACCTGCTGCACCCGAGATACCAGAGTAAGATCCGAACGAAAAAAGAGAACATGCTTTGCAGAGAAAGGGGGGGCTCATTCCCCCCTTTTCTTTTCATCACGTCGGCCTAATCATCCGTAGCCGTAGCGGGTCAGCACTTCCTCGTCGATCCCGAAATGGTGGGCAACCTCGTGGACGACCGTGATTTCGATCTCCTCGGTCAGTTCCTCCACGGTTTCACAGTACTCCTCCAGAGGACGCTTGTAGATCACGATGACGTCGGGCTCGATCGTGGAATCGAAGACACTCTTCTCTCCCGCCGGGACGCCGAAATAGGCACCGAACAGGGTGTCCCCTTCCTGCACCTCCAGATCCGAAAGCACCTCTTCGGAGGGCTCTTCCTCCACGAGGATCGTCACCTCCCGGATGTGGCGCAGGAACTCCTCCGGGATGCGCTCCAGCGCCTGTTCGACGGCCAGGTCGAATTCTTTCGAGGAAAGCCGGGGCATGGCCTCTGAGGATCGTTTGTGGTTGCTATCTGCGGCAATGATAAAGCGCGTTTCCCCTTGATGCAATCACCGGGCGTAACGACGAGAGGGGCAGAGGTTCAAATCTTTTCCGCCAACACCTTCCCGTAATCCCGGCAGGCCTGATCCCCTTTGCCGGAATCCAGGATCTGCTCCTTGACGTTGAAGGGATTGGTTTCCGCCATGTTCATCCGGAACACGTGCTCCATCGTGTCGTAGATCATCCTGGCGCCGCTTCCGATGTGGGTGTAAGAGCCGAAGGCCCCGCCGACTCGCCTCACGAGATTCGCCTGGCTCGCCAGGAACAGGAACTTCTTCATCCCATCGGTCGTGTCCTTGAAATAGGTGGGTGAGCCGAAGATATATCCCTGGTATCCCTCCAGGTCCCCGTAGCCCTTGCATTCAGAGACCTTGCGGAGCAAAGCCTCGTTGCCCGTGGAACGAACCCCTTCGGCGATCCGCTCGGCCATCCTCTGGGTTCTGCCCGTACTGCTGTCGTACACGATGAGTATTCTCTTCATTTATCATCCCTCTTGTTTTTGGGAATCCTTGATCCTTCTCTTCGTGTGATTGATGTGCTTGGTGATTTTGATGCCCCGGGGACAGGCCCGGGTGCATTCGAAGTGGTTTTCGCACGCCCACACGCCGTTCGGTTCGTCCAGGGCGGGCAACCGGTCGGCGAACCCCCTGTCACGGGAGTCTTCAAGAAACCGGAAGGCCTGTGCCATTGCCGCCGGCCCGAGGAAGTCGGAATTGCCGTCGAGGATCGGGCAGGCGGAATAACATGCGCTGCACAGGATACAATTCGTGGCGTCGTCAAAGGCGTCCCGTTCTTTCTGAGATTGAATCCTCTCCTTCTCCTTCACCGGTTCATCGTTGATCAGGAAGGGCTTCACGGATCGGTACTTCTCGAAGAACGCGTCCTGATCGACGACGAGATCCTTCACGACCGGAAGGTGGCGAAGCGGTTCGATACGGACCGTTGCTCCCTCCGCATCGGCAACGTCACGGACGAGGGTCTTGCAGGCCAGACGGTCCCGGCCGTTGATGCGCATCGCGTCGGAGCCGCACACGCCGTGTGCGCAGCTCTTGCGAAAGGCAAGGGTCCCGTCCTGGAAGCGTTTGATCTGCATCAGAACGTCCAGGAGGCGGTCGGTGGGATCCGCTTCGACCTCGTAGCTTCGACAGGTCGACTCCGCGCTCTTTTCCGGGTTGAAGCGTTGTATTTCGAGAACGATCTTCATTTTCTTCTCCTTGTTCAATAGACCCTCGGCTTGGGTTCCCACCTGGAGGTGTCCACCTCCTTGGAATCGATCTTCACGTCGTCCCCCTCCAGCACGGCCAGGGTGTGACGAAGCCAGTTCTCATCGTCCCGCTCCGGAAAGTCCTCCCGCGCGTGGGCGCCACGGCTCTCCTTGCGATTTTCGGCGGATACCGCGGTGATGAGCGAGAGGTCGAGGAGATTCCCCAGCTCGATCATCTCCAGGAGATCGGTGTTGAAGGTTCCGCCCGTGTCCTGAACGCGCACCTCCCGGTATTGCCCACGAAGCTCCTGCAGCCGTTCCACCGCCTTCTTCATGTCCCCCTCGTTTCGGTAGATCCCGACCTTCTCCATCATCTCCCCCTGCATCTCTTCCCGGATCGTTCCGGCCTGGGGGCCCTTCTTGCCGTCCATGAGTTCCCGTATCCTCGCGGCGGCGGCCGCCGCCGGGTCTTTGCCTGTGGCAGGAGCATCCGCTCCCTTGACGTACTCCGCGATGTGCTTGCCCCCTCTCCTGCCGAACACCACGAGATCGAGCAGGCTGTTGGTCCCCAGCCTGTTTGCCCCGTGCACGGAAACGCAGGCACACTCCCCCACGGCATAGAGCCCTTCGTAGAGCCCCCCCTTGCCGTCGGCAACCACCCGGCCGTGCAGGTCCGTGGGAATGCCGCCCATTGCGTAGTGGGCCGTGGGCTGCACCGGGATCGGCTTTTCGGCCGGGTCGAGGCCGAGGTAGGTCTTGCAGAATTCGGTGATGTCCGGAAGCTTGGCCTGGATCACCTCTTTGCCCAGGTGCGTGGCGTCCAGGTGCACGTAGTCATCGATTCTCTTGTCTCCCCGCACCCCTCTGCCCGCCCTGACCTCGGACATGATCGCACGCGCGACCATGTCCCTGGGCGCGAGGTCGAGCAGGGTGGGCGCGTAGGTCTCCATGAAGCGAGTCTCCTCGCGGTTGTAGAGAATCCCACCCTCGCCGCGGACCGCCTCGGAGATGAGGATACCCATGCCCCGGATCCCGGTGGGGTGAAACTGGTAGAACTCCATGTCCTCCATCGGAACGCCCCGCCGGGCCAGGACCGCGGGACCGTCGCCGGTGTTCGCGTATGCATTCGACGTGATCTTAAACATGCGGCCGAACCCGCCCGTGGCAAAGAGGACCGCCTTGGCCTTGAACACGTGCAGTTCGCTCGTGGCAAGGTGAACCGCAACCACCCCGCCGCATCGGTTGCCCTCGAGGATCACGTCCACGATCTGGTATTCGTCGAAGAAGGAGACATGGTTCTTGATGCACTGCTGGTAGAGGGTCTGCAGGATCATGTGGCCCGTTCTGTCCGCCGC
>RCNC010000108.1_pt1 | contig 43442 bp, 38 predicted proteins | sample 2041301 | NCBI WGS metagenome assembly RCNC01 (sample SAMN09708231, study PRJNA481090) | Marine sediment metagenome, whole genome shotgun sequencing project. | biome: marine sediment; feature: ocean; material: sediment; isolation source: Sewage treatment plant 13A marine sediment (STP13A) ...
AGATAATATGGCCGGGCGCATTCTATCATGTGCGCCCGCAAAAATAAGAATTTTCTTACTCATATCTGAGTGTATCTGCCGGATTACTAATGGCAGCCCGGACAGATTGCCATGAAACGGTGATCAAAGCAATGGCCAGGGATAATCCGAATGCCAGGGCAAATATCCAAACAGTCATGTCAATGCGGTACTGGAAGTTTTGCAACCATTTGTCCATACCAAACCAGGCAAGGGGCCAGGCAACAAGGTTGGAGATGATGACCCATTTGGAAAATTCCCTGATGAACAGGTAAACAATGCCGTTTACACTGGAACCCATGACCTTGCGTATGCCTACTTCACGAGTCCTGCGCTGTGCCATAAATGCTGAAAGTCCCAGGAGACCCAATGCAGCTATAAATATCGTGAGTATGGTAAAATACCTGAAGATCGTACCTATCACGGCTTCTTCCTTATAATATTCATCAAGGTTTTCTGTAAGAAACTGATAATCAAACGGATAATGATCACCGAATTCCTTTCTTTTTCCGTCAACGAATGCGATCACCTCTTCTGTATTATTCCCGGTAGTCCGGATATTGAACAGGGGCATACGAATGGGTCTATCCTGCAGGAGGAGGACAATTGGTTCAATCTTGTTATGCAGGGAAGCATAATGAAAATCTTTGAATACACCTATGACCTCACCATCCCTCTGTGGAGGCCCTTCCAGATTTATACCGAACTGCCAACGCTTTCCCAATGCATCCTCTCCCCAGCCAAATTCTTTGGCAGCAACCTCATTGACGATAAAAGCCTTGGAAATATCTGTACCCATGGACCTGTTATAGTTGCGGCCCTGCATGATTCCTATCCCCATGAGATCCGCATAATGGTAATCAACCGAGTACCTGTTCACCGCCTTGTCAAGAAGTTCACCTCCATCTCCTTCGATACGCTGTACCTGGATGCCGACATTGCTGCCGGGATTTGAATTGGATTGTGCTGCCCCCAAGATCTCGGGATGTGTCAGGATCTCTTCACGGAAAGATTCAAAGCTTTTTCGTAATGTGGTATCCCTTACGGTCATGACCATAATGTTCTCCTTGTCAAATCCCAGGTCAGTGGTTTTCATAAATTCCAGCTGACCTGAAACGATCAGTGTCCCAATGATCATTAACACCGATATGGTAAATTGAATAAGGACCAGTGCTTTTCTGATTGATCCACCGCCTTTGCCACCTGTCGCAAGTCCCTTCAGGACGACCACCGGTTTGAAACGCGAAAGGTACAGGGCAGGATACAGTCCCGATATAACACCAACAAACAGGGCAGTAAGCAGGCCTGACAGTACCACTTCTTTCATGCTCAGTAACCCGAATTGCAAAGATTTGCCTGACATGTCGTTGAAGCCAGCCAGCAGTAATTTCACCAGGATAAGGGATAATATAAATGAGATCAATGTGATGAATACAGATTCTCCCAGGAATTGCCTGATGAGCATACCTCGCGAAGAACCGGATACCTTTCGCATACCTACCTCCCTGGAACGACGGGCAGACCGGGCAGTGGCCATATTCATATAATTAATGCTGGCGATAACCAGAATGAACAGGGCAGCAAACATAAAAATATATACATAGGAGCGATTGCCTTTGGGCAGGTCGTATTCCAGATCCGTTGGACTAAGGTGGATGTCCGCCAGTGGTGTGGCCATCAGGTCAAAGCTACCTTTGATCTGGTCTCCTAGCTCTTTCATGTATTTTTCGTAGAAACCGGGGAACTTATCCAGGACGTCTTGCATGCTGCCGTTCTCTGCCAATAATACGTAGTTGTATATGCCAATATTCCAGAAAGATTCTGCACTGCGGTCATTGAACCGTTCCAACCCGATACGCTCGGCCAGTGTGAGTGAAGACATCAGCCCGTTGAATTTCAGATGTGAATTGCCCGGAAGGTTCCGGATGACCCCCGTGATCTCATAAATATTGTTATCAATATCGGTAAGATTTTCACCAATGGGATTTTCTTTTCTGAAATGCCGGCTGGCAAAATTTTCGGTGATCACCATGGTATTTGGTCGGTTCAGTGCCGAAACCGGATCACCATGGGTAAATTCGTGGGTAAACAGCTGGAAGAATGTGGAATCTGCAAACCAGATACTATCCTCCTGGAATTCTCGATCCTCGTCCACAAAGTACAGGGTCCCGACAGGGGCGCTCCTGGCATAGTTGATGATTTCAGGATACTCATCCATCAGTGTGGGTCCCAGGGGGATCTGAGTAGCCCCAAATTTATGGTCCTTGTTATCAAGGGTAAAATCTGATTCCAGCCGGTAAACACGCTCATGCAGTTCATGATGTTTATCGTAGGTCAGTTCATCCTGGATAAACAGGATGATCAGGATGGTGACGGTCAGGCCTGCAGCAAGGCCAAGAATGTTTATGGCAGAGTAATACCTGTCCTTGACAAGACTCCGCAGGGTGGTCTTAATAAAATTACGAAACATGTGGAATAGCTCTAATACTTTTTACTCATAATAAAAATATAATAATTAGACGATTTTTCTATGAATCTGTTACATATCACACCCACACCAAGGCTTTCCTATTCATACCTCAGTGATTCAGCCGGGTTGGACTGGGCGGCCCGGATGGTCTGGTAACTGACTGTGATAATGGCGATTACCAGGGCTATGATAGCAGCCAGGGCAAGTGTCCACCACTGGAAATTTATCCTGTAGGCAAAGTTTTGGAGCCAGTTATTCAACAGGTACCAGCTTACCGGTACTGCTATTATGGCGGCAATGAGTATCCATCTGCCAAAATCTTTCCAGAGGTGCAACAGGATCCGGCCCGATGAGGCTCCCTGGGCTTTTCTTATTCCTATCTCCTTGGTACGTTGTTCCGTGGTAAAGGAGACAAGTCCCAGGAGCCCCAGTGAAGCAATGAAAAGGGCAATAATGGAAAACAGGGTCATTATCTTTCCTGTCTGCATTTCATTCTGGTAGAGCTGGTCATATTCCTCATTAAAGAAACTGTACTCGATAGGTAAACCCCCGGTGAACTCTTCCCATTGATCTTCAATAAAACGAACTTTTTCCGGGATGTTTTGATCATCCATTTTGATGGCGATAAAATTTTCATTCATGCCCCAGATCCCGGGCAGCAACATCATGGCTGAAGGACGAATGGCCTGGTGGAAGGATTCATAATGGAAATCCTCCATGATCCCAATCACGTGAAACTCATCTTCCCCCCCGAACATGATTTTTTTCCCTAAAACCTCTGGTGATTCAAACAATTTGGCTGCTGCCTGGTTTATGACTATCCCCGAAGAATCTGTTGGGAAATCCCTGGAGAAAAATCTCCCCGAATCCATCCGCATGGAAAAAGTATTTAGAAAATCATGATCCACAATGAACATATTCAGGGTGGTCCAATCGTTCTCAGCAGCACCTTCTAGTTGGCAGCCCCAGTTATTAAATCCAATTCCCATAATGGCACTGGATGAGGTGACCCATGGAATGGATGAATGTTGCTCCAGGCTTTCCATGAAAGCTGGGATCTTATCACCGAGGGATTCAGGGCGTTGGAGGACAAGGATCTGTTCTTTACTGAATCCAAGTTTCTTTTTCTGAAAATAGGCAAGCTGAGAATAGACAATAAAAGTACCGGCCATCAGGATGATGGACAGTGAAAACTGGAAAACAACAAGGATGGCCCTGAGCATGGATTTACCACGTCCGGTCTGGCTTAATCCCCTGAAAATCACAGTGGGATGAAAGGAAGAGAGGTGGATGGCAGGATAACTCCCTGCGACAAAGGAAATAATTCCCATTAATCCGATTAATAAAAGGATGCCGGATGGTGAAAATACCTCTTGAATGGTAAAATCCTTCTGTGTCAGCTGGTTGAAAAATGGAAGAATGAGCTGGATGAGCAGGATGGAAACAAGCCCGGCCAACAGGGCAAAGATCACAGATTCAGTAAGGAACTGCTTGATCAGGGATCCCCTTGAGGCGCCGGCCACTTTTTTGACACCCACTTCCCTTGCCCTGCTGGCAGACCGGGCAGTACTCAGGTTCATGAAATTAATGCAGGCAATCAGCAGGATGATCAGTCCCACAACAGAAAAAATATAAACATACTGGATGTTGCCGTTCGGTTCAATTTCACCATCCAGATCTGATGTCAGGTGGATCTCTTCCAGTGGTTGTAAAATGTACTTCCAGTAATTGCCGGCCTCCATCCATTCATCCCATCCTGAAATATCTCCCGACAGGTAATTACGGATGAATTCAGGCAGTTTCTTCTCCAGTTCAATGTAATCAGTTCCTTCCTGGAGGACCAGGTAGGTTTTAAAATTATTGTTCCACCAGTTCTCGCTTCTGCTGAACTCAAAGGTACTCAGTGCCATCAGGAAATCAAAGTGGAAATGAGCATTGTGTGGAACATCTTCCATTACCCCTACTACCCTTACAGTATTTTCCTCGCCCTCGTTGATATGATTGAATATCTTACCCATGGCATTTTCTTCTCCGAAGTATTTTCTGGCAATGGATTCAGTAATCACTACTGTATTAGGTTCACGCAATATCCCTGCGGGATCGCCTTCCAGCAACCGAAAACTGAATACATCGAAAAATGTCGAATCCACAGCCAGGACCTGGTCCTCATAAAATGTTTGGTCCCCATAGTTCAGCACAGCATCCCATTTTCCAGCAATCCGTACAGCCTGGATCACTTCAGGGTAGTCAGCGATCAGGGTCTGCGGCAGGGGGGCACATGTATATACCTGTTTGATGGGTGTGTTGCCAATTGATCCCAGGGCACAGATCCTGTATATCTGGTCAGATTTCTCGTGAAATTTATCATAGGATAACTCATCCTGGATATAAAAGATTATCAACAGGCAGCCGGCCAGCCCTATGGCCAGTCCAGTTACATTGATCACAGAATAGAACCTGTCTTTCAGAAGTTTGCGGATACCGGTAAGGAAATAGATTTTTAACATGAGAAAGATTTTCTATAAGACGACTGAAATAATTAAACGTTGCAATAAATTTTCAGTAACTTTTTGCTTGGAATATACGTAAAGGGAGACGAATTTCGCTTCTCAACTATGTCCAATAAACTGGTTTTCTTTGTTGATGATGACAAATTGATCCTGAACTTGCTTGAATATACATTCAAGAGCAGGGGAGGTATACATGTAAAAACCTTTTTCTCAGGAGAAGAGTGTCTCGACCATATGCAATTAAAGCCAGACCTGGTAGTGGTTGACCATATGTTTATGGGGGAGAAGGGCCAGATGAACGGGCTGCAGATAGTCAGAAAAATCAGGGAGATTGACAAGGATGCCACCATTCTTGTTCTTTCCAGCCAGGAAGATGAAAGTATTATCGAGGATTTCATCCAGAGCGGGGCCAAACAATACATCTCCAAGGATGATTATTTTATAGATACCCTGATTGAGACGATTGAAGCGGAAGTAGGATCTGTTTCCTGATCACCCGAATTGGGATTCTTACCAGCCAGGGGAAAAGCTTCAGTAGCCTCTAATAGTCAATTAGTTTCGCAAGGAAAAGTCAGAGACGAAAAACTTTTGTAATTTGATAATTTTCTTATACTTTTGCACGACAAAATTTCGGTGCTGTGGGAGGTTTGATGCAATATACAATCCCCTTTAGGGGTTTGAAGGAAGGAAAGCACGACTTAAATTTTGTTGTTGACAATTCGTTCTTTGAGCAATTCGAATCATCAGAAGTCAAGAGGGGGCTGGTAAATGTTCAGGTTGAACTGATCAAGCACAGCCAGTTCCTCGAGCTTCAGTTCGATATTAACGGGAAGATAACAGTAAATTGTGACAGATGCCTGGAACCCTTTGTTATAAGGATAACTCACCAAGCCATGCTGTATATCAGGTTTGGTGAGGAGACACTCGAACAGTCGGATGAATTACTAATACTCGCTGATTCGGCAAACGAGGTTCACCTGGATCAATTAATTTATGAATATATCCATCTGGCCCTCCCGATACAGCGCATTCATCCTGAAATTGATGGGATGTCTGGTTGTAATCCCGAGATGATGGAAAAACTTAATGCCCTTGATGCTGATGATCAGGAAGATGCTACCGAAGATCCCCGCTGGGAAAAATTAAGAGGACTGATTCAAAAATAAGAGATATGGCACATCCAAAGAGAAAGATTTCAAAACAGAGAAGAGACAAGCGACGGACCCATTACAAGGCTGAATTACCAACCCTTGCTACCTGTCCGACCACTGGCACAGTGCATCAATACCACCGTGCCTATTATGTGGACGGGAATCTATATTACAAAGGAAAGCTTGTAATCGAAGAAGAAGTATAAGATTCCATGCGCATTGGTGTCGATATTATGGGTGGTGATTATGCACCTGATGCGACCCTCCTGGGTGCTGCCCTGGCACGCAAAGAACTTCCTGATGATATTGAGTTGGTCTTGTTCGGGGACCAGCATACAATAGAAGATATCGTAACCCGCGAAGGATATGATCCAAGCGGGTTTACTGTTTTTCATACACCCCACTCTATACTGATGGAGGACCATCCTGCCAAGGTATTCACTGATAAACCAGATTCAGGTATAGCAATGGGACTCAGAATGCTTAAACAGGGTGAACTGGATGGGTTTGCCTCAGTCGGGAATACAGGGGCCATGCTGGTAGGATCCATGCAGATTATCAATTCAATCCCAGGGGTGATCCGACCCTCCCTGGCCGGTCCCATCCCGAATGATCATGGGACCCCAACGATATTGTTGGATATAGGATTAAACCCTGACTCCCGGCCGGATGTGCTATACCAGTACGGGGTACTTGGATCCCTGTATGCAGAACTTGTGCATGGTATTACCAATCCTAAAGTGGGACTGCTAAACATTGGTAAGGAAGAAGAAAAGGGGAACCTGCTTACCCGCGCTACCTTCCAGGCCATGAAGGGGACGAAAGACTTCAATTTTGTTGGAAATGTTGAGGGAAATGACTTCTTTCGAGACAACGGTGTTGATGTCATGGTTTGTGACGGCTTTGTAGGGAATGTCCTGATAAAGGAAATGGAAGCATTCTATGCAATGCTTAAAAGGAGGAAGATAAAGGATGAATTTATGGACCGGTTTAATTTTGAACGTTATGGAGGTACACCTATACTGGGTATCCTTTCAACAGTCCTTATAGGGCATGGGATTTCTAACGGGCAGGCAGTTAAAACACTGATATTGCACACGCGGGATGTTATTGAATCGAATATTATTGGAAAAATCAAGGAAAAATTTCACTAATGACTAAGATAAGAGCTGCCATTACGGGAGTCGGCGGATATGTGCCTGACTATGTACTTACCAATGATGAGCTAAGTACCATGGTAGATACTACGGATGAATGGATAATGCAACGTATAGGTATCAAGGAGAGAAGGATCCTGAAGGAGCCGGGGAAAGCAACCTCTGACCTTGGAGCCAGGGCAGTCCAGGACCTGCTTACACGGACAGGAATATCTCCCGATGAAATCGATATGCTGATTACCGCAACCGTAACACCAGACATGATCTTCCCTAATGCTTCCAACCTGATTGCGCATAAGACAGGATTGAAGAATGCATGGTCATTTGACCTGGCTGCTGCCTGCTCAGGATTCCTATTTGCACTTGAAACGGCTACTAATTTCATTGAGAGCGGCAAGTATAAAAAAGTGATCGTCGTCGGAGCAGATAAAATGTCATCCATTGTTGATTATTCTGACCGGACCACCTGTCCCCTTTTCGGGGATGCTGCTGCCTGTGTATTGCTTGAACCGGGCAAGGACGATAACGGTTTGATGGACCATATGCTCCATACGGATGGATCCGGTGGACCCCATCTTCATATGAAAGCAGGGGGATCACTACGGCCTGCCTCACATGATACAGTTAATAACAAGGAGCATTTTGTTTTCCAGGAAGGACAGACAGTATTTAAATTTGCTGTTTCCAAAATGGCGGATATATCAGTTGATATGATGAATAAGCATAATATTCCTCCCGAGGATCTTGCTTGGCTTGTGCCACACCAGGCAAATATGCGGATCATTGAAGCCGTTGCCCGAAGGATGGGAATATCGAAAGACCGGGTAATGATCAACATTCAGCGGTACGGAAATACGACAGCCGCAACAATTCCGTTATGCTTGTGGGAATGGGAGGATAGGCTAAAAAAAGGAGATAAAATCATACTTTCAGCTTTCGGTGGGGGATTTACCTGGGGGGCCATCTATTTAAAATGGGCCTATAATGGAGCACATAAAGCTTGAACAATCCCATCGCTTTTTATACATTTATAGGTCTGAAAGAATTAATTAATACAGTGCGTAAAATCCAATCTAATGGCGAAGATTTATAATGAACATGAAGCCAGTGCCATCAACATCATAGGCCTTGGCACACAAATCAACGGAGATGTAAAGTCGAACAGCGACATCAGGGTAGATGGAAGCCTGACAGGAAAATTAATCACCAAAGGGAAAGTGGTGATCGGTGAATCAGGGAAGGTGAATGGCGAAATAAACTGCAAAAATTCTGATGTTGAAGGGTCCATTGAAGGTAAAATTAAAGTCACTGAACTACTATCACTGAAGACGAAAGCCAGGATCAAGGGAGATATCATAGCGGCTAAGCTGGCCATTGAACCAGGATGCCAGTTTTCCGGTAATTGTGATATGAATACCGGCGGCCAGACAAATGAAGAAACCATCACCATCCAAAACGACAAAGGACCAAAGCCGGAAGTCAGCCCTAAGTGATTATGGGAGGTATTCCAGCCTTGCTTTTCAAATGATTGCCATCATCCTGGTGGGAGTGTTTGGAGGTATAAAGCTGGATCAGGTTGTCAGATGGGAATTCCCGGTTTTCACACTGGTGCTTACAATTCTCGCTGTATTCATGTCAATGTATTATGCCGTTAAGGACATTATCAAGTTTAAATAGTCCAATCCATGTTTGAATCGCTGAGAAAGTTCACTTTCACACTTTTAATCATTGCGTTTGTCATCACTTTTCTTGGGTACGGTATATTCCTGTTCTTTATCCCACAACACTACTTCCCTTACTTCCCTGTTATACCTGCCTTTCTGTTGCTGGTTACCCTCCTGGTACATTTCTACCTTGTCAGGGCCAGTGAAAATGATACCAGAAAATTCACGGCCAAATACCTGGGTGCAATGGGACTCAAAATGTTCATTTACATGATATTCATTATCATTTTCCTGTTCATTGATACGGCCCGGGCAGTTCCCTTCCTGGTCAGTTTCCTGGCGACCTATGCGGCCTTTACAACCTACGAGGTTATTTCAATTTTAAATTACCTCAAAAAAGATAAATAATGCTGAGATTAAGGGATGTTTTTATTATTTTTAGTGGCTTAATATGAAAAAGTAAAATTGAAGAGAAAAGCAATTGTTTATATTTTAGGTGGGTTATTATTTGTATTCCTCGTTTCTGCCCGGACTAGCCAGCAGGAAGAAGCCAGCCATGCCGGGGACATAGCAGAGGAACAGGATGCAAATGCAGATCACGGTACAGCCGATGAAGGGTTTTCACCTGCAGATTTTATCTTCGATCATATCCTGGACGCTTACGAATGGCATATCCTCACCTTTGATGATTTTCACCTCAGCATTCCGCTCCCGGTCATCATTTATAGTGATACCAGAGGTTTGAATATTTTCTTGTTCAGCAAATTCCATCATGGGCACGAAGATTATAAGGGTTTCAGGTTCGAGAGCCAGGGTGTAAACAAGGGCAATATCGTGGAGATCCTGGACGATGGTGCTACAGCCTTACCCAAACTGGACCTCTCATTTTCTAAAAATGTGCTGGCGATCTTATTCAGCCTCATATTATTGTTATGGGTATTTCTGTCAGTCGCAAAAGCGTACAGCCGCCGCCCGGATAAGGCCCCAACCGGACTGCAGAACCTGCTGGAACCTATCATATTGTTTATCCGGGATGACATTGCCAAACCATCCATAGGCGAGCACAAGTATGAAAGGTTTATGCCTTTCCTTTTATCCGTTTTCTTTTTTATCTGGTTCAACAACATGATGGGACTGATACCCATATTCCCGGGAGGTGCCAATGTGACGGGCAGCATATCTGTAACCATGGTCCTTGCTGTATTTACCTTTGTGATCACAACATTCAGTGGGAACCGGAATTACTGGCGGCATATTTTCAATATGCCTGGTGTTCCCTGGTGGATAAAATACCCCGTTCCTTTGATGCCTGTCATTGAGATCATTAGTATGATGACCAAACCCTTTGTGCTGATGGTACGACTCTTTGCCAATATCACAGCAGGACATATTATCGTTCTGGGGTTTTTCAGCCTGATTTTTATTTTTGGGGAGATGAATGTGGGACTCGGACTCGGGGTATCTCTGCTGAGCCTGGCTTTTACGATTTTCATGACCATGCTTGAATTGTTGGTGGCCCTGATACAGGCCTATGTATTTACCCTCCTCTCGGCCATTTATTTTGGAATGGCAACGGAGGAGCATCATTAATATAGAATTCGTTTTTATTCATTTAATAGTTTTTTATCATGAGTACATTAATGGTTATTATGGAAGCAGCACTCGGGAACCTGGGTGCCGCCCTTGGAGCAGGAATCGCTGTCCTGGGTGCCGGACTCGGCATTGGTAGGATTGGTGGTACTGCCATGGAAGCCATTGCCAGGCAACCAGAAGCTGCAGGAGACATACGGTCAAATATGATCGTTGCTGCCGCCCTTATTGAAGGAGCAGCTTTCTTTGCAATTGTGGTTTGTCTGTTGATCCTCTTTATGGCATAAAGGGATATTCCCCGCAAGAGAGGCGATTGGCCTCTCTACGCGGGGTTGGTTTGAATCAATAAATAAATAGATATGAGACTTGTAACCCCTGATATTGGAACCATTTTCTGGATGTTGCTGATGTTTATCATCGTGCTGACCATCCTGAAAAAGTTTGCCTGGAAACCTATTTTAAATGCGCTAAAAAACCGTGAACAATCCATTGAGGAGTCTTTGCGTTCCGCTGACAAGGCAAAAAAAGAAATGGAGAAACTGCAGGCGGATAATGCAAAGATCATGGCCGAGGCCCGGAAGGACCGGGACAAAATGCTGAAGGAAACAAAAAAGACCAGTGAGATGATCCTGAATGAGGCAAAGAATAAGGCCAGTGAAGAATCAAAGAAAATCATTCAATCTGCAAGGGTGCAAATAGAGAACGAAAAAGATGCTGCCATTGCCGAAATTCGTAACCAGGTAGCAGAATTGTCAGTGGACATTGCTGAGAAAATACTGCAGGAAAAACTCAAAGATGACAAAGCACAGCAAGAGCTGATGCAAAAGCTTCTGAAAGACGTTAAAATGAACTAGGGATGAAAGTTGGTAAGATAGCGGTGAGATATGCCAGGGCATTGTTCCTGAGTGCAAGGGAACAAGGTATCCTGGACGATGTACGAAAAGACATGGAAATGATCCTTGCCGCTGTTAGCGATCTAACAGAACTTAAAAGCCTGCTTGAAAGTCCGGTTGTAGAAACTAGAAAAAAGACGGCCATTATGGTCACATTGTTTGAGGGTAAGGTAGGGGATCTGTCGCTGGACTTTATACGGCTGGTTACAGGCAACAACCGGGAAGATTACTTGGCTGCCATCTGCCGCCATTACATTAAATTGTACAAAGAGGAGAAAGGGATAATGATGGCCAGTATTGAGACAGCAACACTCCTTACCAATGAAAGCAGGCAGGAAATGGTGGCCATCATCACCAGGGCTTTCAAAGCTGAGATCGAATTGCAGGAGGAGGTGAAGAATGAACTGATCGGTGGATTTATACTCAGGGTTGAAGACAAACAGCTTGACTCCAGTGTGAAAGGGAAACTGGCAAGGATTAAGAAAGAATTACAGAAATAAGTAATCATAACTAATTTTAAAAATTTGATCGATGGCAGGAATTAAACCCGCTGAAGTATCTGAAGTGCTAAAAAAGCAGCTCGAGGGATTAAAAACGACTGAAGAACTGGAAGAAGTAGGTTCCGTTCTTCAGGTCGGAGACGGCATTGCCAGGATATATGGATTGAGCAATGTGCAATCAAGTGAACTGATAGAGTTCGAAAATGGTGTCGTCGGGATGGTGCTTAACCTCGAAGAGGATAATATCGGTGCCGTCCTGTTCGGGCCCTCAGAAGGGATCAGGGAAGGTGATTTAGTGAAAAGAACCGGCCGGATAGCTGCCCTTGAAGTCGGGGAAGGGCTTCTTGGGAGGGTCATCAATACCCTTGGTGATCCCATTGATGGGAAGGGACCTGTAAAAGGGGAAAAGATGGTATTACCGCTGGAAAGAAAAGCCCCTGGTGTTATCTACCGCCAACCGGTTAACGAACCCCTGCAGACAGGCATCAAATCCATTGATGCCATGATCCCCATAGGAAGGGGACAACGGGAATTGATCATCGGTGACCGGCAGACCGGGAAAACAGCTATTGCCATTGACACCATCATTAACCAGAAAGAATTTTATGAGAAGGGAGAACCGGTTTTTTGCATCTATGTAGCCATTGGACAAAAGGGATCGACCGTTGCCAATATTGCAGCTACCCTGGAGCATCATGGTGCCATGAACTACACGGTCATTGTGTCTGCTACCGCTGCTGACCCGGCTGCGATGCAATTTTATGCACCTTTTGCAGGTTGTACCATCGGTGAGTTTTTCAGGGATACAGGAAGGCCTGCCCTAATTATCTATGATGATCTGTCGAAGCAGGCCGTTTCCTATCGCGAGGTATCCCTGTTGCTGAGAAGGCCACCCGGAAGAGAGGCTTATCCAGGGGATGTTTTCTACCTGCACTCCAGGTTGCTGGAAAGAGCTGCAAAGGTGGTTGAATCAGATGAGATTGCAAGCCAGATGAACGATCTTCCCGAAGCATTGAAGCCTGTTGTCAAGGGGGGAGGATCCCTGACAGCTTTGCCCATTATTGAAACCCAGGCTGGAGATGTTTCAGCCTATATCCCGACCAATGTTATCTCCATCACAGACGGGCAGATCTTTCTTGAATCAAATCTTTTTAATGCGGGTGTCAGGCCGGCAATAAATGTTGGGATCTCAGTATCCAGGGTGGGCGGCAAGGCCCAGATCAAAGCGATGAAAACTGTGGCCGGAACCCTGAAACTGGATCAGGCTTACTACCGGGAACTGGAGGCTTTTGCCAAGTTCGGTTCGGACCTGGATAAAACTACCCTGTCAACGCTCGATAAGGGTGCCAAGAATGTTGAGATCCTTAAACAGGGACAATACTCGCCGCTGTCTGTGGAAAAGCAAATTGCCATTATTTTTTGTGGAACCCGTGGACTCATGGTTAATGTACCGGTGAGAAGGGTAAGGGAATTTGAAGAGGAGTTTCTCGACTTCCTGGAGCTTAAACACAAAGACCTGCTGGAAGAACTGAGGAAGGGTGTCCTGAAGGAAAAAGAAGAAAAAGAGCTTGAAAAAGTGGCCAAGGAGATCGCTTCAAGATACGAGGAGATCGCGTAAATGGCAAACCTGAAAGAAATCCGCAATCGAATTACCTCGGTAACTTCCACCAAGAAGATCACCTCTGCCATGAAAATGGTTTCAGCGGCAAAACTACGGAGGGCGCAGGAGGCCATAATACAAATGAGGCCTTATGCTGATCGCTTGCATACCATCCTTACCAATCTGAGTGATTCTATCAGGGGAGAGGAAGATAATCCATATGCCACCGAACGGAATATGGAGAAAGTGCTGATCGTTGTGATTTCGTCTAACAGGGGACTTTGTGGTGCGTTTAATTCATTTGTTATAAAGCGTGCATTGCAAGTGGCAAATGAGGATTTCGGGAAGCTGATGCAGCAAAAGAAAGTGGATTTCTACGCCATTGGTAAAAAAGGATCTGAATTTTTAAGAAAAAGCAAATTCCCCTTGGTTGGCGTGAAGAATGAGCTTTTTGATGAGCTTACATTTGACAACGTGATGCCAGTTGTCGAGGAGATCATGGATCAATTTATAGCAGGGGAGTACGATAAGGTTATGCTGGTATATAACCAGTTTAAAAATGCAGCTGTCCAGATCCTTACCACTGAACAATTCCTGCCGGTGCTTATACCGGAAAAAACAGAAGAGGATAACATCTATGCAGATTATATCTATGAACCTTCCAAAGAATACATCATCAAGGAACTGATACCAAGATCCCTGAAGATCCAGTTTTACAAGGCTTTGCTAGATTCACATGCAGCAGAGCAGGGGGCAAGGATGACTGCCATGCATATGGCAACTGACAATGCCACAGATTTGCTTCGCGAATTAAACCTGAACTACAATAAAGCCCGCCAGGCATCCATTACCAATGAACTCCTCGAAATCGTCTCGGGTGCGGAAGCCCTGAAAGGATAGACCAGGCAGCTAGTACTCTCCCCAGTGCTTAATGGGAATTTCTTCTTCCTTTATCTTGCAAAAGGCTATGATAAAGGCACTGGCAAGCCGTGCATTGGTGATCAGCGGAATATTATAGTCCACTGCATTCCGGCGGATGGAGTAGTCATTGCTTAACTCATCCGAGGAGAGATCTTTGGGGATATTGATGACCAGGTCTATCATTTTGTTCTGAAGATATTCCAGGGTATTGGGCTTCTTATCCTCGTCCGGCCAGGCGAGCACCGTTGACTCAATATTATTGAGCCTAAGAAAATCAGCCGTACCTTTTGTGGCAAATAGGTTATAACCCTTCTCGGCCAGCAAGCGGCAGCTATTGATCAGTTCTACCTTGGAGCGCATGGGACCGGTGGAGAGTAGGATATTCTTTTTCGGTATGGTGTACCCGACAGATAGCATAGCTTTCAGTATGGCTTCATAAAAATTCTCACCTATGCAACCGACTTCCCCCGTGGAGGACATGTCTACCCCCAGCACAGGGTCTGCCTTTTTCAGGCGGGAAAAGGAGAACTGCGGGGCTTTGATCCCGATATAATCCAGGTCAAATATGGATTTGTCCGGTTTATCATAAGGCAGGTCAAGCATGACCTTGGTGGCAATATCGATGAAATTGGACTTCAGGACTTTTGAGACGAAAGGCATGCTGCGTGAAGCCCGCAGGTTACATTCTATGACCTTGATGTCGTTGTCCTTGGCCAGGAACTGCATATTAAAGGGACCGGTGATATTCAGCGCTTTGGCAATGTCACGTGATATTTTCTTGATCCGCCGCACCGTTTCAAAATAGATTTTCTGGGGTGGAAAAACCATGGTGGCATCACCGGAATGGACACCCGCAAACTCCACATGTTCTGATAAGGCATAGACTAAAAGTTCTCCATCCTTAGCCACAGCATCAATTTCGATTTCCTTGGCCTGCTCGATAAACTCTGAGACAACAACAGGATACTGCTTGGATACTTTTGCAGCCAGGCTTAGAAAATGTTCCAGTTCTTCTCTGTTGGATACAACATTCATGGCCGCCCCTGATAGCACATAGGATGGACGGATCAATACCGGGAACCCAACCAGGTTGATGAAATTATTTGTTTCTTCTATACTGGTCAATTCCTTCCACCTGGGCTGGTCTATGCACAATTCGTCAAGCATTGTGGAAAATTTATGCCTGTTCTCAGCGTTATCGATTGATACAGGCGATGTTCCAAGGATATGGACATCCTGGCTATGCAGCCGCATGGCCAGGTTATTAGGGATCTGTCCCCCCATAGAAACAACCACCCCCTTGGGTGCTTCCAGATCTACCACATCCATTACACGCTCGAAGGAAAGCTCATCAAAATACAGGCGATCACAGACATCATAATCAGTACTTACAGTCTCTGGATTATAATTGATCATGATGGATCGGTATCCCTGTTCGTTCAGCGTATACAATGTGTTTACACTGCACCAGTCAAATTCCACGCTACTGCCGATGCGGTAGGCTCCTGAGCCGAGGACAATGACGGATTGACCATCCTTTGCAAAATCGATATCATGCTCTACACCGCTGTATGTCATATACAGGTAATTGGTCAAAGCAGGGTATTCGGCAGCCAGGGTGTCGATCTGTTTGACTACTGGAAGGATATTCCTTGCCTTTCGGTGCGACCTGACTTCAAGCATTTTCTCCTGTATGCTACCGGCATCAGGGTCCATGACATGCCTGGCAACCTGGAAATCAGAAAAACCAAAGATTTTGGCCTTTTGCAATACCTCATCGGGAAGATCATCGAGGGATTTATATTGCTCAAGAAGGTTTTTGTGGGTAAAAATATTTTGCAGTTTTACCAGGAACCATCTATCAATTTTCGTCAATTCAAAGATCTGGTCCACCGTATATCCTTTCTCAAAGGCATCTGCAATGACAAAGATCCGCATATCGGTTGGTTGGGTAAGCTCCCGTTCAAGGTCTTCGAATTCCAGGTCGCGGTTCCCGGTGAAGCCATGCATGCCCTGACCAATCATTCGAACCCCTTTCTGAATGGCCTCCTCAAAGGTCCGTCCGATAGACATCACTTCCCCGACACTTTTCATGGAGCTGTCGATCAGTTTACTCACACCAATGAATTTGTTCAGGTCCCAGCGCGGGATCTTGCAGACTATATAGTCGAGGGCCGGTTCAAAGAAGGCAGAAGTGGTTTTGGTAACCGAATTCTTCAGTTCATGCAGCCCGTATCCGAGTCCCAGTTTAGCCGCCACAAATGCCAGCGGATAACCGGTAGCCTTGGATGCCAGGGCACTGGATCGTGACAGACGGGCATTCACCTCGATCACCCTGTAATCTTCTGAATTTGGATCCAGGGCATACTGGATATTGCATTCTCCAACAATGCCAATATGACGGATCACGTCAATGGATAATCGCCTGAGCTTATGGTATTCACTGTTGGTAAGGGTCTGTGATGGGGCAACGACGATGCTCTCACCGGTATGGATCCCAAGGGGGTCAAAATTTTCCATATTACACACCGTGATGCAATTGTTATAGCAGTCCCTCACTACTTCATATTCGATCTCTTTCCATCCTTTCAGTGATTCTTCGATGAGGATCTGTGGAGAATACGACAGGGCCTTGGATACCAGTTTTACCAGTTCATCCTCGTTGGCACAAAACCCGCTTCCCTGTCCCCCGAGCGTATAAGCTGCCCGGATAATGATTGGATAACCCAGGGAGGCGGCTGCAACCTTGGCTGCTTCAATGGATTCCACAGCCTTGCTCTGAGGGGTCCGGACGTCGATTTCTTTGAGTTTGTTGACAAAAATTTCCCTGTCTTCGGTGTCAATGATGGCCTGTATGGGCGTCCCCAGCACCTTCACATTGTGCTTCTCAAGGACCTTTTGATTGTAGAGTTCAATCCCGCAATTCAATGCTGTTTGTCCACCGAAAGACAATAGTATGCCATCGGGTTTTTCACGGGCAATCACCTTTTTAACAAAACCAGGTGTGACGGGAAGGAAATAAACCTTGTCGGCAATCTTTTCTGAGGTTTGGACGGTGGCAATATTGGGATTGATCAAAACGGTGGTAATACCTTCTTCCCTGAGAGCTTTCAGTGCCTGGGATCCTGAATAATCAAATTCTCCTGCTTCGCCAATTTTTAGGGCTCCTGATCCAAGTACTACTACCTTCCGGATGTCTTCTTTCATATGCGCACAAAAATATAAATATTTTGCTTAAAGATATGGTAAATTGTAAAAAATGTATATTTTTGCAAAATGAATGTATAAATATACAGTATGAAATCCAAGACCCAGCGCTTACTGGCTATTCGCAGGCTTATTGAGAAAGAGGCTGTTGCCAACCAGGATGAATTATTATCCATGTTGAAGCAGGAAGGATATGAGGTTACACAGGCAACCTTGTCCAGGGACCTGAAATTCCTAGAGGCAGGGAAGGTCCCTGATAAGGAGAAGGGCTATATCTATGTGTTGCCGAGGGGAAAACAGCAGAACAGAGAATCGGCAACCATGGGAAATTTCCCATTAAACGGATTTATATCCATTGAATTTGCCCGGGATCTGGCTGTGATCAAAACCCATCCGGGGTATGCACAAAGCATTTCCTCTGCCATAGATGAAATGGATGCCTATGAGATCATGGCAACCATTGCCGGTGACGACACCATTCTTCTGATCCCACGTGATGATGTAGGCAAGGAGGATATCAAGAATGCACTGGCATTATTATTCCCGGTTGAACAATTATAGAAAACTATAGATATGGAAAAGTTTGTAATAACAGAAGCGGGTAAGGATCACCTGAACTATATTCCGGATATCCAGAATGCCATTGAGGAAGCTGCCAAGGTGAAGGGAACAGGTCTGGCAAAGAGATCTGCCGAATATCTCACGGAAAAGATCCAGGAAGGGAAAGCCATTATTGCCATCTCGGACAGTGGTGACTTCGCTGGTTTCTGCTATATAGAATCATGGGGGCATGAAAAATTCGTGGCCAATTCAGGTTTAATTGTACTTGAGAAATACAGGGGGTACGGACTGGCTATGAAGATCAAGTCCAAGGCATTTCGATTGTCCAGGAAAATATTCCCGGATGCCAAGATGTTCGGATTGACCACCAGCCTGGCAGTTATGAAAATTAATTCGGCCCTGGGTTATAATCCTGTGACTTTCTCAGAGCTAACCGATGATGATGAATTCTGGAAGGGCTGCCACAGCTGCGCATATTATGATATATTGTTCCGGACCAACCGGACCCACTGCCTGTGCACCGCCATGTTATATGACCCCGACAAGAAGAAGTCCGGGTCTATTAAAGGCAAGCTTTTGAAAAAGAATGGCAAACATGTAGTCAAAAAGAAATCAAACATAAAATCAAAATAGGATGAAACAGAAAGTAGCATTGGCTTTTAGCGGGGGACTAGACACATCCTTTTGTGTGAAATACCTGAGCCTGGAGAAAAACCTGGAAGTACATTCGGTATTTATCAATTCTGGCGGCTTCAGTAAGGAGGAAGAAGAGAACATTGAAAAGCGGGCAAGGTCACTGGGTGTGGCAACACATATAAGCATAGATGTTTCAGAGACCTATTACCAGAAATGCATCCGCTACCTGGTTTACGGGAATATGATGCGGAACCATCATTATCCCATGTCCGTCAGTTCGGAGAGGATCTTCCAGGCCATGGCCGTAGTGGAATATGCACAACAACAAGGCATAAATATCATAGCACATGGAAGTACCGGTGCCGGCAATGACCAGGTCCGCTTTGACATGATATTCCAGATATTGGCACCTGGGATCGAGGTAATGGCCCCCATACGGGAACTTAAATTATCAAGGGAGGCAGAAGTTGAATACCTTCAGAAAGTCGGTTTCAATGAGTCTTTTGAAAAACATGCATACAGTATCAACCAGGGACTTTGGGGAACCACTGTAGGGGGAAAGGAAACACTCACCTCCAGTCAGGGCCTGCCGGAAGAAGCCTACCCATCACAGCTGGAGGAGCAAAAGCCTAAAGACATGGTAGTTGAATTTGAGAAAGGGGAACTGGTAGGTGGCGTTGCTTCCATACGACAGATAGAGGAGGAGGCTGCCGCATTCGCCATTGGCCGTGGCATTCATATGGGTGAGACCATCATAGGGATCAAAGGGCGCGTTGGATTTGAAGCTGCTGCCCCGGCCATTATCATACGTGCCCACCAGGAACTGGAGAAACATACCCTTGGGAAATGGCAAGCCTATTGGAAAGGCCAGCTTTCAGAATGGTATGGCATGATGTTACATGAGGGCCAGTACCTGGATCCGGTCATGCGGAATATTGAAATATTTCTAAAAGACACACAGCTGTTTGTCTCTGGAAAAGTGTATCTTACGCTCCGTCCATATGCCTTCGAAGTGAATGGGATTGAATCGGAACATGACCTGATGAAAGCTTCGGGAGCAACATATGGCGAGATGCATGAAGGATGGAGCGGAGAGGATGTCATCGGGTTCACACGGATCATGAGTAATCCTGCCAAACTCTATCACTCATTACATCCTTATAAATCTTAAAAGGGTATAAAATGAAGGAAAAAATTGCTATCCTGGGCGGGGGCAATATTGGAAAAGCCATAGCCAAAGGCCTCCTGGCATCCGGAAAATTTCCGGCTGAGAATCTGGTTGTTACCGATTTAAATTTAGCTTATCTTGACGATCTGAAAGCAGACGGAATAGCTGTGACAAGGGATAATATTAAGGCTGTCAGATCATCAGAAATTGTCATTCTCTGTGTTCAGCCAACCCAGGTTACTGATTTGATAGCCGAGATCAAAGATGCCATAGATCCGGATAAACAGATTGTCGCATTTGTTATTGCTGCTTATGAGGTAAATGATATCAGGGAATTATTAGGCAAAGCGGTTAATGTAGTCAGGGTAATGCCCAATACAGCCATTGCTATTCGTGAATCCATGACCTGCCTGTCTACCCATGAGGGCGGTGAGAGTGCTATGGAAAAAATTAAGGCAATTTTTGACCACCTCGGAACGACCATGGTGATCAGGGAGAAACTAATGGGGGCGGCCACCATCCTTGGTGCCTGCGGTATTGCCTATTTCCTCAGGTTTATCCGCGCAGCCTCACAGGGAGGCATACAGGTTGGTTTTCATGCTGATGAAGCGCAGCTCATCGCCGCTCAGACCGCGCGTGGAGCTGCCTCACTATTGCTGCAGACTGGCAATCATCCTGAAGATGAAATTGACAAGGTGACCACTCCGAGGGGATGTACCATTGCCGGCCTGAACGAAATGGAACATTTCGGACTCAGCTCAGCAGTGATCAAGGGGATCATCACCTCCTACAACGAAATTGATAAACTGAAATAATACCGGTATGGACCTGGATGCCAGTCTGGATATGGCTGTGGGCCTGCTAAAGGAATTGATCAGGAATCCTTCTGTAAGCCGGGAAGAAAAGCAGGCTGCAGATCTGCTGGAAGTGTTCATGGAAGAGCATGGCCTGAAGGTACATCGCAGGCACCATAATCTGTGGACTGCCCACCAGGTCTCAGATAACAAGCCAAATATCCTGCTCAACTCACACCTGGATACGGTAAGGCCCGTGGCCGGATGGAAGAGGGACCCCTTCACACCAGAGGTGGAGGGGGATAGGATATATGGACTGGGGAGCAATGATGCCGGGGGTCCCCTGGTAACTTTGCTGGCCTGTTTTCTGTATTTTGCCGGCAGGCAGGATAATCCCTTTAACCTGATATTTGCAGCGAGTGCCGAGGAAGAAGTTTCGGGGGAGAAGGGTGTAACAAGCATCCTGAATGACCTGGGAAAGATCGACCTGGGTATCATAGGAGAACCTACACTGAACCAGATGGCGGTGGCAGAGAAAGGGTTGATGGTGATCGACGGGAAGGGGTATGGATACAGTGCACATGCAGCCTCAGGAGAAGGGAAAAATGCCATATACGAGGCCATGAAGGACATTGAATGGATCTCGGGCTATCAATTTGAGCAGGCCTCTGAGTGGCTTGGGCGGGTTAGTATGCAGGTGACTATGATATCATCCGGGACACAACATAATGTAGTACCTGACCAGTGCAACTGGGTGGCTGATATCCGGACCAATGAGCATTATTCAAATGAAGCCGTTTTTGAGGTCATTCAGCAAAGTATGAAGGGAGAGGTAAAGGCTCGCTCCTTCAGGCTGAATCCGTCTTTTATTTCAGGTGAGCATCCGGTGGTGAAGCGTGGGACTGATATGGGACTGAAAAGCTATGGATCAATGACCCTTTCGGACCAGTCCCTCATGTCTTTTCCGACCCTAAAGATTGGACCCGGGGACTCAAACAGGTCCCATACAGCAGATGAATATATCTGTATTGATGAGATCAAGCAGGGGATCAGCAATTATATGCACCTGCTGAAAGGATTGCAGATCTAAATCCAAAACCATGGATCAATGAAAAAGCTTTGGGAAAAAGGAGTCTCCGTCAATAAGGAGATAGAAGAATTTACTGTTGGCAATGACAGGGAACTGGACCGCTCCCTGGCAAGGTATGATATAATGGGGACCCTGGCCCATGCTGCCATGCTCAAGTCTATAGGAATCCTGTCCGACCAGGAACATAAGGACCTGAAGGGGGCTTTGCTAAACATGTACAGAAAAGCTAAAGAGGGGAAATTGTCGATTGAAACGGGGGTGGAAGATATCCATTCCCAGGTAGAGAAAACCCTGACAGAAAAACTAGGAGATACTGGTAAAAAAGTACATACCGGCCGTTCCAGGAACGACCAGGTGGCGGTGGACCTGCACTTATACATCCGGGATGAAATTCGCAAAACAGTTAAGGGTGCCGGATATCTTTTCAATGCACTGATGCTCCTGGGCAAGGAACACCAGGGGGCTTTGATGCCTGGCTATACACATTTCCAGGTTGCAATGCCGGCCAGTTTTGGATTATGGTTTACTTCCTTTGCTGAAGATATGACCGATGATATGATCCAGTTACACGGTGCCTTTCAGGTGGCCAATCAAAATCCCCTTGGAGCAGGAGCAGGGTTCGGCACCTCGATTGCATTGAACAGGCAGATGACTACGGAGCTGCTGGGATTTGAATCCCTGCGTTACAATGTGATGCATGCAATGATGTCGAGGGGAAGGCTGGAAAAGATCACTGCCCAATCCCTGTCATCCCTTGCCGGTACACTGGCCAGGCTTGCCATGGATGTTACTATGTATATGGGGCAAAACCATGATTTTATTTCCTTCCCCGAAGAATATACCACAGGTTCCAGCATCATGCCCCATAAGAAGAACCCGGATGTTTTCGAATTGATCAGGGCCAAATGTAACCGGATCAAATCCCTTCCGGTGGAAGCGGACCTTGTCATCAGCGGCCTGCCCAGCGGATACCACCGGGATTTCCAGGTATTGAAAGAAAACCTGATGAAGGCTTTTTCGGAAATACAGGCCTGTCTTCACATGGCTGAGAAGGTTCTCCTGCAGGTGAAGATCCGCAAGGATATTCTGGATGACCCGGTTTACAAACATATCAGCAGTGTTGACAAGGTAAATCAGATGGTGATGAAGGGCAAGCCATTTCGCGAGGCATACCAGGAAATTGCCAGGCAAATTCGCGAACATACCTTTACCCCTGAAGATAATATAGAACACACGCATGAAGGCAGCATTGGTAACCTTTGCCTGGAAGAGATCCGTCAAAAAATGGATAAACGTTTGGAATCTTTCAACTTTGATAAGATCGATAATGCCATGCAAAGATTATTGGAAGATTAATCGAAATGATTTAATACAATGACAGAAAGTAGAGCCAGATTGGCAGGCAAGAAAAGGATAGTTATTAAAGTCGGTACTTCCACCCTTTCACATCCCAGCGGGAGAATGAATTTTACCAGGATGGAAAAACTCACCATGGTTTTATCTGATCTGATGAGCTGTGACAAGGAAGTGATCCTCGTTTCATCCGGGGCCATTGGTGTGGGTGCGGGAAGACTCAAAATGGATGCTCCTCCCGAGGGACTAATAGCCAGGCAGGCGCTGGCTGCCATCGGCCAGGCGGAACTCATGCGCATCTACCAGAAATTTTTTGATGAATATCACCAAATGGTGGCACAGGTGCTGTTAACTCCTGAGGGACTGGATGATGAGATCAGGAGGATGAATGCCCAAAATACCCTGAACCAACTGATCACAATGAAAATCATACCCATTGTGAATGAAAACGATACGGTGTCAACCATAGAAATACAATTCGGCGAAAATGACAGTCTTTCGGCCAAGGTAGCCGGACTGATCGATGCAGACCTGTTGATCATCCTGACAGATATTGATGGGTTCTATGCTACAGATCCTAAACAGGATGAGCATGCGGAGTTGTTGTCCGAGGTACATGAAATTACCCAAGAGATTGAAATGGCTGCAAAGGGTTCCGGATCATCCTTCGGGAAGGGAGGAATGCTTACCAAAATCAATGCCGTAAAGATAGGCAGGGAGAATGGCATCGATACCCTGATCCTGAACGGTCAAAATCCCAAAAACATACTCAAGGCAATGGAAGGCCATGAGATTGGAACACTCTTTACCACCGCATAATCAGTAATTAAATAAGCATCATATATGGAAGAACTCATCATAAAAGGAAGAAAGGCAAAGGAAGCATCATGGTTCCTGGCCATGGCTTTCACTGCCGATAAAAACAAGGTACTCGGGCAGGTTGCTGAAAGTATTGTCAGGGGATCTGGAAATATTCTGTCAGCCAACCGGGATGATATGGAAAATGCCGAAAAAGCCGGTTTGAAGGGTGCCATTATGGATAGGCTCCTATTAACAGAGGACAGGATTAAATCCATGGCTGAGGGGCTGACAGAAATTGCGGCATTGGAAGATCCTGTCGGGGAGATACTGGCTATGAAAAAAAGGCCAAATGGACTGGTGATAGGACAGAAAAGGGTGCCCATGGGCGTGATTGGGATTATTTATGAATCGCGGCCGAATGTTACAGCGGATGTTTTCGGACTCTGCCTGAAAACAGGTAACGCAGCCATCCTGAGGGGTGGGAAGGAGGCCTATGCTTCCAACAGGGCCATTACAGGTATTATTCAGAAAGTGCTGGCAGAAGAAAGTTTCCCGGCTGAATGCCTGCAACTTGTGGAAAATACCAGCCGGGACTCTGCGGTTGCACTCATGCAATTGGATCAGTACCTGGACCTACTAATCCCCCGTGGGGGTGCAGGCCTTATCCGTGCGGTAGTGGAGAACAGCCATGTACCGGTTATCGAGACAGGGGTCGGGAATTGTCATATTTATGTGGATGAATCGGCGGATCTGGACAAGGCAGTGGCTATTACGGTCAATGCCAAAATCCAGCGGCCTGGTGTATGTAATGCAGCGGAAAGCCTGCTGGCACATGAAAAAATTGCCGGTGAATTTTTACCCAGGGTGGGGGCAGAATTATTAAAGCATAATGTTGAGATACGGGGGGACAAAACCGTTTGCCAGCTTATCGATGCGGCGAAACCGGCAACGGATGAGGACTGGGAAACAGAATTCCTTGATTTGATCATATCAGCTGCAGTCGTTCCCTCCATGGGCGATGCCATAAACCATATCCATCAATATGGGTCCGGCCACAGTGAAGCCATCATAACGGAGAACTACACCAGGGCACAGGATTTCCTGAACAAGGTAGATGCTGCCGCTGTGTATGTAAACGCTTCGACCCGCTTCACGGATGGTTTTGAATTCGGTTTTGGGGCGGAGATCGGGATCAGTACCCAGAAGCTGCATGCCAGAGGTCCAATGGGACTGAAAGAACTGACTTCAACAAAATACATTATATACGGCGACGGGCAGATCAGGGAGTAGTCCGATTATTTTTTTGACTGCTGGATCAGCTCTATGAACCGGTCGAAGAGGAAATCCGTATCCATCGGTCCTCCCGAAGCCTCCGGGTGGAATTGTGTGGAAAAGAAGGGTTTGGTCTGGTGGATCATACCCTCGTTGGTCTGGTCATTGAGATTGATAAAATAGGGTTTCCAGTCTTCATTCAGGGTATTGTTATCGATCGCAAAACCATGGTTTTGAGAGGTGATGTAAGCATTGTTCGTGCCGATTTGCAATACGGGCTGGTTGTGGCTTCTGTGCCCGTACTTAAGCTTGTAGGTATCTGCTCCTGATGCCAGTGCCATCAGCTGGTTGCCAAGGCAAATGCCCATGATCGGGGTATCCTGTGAAAAAGCCTTCGTGAGATTCTTTACAGTATCCTTGCACTGTTTGGGATCTCCCGGTCCGTTTGAAATAAAAAGCCCGTCATATTCCTCCCCGAAAAAGTCGTAATCCCAAGGAACCCTGATAACGGTCGTATCGAGTTGCAACAAATAGCGGATGATATTGTATTTCACACCGCAGTCTATCAGCAGGATCCTGTATTTTCCATTTCCATGGACCTCCTTTTTGGAGACACTTACCTGGGATACGAGGTTGTCCTGGTTAGGATCGTAGAGTGCTACATCTTCACCATCCTGGATGATCTTGCCCAGCATGGTCCCTTTTTCCCTGAGGATCTTTGTCAGGTAGCGTGTATCAATGCCGAAGATGCCCGGAACATCATGTTGTTGCAGCCACTCACCCAAGCTTTTTTTTGCATTCCAGTGGCTGTATTCCATGGAATAATCTGATACAATCAACCCTGATATATGCAGGCTGTCAGACTCAAAATGTTTGAGTAAGTTCTCCTCAATCTGTTCATCCGGCACACCGTAATTACCTATTAAAGGATAGGTAAGTACCAGGATCTGTCCTTTATAGGAGGGGTCGGTGAGGCTTTCAGGATAGCCGGTCATGGCGGTATTAAATACCACTTCCCCGGAGATTGAAAGGTCTTTACCGAAAGAAATTCCAGGGAATTCTGATCCATCTTCCAATATCAGTTTTTTTCGTTTACGCTCAGTCATCTGCCCTAAATTATTCATTAGCAAGCATTGATTCTATGATCTTTTCAGCCTGTTCGGGTGCTATACGCTTGGCGACTATCTCCTTGTCCGCATTGAGTACAAACAATTGAGGAGTGGTCATAACATCATAGATGTTTTTGTAGGTAAAATCATATGGATTCCAGCAATTGACCCAGTCATAAAAGCCGTTTTCATTAATATAGTCTATCCATTTCACCTTGCCTTCCTCTCCTGAAAGTGTATTTACGGCCACCACCTCTATTCCTTTTGTTTTCAACCGTTTATATGCTTTGTATAGTTCGGGTGTGGCTTTTTTACAATGTCCGCAGTCGGCTTCCCAAAAATACAGGATGGTATACTTTGCATCTACATCATAGAGCTGGAAGAACTTACCTATGTAAGGATTTTTTTTCAGGTCTTCATCTTCGAGGGACTGTATAAAATGATCACTATGTACCTCCACTAGCTGTATATCTGTAGCCTTAGTTCCAATCAACGTGGGTTTGGATTTTTCAACCCTTTCCTTCAGCTTGCTGATAAATTCCGGATCACTCCAATCGGCCTCGGGGATATAGTATTTGTCGGCGATATGTATATAAACGGCATCCATCCCCATGATCTGGCTTTTGGCAAAATGGTTGAACAGGGTGATCAGCATATAGCGGAAAAGTTGCGGATCCGTCCGGGATCCTTCGATCAGCATATCTACATCCGCCTTGAGAGAATCGGGGGACTGAAAAGCGACTTTTTCGATGTAGGTCATGATCTTCTGCTCATAAAAAGGGGTGCGCAGGAGGCGTACATCAGTGAAATCGAAATTATCAAAATAATGTGCCTTGTAATATTTGTACCGGAATCCCGGATCAATGGGTTTGCCATTGGCATCGAGTGGCGGATCTGATACCTTAACCTCCTGCAAGGCCTTGAGGAATACGCCGAAAAAATTATCCTGGTTGGCTGATATCAATTCCTCAATATGAAGCCTGACGGAAGTATTCAACTGATCAAGGGCCTCCCTGGAGGATGCTGAATCAGCAGCATCGTTAACAGTCGATAATTTTGCCTGAAGGGCCTGTGCTTTCTCCCTGCTTTCTTTCAGGTATAACTGGTAGGTATAGAATGCCTCATTTTCAACCGAGCCCTGGATCTTCATATTGGCATTGTAATCACTGGTATCTGTTTCGAATTCGAAAACCTGATCTTTGCCGATCAGCAGGTCGAAAAAAGTTTGATCAGGCAGGAATACAAGGTACATACCTTCAGGAAGGGATTTTTCACCGGAAAAAGTACCTCTGCCCTGGCCGTTGGCAATTACTGTATCCTGTGGTACAAAGCTGGCATTGAAACGGTGTCCGAGAACCAGTGTGTCACCCTGGAACGAAGGCATAGAGAAATTAATTTCATAGCCTTCAGCCAATCCGGATAAGCCGGGTGCAAGGAGAAAAAATAGAAGAAATGAAAAACGAAATCTCATATAAGCATATGTTTTAATTCACCTCCCGCAAAGATGAAGCCAGATATTGGGCGTAAAAATAGGAAAAAAAGCGGGATCGGATTCAGCCCGTGAGGGTGAATGAATTAACAGTATTGGGGGTGTGTCGATTTTATGTTAATTTTAGGAAATATGCCCGGGGTATGCTAAGATTTGAAGAAGCACAGCAGATTGTTAACAATGAATTGGAAAAATATACCATTGACCGTTTCCCGGAAGAACTCTATGAACCTGTCAGATATATACTGTCTATTGGGGGAAAGCGTTTGCGACCTGCCCTGGTGTTAATGGCATGCAGCGTTTTTACTGAGGCAGTCCACAATGCCATTAAACCTGCTCTGGCCATTGAGTTCTTCCATAATTTCACACTCTTGCATGATGATATTATGGATAATTCAAATATCCGCCGGGGACATGCAACGGTTCATAAAAGGTGGGATCACAATACAGCCATCCTCTCGGGTGATGTCATGTCCATCCTTTCCTATAAAATCATCTCCGAGTCTGATGATCAATATCTCAAAGACCTTTTACAGCTTTTTAATTTAACGGCACTGCAGGTTTGCGAGGGACAGCAATACGATATGAACTTTGAATCCCGGATGGATGTCACGGTAGGAGAATACCTGAAGATGATAGAATTGAAAACGGCAGTACTGATTGCTGCCAGCCTTAAAGCAGGGGCTATTTCAGGCGGAGCTGACATGCTGGATGCGGAGCTTTTGTATGAATTCGGGATAAACCTGGGTATGGCATTTCAGATCAGGGATGATCACCTGGATGTTTACGGGGATCCGGAAAAATTCGGGAAAAAGATAGGGAATGATATAATTACCAACAAAAAGACATTCCTGCTGATCAAGGCCCTGGAGCTGTCAGATCTTGAGACAAAGTCCGGGTTGAAAAACCTGCTTGAAAATGAAAACCTCAATCCTGAAACAAAAGTCCGGGAAGTAACCAATATTTACGAGCAGCTTGGCATAAATTCCATATCTGCTGATCTTGCCCAGGCTTATTTTGACAAGTCCATTCAATACCTGGACAGGGTAAATGCTGATGCAGACCGTAAGAAAGCCCTTGCCACATTTGCAGAAACACTCATGAACAGGGATGCTTAACCTCTTTCCTGAAGGTATCGCTGGTAATAATTATTGAACTGCTCATTGATCTCATCTGCTGTCTCCTCTTCACCAAACTGCCTTGCCATATTCTGATATTCCTGCAAGAGCTGGAGTGAAACGCGGATCTCATAATCAAGGGTCTGCCTGTATTCGAGCTTAAGGTCATAATAGTATGCCAGGTCTGCTTTCAGCAAATCGACATGTTCGCTCAGGACCTCAAAGCCTTTTTCGGACTGGTTACAATTATAATAGCCCCTTGCCAGTGGTGGCACGAAAGCATCATATGGAACCTTGGGATGGGGCATGAGCTCCATGCAGCGGTCAAGTGCCACAACTGCAGAGTCAAGCTTGTTCTCAGCGATGAGTCCTTGTGCCAGGCGGCTAAACTTATTCCTGAGTTTAATGACTGAAAGGGTACGGATATTATAGTAATCCAGGTGCACATCCGGCTGTTCCATACGGCCATATTTGAATGTATTCATCATCCGGTTCCACAATGTATCGGTTTCAATGCGTCCGTAGGACAGGAAATTCCTTCCAGGAGTGGAAATAGGCACCAGGCGGTAAGCCAGCCCATCCATCTGGAAATAGGGTTCCAGGTTCATGGCGCCTTCACTACCAGCAGCCACAAAATATATGGGGCGATCCCAGTCCGATGTTGCCATGATATCCAGCTGCATCATTTCATTTTTTAAAATTGAGTTTTTAGTGAATGCCCATGTGATCTCGGGCAGGATTAGTGCTGAATCCTTCTCATGGACTACACCGTTACGCAGGATTTTTTCCTTGTCTACAGGGATTTTAAATTTTTTGCTGGGTATATAATCCAGCGACATGCCCGGCTGTGGATTGAATTTGGTCCTGGGATCCTCATTGGCGACGAAATCAATGGCCTCTTTCACGTCCACATGTCCTACCACGCGTTCAAACAAGTAAATGATGTTATTGGTACCGTCCTGCCATTTTTCCCGAGGCAATGACATGGGTATGGGATCAGAATCATAAGCTTGCCTTGTCATCTGGTCGATATACCATTCAGTATTGAACAACATGAGGTTGATGATCCTCACATCGGTCCGTATTCCTTCCACTTCCTGGGCATACCACAGAGGGAAAGTATCATTGTCCCCATTCGTATATAAAATAGCATTGGGTGCACAACTGTTCAGGTAGTTATGCGCCAGATCCCTGGCAGTATACCTGCCGGAACGGTCATGGTCCTCCCAGTTTTCCCTGGCCATTATACCAGGTACCAGGATGGTACATAAAACCGCAGCAATCCCCGCACTGGCGAGGGCTGGCACCCTTTTTCTAAACATCTCGTAGAGAGACATTACCCCCAGTCCGATATAAATCGCGAAAGCATAGAATGATCCCACATAAGAATAATCCCGTTCCCTGGGTTCCATTGGTTTCTGGTTCAGGTAGACAACAATGGCTATCCCGGTCAGGATAAACAGGGTTAACACTACAAAGAAATCTTTCCTGTGTTTATTGTAATGATAGAACATTCCTATGATCCCCAGCAGGAGCGGGAGCATGAAATACCTGTTCCTGGCAGGATGGTTGGCCATCCTGTCAGGTAATTTATCCATTTTGCCCAGGCGGGCTTCATCAATGAACTTGATGCCGGATATCCAGTTCCCGTTCAGGATACCACCATATCCCTGTATATCGTTCTGGCGGCCTGAGAAATTCCACATAAAGTAACGCAGGTACATATGCCCTACCTGGTATTTGAAGAAAAAAGCCAGGTTGTTGCCAAAAGAAGGCTTGACAATGGTTATTGTTTCACCGCTGCGGTCCTGTACCTGTATCCTGGTTCCCTTAATATCGACCCAGCTCTCATAGGCCGTAACATGATTAGGATCATTGCTGTACATCCTTGGGAAGACGGTGGTCAGTCTCTCATCATAAACATATTCTATCTTATGGTCCTTGATCACATACTTACCATCTGCTTTCTGATAATTGGCACGTGTTTCTTTGGTCCCTATGATAGGTGAATTGTAATAATGGCCTTTTAGGAGGGGCCGCTGCCCGTATTGTTCGCGGGCCAGGTAGGGAATCAGGTCAAAGATTGTTTCCGGGTTGTTCATATCCATGGGAGGATTGGGTTTTGACCGGATAGGGATCATGAAATAAGATGAAAATCCGATCAATACAAGCGCCACGGCCAGGATGACCGTATTGAACATTACTTTCTTCTTTTTATGAGTATAGTACACACCGTAAATGATCCCGGCTATGACCAGCAGCAGGTAAAATAAAACGCCGGTATTATAGGGCAGTCCGAATCCATTGACAAAAGCCAGCTCGAAGTATCCTGCCAGCCTGATAAACCAGAGGATAATGCCATACTGAAGAAATCCGAGGATAAGCACAGAAAGAATAAGAGAATAGAAAACACCGCGTGTTGTAACTTTATAATTCTTAAAATAGTAAACCAGCACAATGGCAGGTGCCGCAAGGAGGTTTAGCAGGTGGATCCCTATGGAGAGACCCATTAAATAGGCTATCAGCAGGATCCAACGGGTGGCATGTTTTTCATTGGCCACATTTTCCCATTTCAGGATGGCCCAGAAAACTATGGCCGTAAAGAATGATGAAGAAGCATAGACTTCCCCTTCCACCGCAGAGAACCAGAAGGAGTCGGAAAAAGTATAGGCCATGCCGCCCACAAAACCAGCTCCCAGGATAGCTACCAGTCCGGCCACGGATGGCTGCTCAACATTCTGAACCAGCTTTCTGCCAAGATGTGTGATTGTCCAGAATAAAAAGAGGATTGTAAAGCTGCTGGCCAGGGCAGATACTGCATTGATCATTTTTGCAGCGTTTTCGGGACCGGAAGCAAAAATGGAGAAGAACCGGGCTATGATCATAAACAGGGGGGCTCCCGGAGGGTGAGTCACTTCCAGTTTATACGCAGTTGCAATGAATTCCCCACAATCCCAGAGGCTTGTGGTGGGTTCAATTGTCATTAAATATACGATGGTTGCTATCAGGAAGGTAAACCAGCCGGTTATATTATTCCAGAATTGAAATGTTTTCACCAGTAAACTTTTTATATTGAGAGAGGTCTAATAATAACTTTGGCGAATTTAATGTTTTTTTATCATACGGGAATTTATATTTTTCATGATATTTTATGAGACGGCCAGGTACATCATTATTGAAGCTCATCAATACAGGAATTTTACTCCTCCTTGTATTTTCTGGCTATGCCCAGTTCTACAACCAGGGAGAAGATCCGGGATACCTGAAATGGAGGCAGATCCGGACCGGGCATTTCAGGGTTATCTACCCAGAAAGCTTCGATCAGGAAGCACAGCGGCTTACCAATATATTGGAATATTATTATGAGCCCAATGCCGGATACCTGGATCACAAACCTGCACAAATTCCCGTAATACTTCACTCTCATTCGGTACGATCCAATGGATTCGTAGCATGGGCTCCCAAACGGATGGAACTGGTCACTACGCCCTCGGCCCACCTCTACCCGCACGATTACCTTGAACAACTGGCCCTTCACGAGTTCAGACATGTTATGCAGATCGATAAGCTGAGGCAGGGATTCACCAAAGGGCTCTTTTATGTTACTGGAGAAATGGGAATAGGAGCTGTGGCCGGCTTGATGCCGTTCTGGTACCTGGAAGGAGATGCAGTGGATGCTGAAACAAGATTGTCACGAACCGGCCGGGGGAGGCTGCCTTCTTTTGAAATGGAAATAAAAGCCATACTGGCGGAGGTACCCGGACTTTATTCCTATGAAAAAGCCACAATGGGCTCATACAGGGATTATATCCCCAATCATTACAAGTATGGTTATCAGATGGTCGCCCACGCAAGGAACAAATACCAGAAAGATTTCTGGGGGAAGATGGTTGATTATACTGCCAGAAATCCCTTTACCATTTATCCCTTTTATTTCGGCCTGAAGAAATATGCTGGTTCTTCTAAAGTGGGACTGTATCAGGAGACATTTGAAATACTTAGATCGCACTGGGCATCCCGCGATAGTTCACGCAGCCTGACAGAAACAGAACAATTGAATCATCGGGATTCAAAGCATTTTACCGGTTACCGCTTTCCAGGGTATGTGAATGACAGCCTTGTGTTTGCTGAAAAATCAGGCATTGACCAGATCAATGAATTTGTGGTGATTGACCGGAAAGGTAAAGAAAAGCGCATACACAGGCCTGGATTTTACAATCCGGCCAATATTTCTGTAGGCCATGGGAAGGTAGTATGGACCGAGATCATCCCTGATGTCCGCTGGGCAAGGAGTAATTATTCCATCATCAAGGTATTTGATATAAAAAGGGGGACAGAGAAAATGCTGACATCGAAAAGCCGGTATTTTGCACCAGACCTGTCACCTGATGCCAAAAATGTGGTAGCCATTGAAACTGATTTACAAAATCAATACTTCCTGGTTGTTTTAAGTGAGAAAAATGGAGAAGTGCTTCACAGGATCCCTTCTCCCGGAAATAACTATTTACAATTCCCGGTCTGGGCTGCGGATCAAAAGGGTATATACATGACAGCCCTGGAAACAAGCGGAAAGAAGATCGTGTATTATGACCTGGCGGGATCAGCCTGGGAGACACTTTTTGAAGCAGGATCAAAGGATATTTCAGAATTGTATGCTGGAGAAGATTATTTACTTTTTAGTGGAACCTTCTCGGGGATTGATAACATTTACGCTCTTGACCTGGAAACCAATGAATGTAAGCGTGTTACCTCATCCCGTTTCGGGGCATTTATGCCCGGCCTTTCCTCGAATGGCGACAGGTTAATTTACTCAGACTATACCTCCCAGGGTTTTAACGTAGTGGAATCAGCCTTCGATCCCGGTAGGTTTATCGCACTGGATGAGGTTATAGATGATGGTGAACAACTTAACCTGCCCTTGGCTGAAGAGGAAGAAAATGTACCTGAACCCTCACAGCAAATACAGGAAAATTTCGAATCCAGGCCTTACAGGAAACTTACCAACCTATTCAATTTTCACAGCTGGATACCTATGTATTTTGACATTGATGATCCGAGCATTGAAGAAATTCCAGTATCACTGGGTGCGATGGTTTTTTCTCAAAACCGGCTGAGTACAGCCACCACCACCCTTGGATATGAGTACAGGGACAAAGATCATTTCATTCATGCGGCATTTAACTATACAGGTTGGTACCCGGTTTTTAAACTTTCCTATGATTTCGGGGGAACTCCCTATGTCGGTTCCCCTCCGGATGGCGTGGAAAAGCCATCTACAGTTAAAACTGATATGAGTCTGAATCTTGAAGTTTCCTTGCCCCTGAATCTGACTACAGGCCGGTGGATGACGGGTGTGCGTCCATCGGTAGAATCGCGATACAGCAGGTCTTACTTTTATTATGATTCACAAAATGCTTATAAAAGCGGGATGGCCTTTATGGATTACCGCTTCTATGCATATAATTACCTTAAGAAAGCGTACAGGGATATTCTTCCCCGTGCCGGACAGGTGTTTAATGTTCGTTTTGTGGATACTCCTTTTGAGGAAGAGCAGCTGGGGTCAGCATTGGCAGGGACAGCGGTATTATATTTCCCGGGCCCTATCCGGCACCAGACCCTGAAAATCCTTGTTGGGGCACAAAAACAAAAGCCAGGAAATTTCCTGATGGGAAACTTGATCAGCATGCCGCGGGGGTTTGTAAACCATACGGCTGTGGGACTCCAGAAAATAAGCTTTGACTATGTCTTTCCATTGTTCTACCCTGATTGGAACATATGGAGGGCGGCATATTTCAAACGGTTCAGGGGAGCTGTTTTTTTTGATTATGCAAGGGGACAAGAAGTGTACATACGGCATAGCGAAGACGGTCCGGTTGACATGGATTTCAGATCGATTGGCATTGAATTGACCACAGATGTCCACCTGGCCCAGTTCCTCTTTCCTTTCAATCTTGGAGGGAGGGTTATCTACCTGCCCGACACAAAGGAAACCAGGGCAGAATTCATTTTTTCTATTGACCTTAACCAGTTTTAGCGGGAGGATCTATTCTTAATCGCCGCTGGTAAAATCATGCTTTACGGTGAAATACCCCGGATAATTTATTTCCATGCCACCAACCAGGATGGTTGGCTTTACTTTTATACTTACCCTGGTGGGACGATTTCCGGCATCGGCCAGGTTCAGCCCGAAATTAACCAGTGTCTGCCTGGAATCCTTTTTCATGATATCTATCAAATCTGTATTTAGTCTCAAAGGGATGCTCGTGACACCACCATTGGCAGGGATCTCAATGCGCCTGTCAAGTTGACCGCTGACAACTTCCACATCATCAATAAAGGCTAAATATTCCAGGCCGTTCAGGGCGGCTGTAGCTGGATTAGGATTCCGGACTTCAACATTCAGGGTAAAAGAGAGCGGAAGATCTCCTTTAAGGAAGGACGCACTGATAATACCCATATCAACAAAACTTAAATCGGTGAAACTGTGGATCTGGCTGACATCTACTCCTGCAATTTCAGGATCATCCAGGGTGGTCACCCGGAATTCGCATTTCCCCAGGGCAGAGATCTCCTTGAGAAAATTACAGGAATTAACTGCTATGGCAGCAAATATAATTATCAGGATAACAATGGATAATCGGGAGATTTTTTTTATCATCATATGCTTAGGTTATGGCAGACTAGAATTGATGTTTTACACGTTCAATAATTGCTAAAATAAGTAAAGATTTACTATTATTGATTGCCTAAATGGTGGCAATGAAATTTAACAACTCGGCTTTACGGGAAAAAATGCAGGAATGGATGCAGGAAAATGCCACTGGCATACTGGGGACCATTGCTTTCCATATGTTCCTGGCCGTCATTTTCCTGGTCATTAAGATCTCATCTGAAAAGTCCTATATCAAAAGCATCATATTATTTGAGATCGAAGACGAATTGGCAGAAGAAAGAGTAGAAGAAGACATGCCTGATCCTGAGTTTGATCAACGGCTGGCCGACTACCTTGAGCAGGCAAGTTCAAATGTCCCGGTAAACCTGGCCAGGAATGTGGAGGAGGAGATCAGTACAGAGAAGTATGTAGAGGAACTGGAGCAGGAAATGAAAAATAACCGCCCGGAATCCTGGGAGGAAATGCAAGAGAGGTTAAAGGAACTTAAAGAAATCTCAGAGGAAGAGTTGATCGTGGAAGGAGAAGATGATGCCAGGCCGCAGGAGACGGAACCCTACACCGGGCCTACAAATATCTATTATTCACTGGAGAACCGTTACCATCTGCGACTGCCAGTACCGGTATATAAATGTGAGGGATCAGGATTGATAGAGGTCAGCATTGTGGTGGATCAACAGGGAAGGGTTGTCCATGCAGAAGTAGACCAGCAGGGTGCCAGTGCAAATGAGATCTGCCTGGCCGAAGCAGCCAAAAAATCTGCCCTGAGGACCAGGTTTAACGCAGATTACAAGGCTGCTATCAGGCAGGTGGGAACCATAACTTACCATTTTATAGCGCAGTAATCAGTAGATTTTTTTCGCTGTGTGGATAATCTTTTTATAGTCTATGTCATTCATACAGCGGAAATGCCCTTTGGGACATTTCTTTTTGCCGATCTTTGTGCATGGCCTGCAGGGAAGTCCCACAACCTCGAATATCTTCGATGCCCTGTCCGGCAAATAGGGATACATACCAAATTCAGGGATAGTATGACCCCAGACCGAGAGGATCTTTTTCTGGAAAGCAGCTGCAATATGCATCAGCCCGGTATCGTGCGTTATTACCACCCGGCTTTGCCTGATCAGGGAAGCTGACTGGTTGATATTGTATTTACCGCAGGTATTAAGGACGTGATCACCCGTCTGTTTTTCTATTTCCTTGCCCATCACTGCTTCCCTATGGCCTCCCAGCAGGATGACCGGCAGCTCAAGTTCCCTGCAGATATTTATCATTTTCTCCACAGGCATCTGTTTGGTCGCGTGCATAGCACCCACTACAAGTGCAAGGTAACCGGACTGGAAAGATTCAGGAAGGGTGGAAAGTGCGACCTCGTCCTCCTCAGGGATAAAATAATCCAGTCCTTTTCCGTCATTATTAACATCAAACAACCTGGTCGTTTCCAAAAAACGGTCCACTATGTGTTTCTCCGGAAGCCGGTTGACCTTAAACCGTATCATCAGGAATTTAGCCATGTTTATCTTATCGACGGTAAAGGACATGATCTTCAAAGAGGATCTGACCCTCTGGCTCCTGAAGTTCCTGTGCAGGTCAAGGATATAATCGAATCGTTCCACTTTAAGGGATTGGAGCAGGGCATACATGTTACCATCCAGGATATGGATTTTATTGATAAACGGATTTCCCCTGACCACGGGAAGAAATTCCTTTTTAGTAAGAAAATGCACTTCTGCATCCTCTACCTGCTCTTTCAGGCAGCGTACTACCGGTGTTGTAAGTACGATATCACCGATGGAACTGAAACGTATGAGCAGGTATTTTACCAGACTTCAGGCTATTTATTGAGATTATTGATAAACATTAACAAAGCCAGCCAGTATTCATCTTTGGTTGGATTGTCATCCCAGAGTGCTCGGGCTCCATGGACTCCGAGGGTATCTGGTTGGAAAAGGGTATAGTCATCTTCAGAAAAGACCGTAAGCATTTGCTTCACATAGGGTTGTTCACGTTTTGTTACGGCAACAAAAAGCGGCTTGGAACATGTTTTCAGGCTGTCTTCCAACCTGAGATCCTTCCCAAAGTACTCACCCGGACTAAAGGCAATAACAGCCCCGACCTTTGGATGATTTAATCCCTCAAGCAGGGCCAGAGAAGCAGAATAAGAGCTGCCAAGCAGGATCACTTCTTTGGAATTAAGATCATACGCATAGTCAATGGCAGCTGACATATCTTCAATGGCATCCAGGAAGTTGACAGATTTTCCTGCACCCCTGGCGCGGGAGGCTGTTTCATTATTGACAAAATTGGCATTATCACCAGACCTCAGGTCAACAGCCAGGCAATTGTATCTGAGTTTCAGGAATTTTTCAGCAACATCCCTGAATTCACCCCGGCTTGATCCAGCCTGGTGAAATAATAGTATATAGGGATATTCCTCGTTGACGAGGTATTTATCGGCGGTAATCTCAATACCGTCTTCCGAAGGAAAACTAACTTTTTCTTTGGTTCCCTGCAGCGACAACAGGGAGAGGAGCATTCCGGCAAGTAATAATTTCATCATCAAGTGTTATGGTTGATGAAACAATATACAAAAAACAAGCCACTATATTGATTCCGCCAGGATGATGATTTCGTTGTTCTTGACCTCGATCACACCTCCACCTATGGAAAATAATTCTGTATGATCCTTATCATCAATAATCTTCACTTCACCCTGCTCAAGTGTTGAAATAATAGGCGCATGGTTTTTAAGGACCTGGAAAGAACCTCTGCTACCAGGTACCTGTACCAGTTTGACTTTACCTTCGTATATCCTTGTATCCGGTGTGATTATCTGGAGGTTCATATGGCTATGATTCTTCTGCAAGCATTTTGTCCCCCTTGGCTATGGCATCTTCAATGGTGCCAACCAGGTTAAAGGCCATCTCGGGATACTTGTCAACTTCCCCGTCCATGATCATGTTGAATCCTTTGATGGATTCTTCTATGGGGACTATACATCCTGGTATTCCGGTAAATTGCTCGGCTACATGGAATGGCTGTGAAAGAAAACGCTGAACCCTTCTGGCCCGGTGTACCACAAGCTTATCTTCGTCAGAAAGTTCATCCATGCCAAGGATGGCAATGATATCCTGTAATTCTGTATAACGCTGGAGTAATTCTTTAACACGTTGAGCTGTGTTGTAATGTTCGTCTCCTACAACATCCGGGGAAAGGATCCTGGAGGTTGAATCAAGTGGGTCAACCGCAGGGTATATACCCAACTCGGAGATCTTCCTGCTGAGTACGGTTGTTGCATCCAGGTGGGCGAAGGTCGTCGCCGGGGCGGGGTCGGTCAGGTCGTCAGCCGGCACGTAGATGGCCTGTACGGATGTAATAGAACCGCGCTTGGTGGAGGTGATCCTCTCCTGCATGACCCCCATCTCGGTTGCCAGGGTGGGCTGGTATCCAACCGCAGATGGCATACGGCCCAGCAGGGCGGATACCTCAGAACCTGCCTGGGTGAAACGGAAGATATTATCCACTAAGAAAAGGATATCCCTGCCCCCGCTTTGTTCATCGCCGTCACGGAATGATTCCGCAACTGTCAGTCCGGATAATGCAACCGTGGCACGTGCTCCGGGAGGTTCATTCATCTGTCCGAAAACCAGTGTGGCTTGCGATTCAGCAAGCTCCTTCTTATCTACCTTACTGAGATCCCAACCCCCGGCTTCCATGCTTTTTTCGAATTCCTTGCCGTATTTAATAACCCCTGATTCTATCATTTCCCGGAGCAGGTCATTTCCTTCCCTGGTTCTTTCACCGACGCCGGCAAATACAGACATCCCAGAATATTGCTTGACAATATTATTGATCAGTTCCATGATGATGACCGTCTTTCCCACACCTGCGCCGCCGAACAATCCAATCTTTCCTCCCTTGGAATATGGCTCGAGGAGATCTATCACTTTAACACCTGTGTAAAAAACCTCTTTTTCTGTGGTCAGGTCTTCAAATGAGGGTGGCTTATTATGAATTTCATACCCTCCTTTTTTATCCGGTTGCTCCATCCCGTCAATGGCATCCCCGATCACGTTCAGCAAGCGCCCTTTGATCTGATCGCCGATGGGCATCCTGATGGAAGACCCGGTGGCCTTTGCTTCCATGCCTCTTTGCAAGCCATCAGTAGAATCCATTGCGATGGTGCGAATGGTATTTTCCCCAATATGTTGCTGGCATTCAATAACCAGGATGGAACCGTCTGGCCGTTTAATTTCAAGTGCATCATGGATTTGAGGGAGATCCTTGCCGTATTTTTCAAAACTGACATCCACAACAGGGCCAATTACCTGTACAATTTCTCCTATTATTTGCGCCATATAATTATAATTGAAGTGTTATTTCAGAGAGCATAAAGTTAGCATTTTTGATTTAAAGCAGATGAAACTTGTTTAATAAACCCCCGTATAAATTAATATTTTCCAATTAGACTAATAACCATACTATGAAGAGCAAGCAGAACCTTTTAATAGCAGCGATGTTTCTGTTTTTTGCGTCGAGTTCCTACAGTCAGTTTACACATGTAGGGGTGGCAGCGGGATACGGAACAGAGATCAAGGAACCCGGATTCGGGGCGTATGGAGTATTTTCCGTCAATGAAGAGATAAAGATCGTTCCAAACCTGATGTATTACCTGCCACACAAAGTTACTACTGATGATGGAACGCAAAAGTATAGCTGGTGGACCATCAGCGTGGATGGTGATTATATCATTGTAAACAAAGGAGCTGTGCGGTTCTATGGTATTATGGGACTGACATTTATCAGCGTGACAGGCGAGCAGGATGAGGTCATCAGCGGACAGCCTTTCGAGGACAAACTGACCATGCAGAAACTGGGACTGAACATAGGGGCGGGGGTAAGGTTCCCGGTATCTGAATACATTGCCCCTTTCGTTGAAGTAAAATATACCCTTGGAAGTGCGGCTGATTTTGAGTTCAAGAGTGTACCGGTTTCCCAATTCAACCTGGTAGCCGGTATAATGTTCAGGATCAATGAAACCAAACCCAGAGGCCAGCAGGAAGATTAACATAATACTATTATACGAGCAAAACCATGATCAAAAAAACCACCATTCATTTTTTTCTTGCTGTTTTAATATTAATAATGATCCCAACGGTAACAGAGGCCCAGTTTACTAGGATTGGCGGGGGACTGACCTTCAGTCAGGGGATAGACGACGCTACCTATAAAACCGGGAATCCGGGATTCAATGCCAGGGGCGTATTTGAACTGGCTGACCGTTTCTGGGCTGTGCCATCATTGACATTTTATGTGCCCAAAAGCAGAACGAGCACAGCATTAGACAAACAAACAACGTGGTTTTTCAGCTTTGACGGGGACGTAACCTTTACCCTGGCGACTGAAAAAACAATATTATTCTATGCACTCGCGGGTTTTAATGTTACCAATTTGTACAGTAGTTTCAAATCGGAGAATCCGGAATTGGAAAGTTCCTATGAGGTTTTACCGGGATTGAATATCGGGACCGGCATAGAAATGATTGTAGCTGAGGATATCAACGCATTCACACAGATCAAATATGTGGTGGGGAAATACCAGCACCTGGTAATCTCCATCGGGGTACACTATTATATTAGCGGACGGCGTTTTAACAAGTGGTAAAAGGGAATTTTTATATCTTTAATACATTATTAACCTTACTCAAAATCAGATAAAATGGGTTTATTCGGGGCAATGCAGCCGACTTCACAAATAGAAGCAGAAGAAGCTGCACTCATCAAGGAATTCAAGGATTTCCAGGCATATAAGAAATCTGAGGAACTAAAGCGGGTTGAGGAACTCGACAGGCTTGTTAAATCTGTAGAGTTTACCAGCAAAGTCAAGGAAATCAAGGCCCGCAAGTTCAGGGATACTGAAGAATACAGGAAAGAGCAGGAGTATTCGGCCCTGAAAAAATCTAAAGACATCAAAGGGTATTTAAAACTCAAGGGTTCAAGTGAGCTCTCGGAATATAAGCAAGCTGGTAAATCGGCGGAACTGGAAAAATACAATGAACTGGATGAGTATATAAAGACCAGGGAATTTTTGGATGCAAAATTGGCGGGTAAGAAGAAGTTCAAGAGCTCAGAGGCGTTTCAGAAGCTACGGCAGTTTAATGAGCTGAAGAAATCATCCATGCTCAGGAAGTACTTCAAACTGAAGGCTTCAACCAGGATGAAAACGTACATCCAGGTGAAAGGATCCGACCGGCTCAAGAGGCTTCAAGAATTGGAACAATATGTCAATACTGATGAATACAGGAAGGTAAAGGAATACATGGCCCTGAAACCCCAGCAAAAATATGAACAATCAGATGACTATAAACTGGAGCAGGAATACCTGACCCAAATAAAATCAGAAAAATTATTATGGTTCCGTAAGCTGCAGAAGAAGAATGAATTCGACAAATTGAAGGAATGGGAACTGACCTTTGAAGATGATTTTACCGAAGGAACACTTGATACAAAGAAGTGGATGACCAATTATTACTGGGGAGAAACCCTGCTGAAAGACACATATGCCCTGCCAGGGGATAAACATTTCTATACCGGGGGAAAGAATCTTGAAATTGCAGACAGCGTATTAAAAATCATCACTCGTAAGGAAACCACCACCGGGAAGGTCTGGAATCCCCTCCAGGGTTTTCTTACCCAGGATTTTGATTATACATCGGGACTCATATCTACAGGCAAAAGTTTTCGTCAGAAATATGGTAAGGTGAGGGCCAAGATCAGGATGAGCCAGGCTCCCATACGCCAGGCCATGTGGATGGTTGCCGAAAAAGTACTTCCCCATGTGGATGTTGCAAAAATGGAACAGGGAAAACTTTTTTACGGGAATTTCTGGGGGAATATTGCAGAAAAAGGTGGCGTGAACAAAAAAATCCGCAAAAAAGCAGCCGAAAAATATACCGGTGACTATTTCATCTATTCCATTGAATGGACCCCTGAAAAGCTGGTCTGGAAAATCAATAACAAGCCAGTGTTGACCCAGACCAGGGGAGTTCCCAGCGAACCCATGTACCTGGTACTAAGTGCAGGTGTTACCAACGGGGTGACCGAACACCAGCTCCCGGCGAAAATGGAAATAGATTGGGTAAAGATCTATCAGAAAGCCGAACAATAGACTTCCCTTCTGGTTTTTCTGGCACAGCGCTGGATATTGCATTCTTAGCGATGTGCGGTTCAGCAGATACATGCCCTAAGCATGTTGAATCTGTTTAGTATATTGCAATGGTATTACGTCACAGATCAATAATAATCTTCGATCAGCCATGGGAAAATTCTTTAACAAATTTAACACGATCAGCCGTGTTGTAATTTGCTGTATTGTATTGCAGCTGTTTGTGAGGGCTGAAGCCCAGGACAGGGTCACAGGCCACACTTTTGCCACCAGGTCTGAAATAATTGCAACACATGGCATGGCTGCTACCAGCCAGCCCCTGGCCACCCAGGTTTGCCTGGATATCCTGAAACAGGGCGGGAATGCCATTGATGCAGCTATAGCCGGGAATGCTATGCTCGGACTGGTGGAGCCAGTGAGCAACGGGATAGGGGGAGACCTGTTTGCCATCATCTGGGATGCGAAAACCAAAAAATTGTATGGATTGAATGCTTCGGGCCGTTCACCAAAATCCCTGACCCTTGAATATTTTAAGG
>RCNC010000545.1_pt1 | contig 43186 bp, 35 predicted proteins | sample 2041301 | NCBI WGS metagenome assembly RCNC01 (sample SAMN09708231, study PRJNA481090) | Marine sediment metagenome, whole genome shotgun sequencing project. | biome: marine sediment; feature: ocean; material: sediment; isolation source: Sewage treatment plant 13A marine sediment (STP13A) ...
TTATATTGGATGAATGCACTTAAAGTTAACTTGGTGCTAAACATATACAAAAACTTAATTCTGCCAATCTGTGCATTGAATTTTTGATCTCTGTCCTTAAAATTTACCTGGTTGAATTGGTATTCAATACCTAAATTTAGGCTTGATGACACATTCCAGGTAGGATTCACATCGAATGATAATCTGGTACCGTCATAAAACTGGCCCCCATTAAACATGAAAATAACCCAAACAGGTTTTGAGCCGGGGGTGAGAAAAAACATTTCAGTGGACCAGAAATTATACGTGCCTATTGGAATTTCGGCATCATCCGATAATTCGAATTCCTCATCCACATCTTCTACATAATAATTCACTTGAAAATTACCCTGGAAAAGGTTTTTGGTTTGGAACTCCCAACCCGGGCCTATTTCAACTGATTCTAAAGAATTGTTTTCTATTCTGGATACATATGACCCTCGGAGATAAATATTGTGACTATACAATTTAGAATTCTCCCCTGGAAGCCATCCCCATTGTATGTTGCCTCTGTAATTCATATAATTATCTCTTCCTTCGAAACCAATTCCAGGATTAAAATCTTTTCCTGACCATGAATAGGAGAAACTGTAGGCTAGTTTTTTAATGGTTCTTCTTTCCCACTCAAACCGAAATCGGGCAGGATCAAGTGAAAATGGATTATTTGTGGAGTCTGTCTCAAATGTCTGTGCCCATTTCAGATCGATATAATCATTGCCGAAAATTCGAATGATTGCATCCAAACCATATGCCAAGTTATACTTACCATCTATACCTATGCGAGAGGTTGCAATGGCTCCTACGTAACTATTTTCATTGATTACCTGTCTGCGGGCTCTCAGAACTCCAAAATTTTCTGATACCAATAAAATGGAATCCTGCAGATCGGTTACCTCTGAATATCCCTGGGCTGCTGCAGTTTGCATATTCAGGAAACCTAAATCCCATTTACCAGCTCTTCCCACCAATCTAACCCCTCCATAGATAGGAACAACCATACCATCGTACAAACCAATCCTCCTGCTATAAAAAAGGTTGTTGGGTCCTCCTAAATTAAAATCAAAAACAGAGGATCGCTCCTGGAAAAACTGTCTTTTTTCTTCGAAGAATAAAGAATATCTGGTAAGGTTCACCTGTTGATCATCGGCTTCCACCTGGGCAAAATCTGTGTTTACCGTTACATCTAATGTCAGGTTGGAGGTGATGCCGTATTTAAGGTCTCCTCCCACCTTAAAAATAGGTTTACTTTGATAGAGATAATCTGTTTCAGCAATATTTAACCTCCTGCTTTCCTCCCAACCGGCCAAAGCATAGGGAGTTATATACACTGGTTTTTTTGATTTTATATCGTCAAAAACTATTTCTTTAGCCTGAGAAGGTTTTAGAAATGCAAAGTCCCCATATTCAGGATCAATAAGTGGATACATTATGGATTCACTACTATTTGGAATCCATCTCCAGGCAATAAATCCCATGGTAGTTTCCCCTTCCTTATCCTGAAAGCGTAAGCTGGATAAAGGAATCCTCATTTCAACAAACCAACCTTGGTCATTTATACTGGTTTCTACGTCCCAGAATGTATTCCAGCTTTCGTTTAAAGGCATGTTTCCGCCTCCTCCATTTGCATCATTATAAACACTAAAATCTGTCCTTTGACCTGATGGAGTGGTAATAAAGCAAAGGGCATTTTCTTTGTCATTAAAACTATCAAACACTACTCCAAAGCTATCGCTGTTACCACCGAATTCGTCTCTTTTTTTTGTTGTATTACGAATGGTTGAAGGATCTTTGGTATAAAGGCGTCCTGCAACATAAATGTATTGGTCGTTGTAGAATATACGGATATCTGTTTTTTCGGTGGGCTCATTCCCGAAATTTGGCATAAACATGGCAACTGGCAAAGGCTCTACCTGGTCCCAGGTTTCTTCAAAAGGCATGCCATCGAAAATAATTTCTCCGGTAAGCTTTTTGATTTTCATCTGGTCTTTAGCATAGGAATTGCTGCTATTAAATAACAGAACCAGGCATATAATAAGCAGAAAGTTGCTTCTGGAAGGAACTTTTATATTGGATTTATTAAATATCAAAGCTCAATTTTAGGGCAAGAAAGATAATGAAAAAGCTAGATAGAATAAGTCTAATTAAAACCCGTATTTGGTGTCATTTGGAATCCTAAACCAAAAAAAACGTATGCCAATCGTTAGATATATGAGTATAAAAATAGAGAAAAACAGAATTCTGGAGGATATTCAAGACTTGCTGAAAAGAACTTGGTTTCTTAGAGCAGGGATTAAGCCATGTATTTATTATCTTGCGATCTAATTTTAAAATACCTTATTAATCCAGAGATTAGGCAATTAAAACCTCCCTAATTCTGATTTTATAAGTCGACCAACTGCAAAAACTGATTAACTATACATTATGCAAGTAATTTTAGGAATAATATACCATTCTATTGGAGGATTTGCTTCTGGTAGTTTTTATATGCCATATAACAAAGTAAAGGGTTGGGCCTGGGAAAGCTACTGGATTGTTGGAGGCCTTTTTTCATGGTTGATTGTTCCGCCTTTGGCTGCTTATCTTACTGTTCCGGGTTTTGCTGAAATAATTGCTGCAAGCTCACATCAAATTTTATATTTTACTTTTTTAATGGGTTTGCTATGGGGAATTGGTGGCTTAACGTATGGTCTTGGCGTAAGGTATCTGGGTATGTCCTTAGGGAACTCTATTGTGCTTGGATTTTGTGCTGCTTTTGGTGCAATAGTTCCCTCTATATATTATAATATTAACCCCACTGAAGGAAAAATTTCCTTTACGGATATGATGGCTAATACAGGAGGACAGCTTGTTTTAATTGGGGTATTGATATGCCTTATTGGAATTGCAATTTCTGGAAAGGCAGGAATGATGAAGGAAAATGACCTGTCAGAGGAGGAGCAGAAAGCCAGCGTAAAAGAGTTTAGTCTTGGTAAAGGATTAACCATTGCTATAATATCCGGAATATTAAGTTCCTTCTTTAATTTTGGAATAGAAGCAGGAAAACCGCTTGCCCATGCTGCGGTGGCTGCCGGTTACAATCCTTTATTTCAGAATAATGTGACTTTTGTGGTTATTCTATGGGGGGGATTAACAAGTAACTTAATCTGGACTACTATTTTAAGCCTAAAGAATAAAAGCTATGGTGATTTTGTCAATAAATCTACACCTATTTTAAAGAACATTATGTTCTCAGCACTCGCAGGTACAACCTGGTTTCTGCAGTTCTTTTTTTATGGGATGGGCGAAAGCAAACTGGGCAATGGCGCCAGCTCGTGGATACTACATATGTCAACCATCATTTTAACCGCTAATATGTGGGGCATATACCAGAAGGAATGGAAAGGAGTTGCATCCAAAACAAAATGGACCATTACAGTAGGTATTGGAGTTATTATACTTTCGGTTTTTATTGTAGGTATTGGAAATTCATTGTAAAAATTATAAGATTAAAAATATAAATAATGAAAAGTCTGGAATTAACTTATAGTGCATTTGAACTGGCAAAGGCGAAATATGAAAGCATGGGTATTGATGTAGATGATGCTTTAAAAAAACTGGATGAGGTAGTTGTTTCTCTGCATTGCTGGCAAACCGATGATGTTGGTGGATTTGAAACACCGAATTCGAACCTGGATGGAGGAGGATTGCAGGTAACCGGAAATTTCCCTGGGAAGGCTACCAATCTAAAAGAAATGAAAAGAGACCTCGAGTTTGTTTTATCGCTTTTGCCAGGTAAGCAACGTCTAAATCTTCATGCTATTTACGGAGATTTTGGAGGTGATCTTGTCGATAGAGACCAGATTGAAACAAAACATTTTCAGACTTGGATTGATTGGGCAAAAGATCAGGGAATTGGTCTGGATTTTAATTGTACCTGCTTCTCACACCCAAAAGCTGAGGATGGATTTACTCTTTCTAGTAAAAATGAAGATTATAGGCACTTCTGGGTGGAACATGTTAAAAGATGCCGTAAAATTGGTGCTGATATGGGAACACAGTTAGGTTCAGCCTGTATTCATAATCTTTGGATTCCTGACGGATCAAAAGATGTTCCGGTTGACAGGTACACTCATAGAGCACTTCTGAAACTATCATTGGATGAAATTTATTCTGTAGAGTATTCGAAAAATCATTTAAAAGATTCTGTTGAAAGCAAGCTTTTTGGCATTGGATCTGAATCTATGGTTGTCGGCTCTTATGACTTTTATTTGCCCTATGCAGTTGAAAATCAGAAAATGATATGCCTTGACAATGGGCATTATCATCCGACCGAACAGGTGGGAGATAAAATCTCGTCCTGTCTGCTTTATTTGGATGAATTGATGCTCCATTTGACAAGGGGTGTACGATGGGACAGCGACCATGTGGTAACCCTGAATGAAGATATTATTCTGATAGCCCAGGAAGTAATTCGTGCGAATGCATTGAACAGGGTAAACTTAGGATTGGATTTTTTTGATGCAAGTATAAATAGAATTGGGGCTTATGTGGCTGGAACACGGGCAGTTCAACAGGCTTTCCTGATAGCACTGCTGGAACCTGCTCAAAAGCTTAAGGAGTATGAAGAAAATGGTAAGAACTTTGAAAGGTTGGCTCTTCTGGAGATAATGAAAACGATGCCTTTTGGAGCAGTTTGGGATTATTACTGTCTGAAAAATGAAGTTCCGGTGGGAGTAGATTATATTTCAGAAATCCAAAAGTATGAAAAGGAAACTTTAGAAAAAAGGTGAGCTTAGTATGAATAAGAATGGTGGAATAAATCCCTCTGAATTGAAAGACCTGGTTAAGATATCCCGATTTTACGGGATGAAAAAGGATTATGTGCTAGCAGGAGGAGGAAATACTTCATTTAAGGATAAAGAAAAACTTTGGATTAAAGCCAGTGGTGTTTCACTTGAGAATATCAATGAAACAGGATTCGTTTGTCTTTCGCGAAATAAATTAAAGAAAATATCCGAAAAAAAGTATAGTTCAGATATTCTGTTACGTGAAGCAGAAGTTAAAAAGGACTTAAACGCGGCAATTATTGAGGGAGATGGTCAAAGGCCTTCTGTTGAAACTTCATTGCATGAAATAATTGAATATCCATATGTTGTTCATACACATCCAACTCTTTTGAATGGTTTACTTTGCTCAATAAATTCTAAGGCTATTTCCACAGAATTATTTTGGAGCTATGCACTCTATATCGAGTATACAGATCCGGGGTATATACTTTTTAAGAAGGTAGAAGAAGAACTCAGCAAGTTCAGAAAGAGGGCAGGTAGAGATCCACAAGTTATTTTTTTGGAAAACCATGGGGTTTTTGTTGGGGCAAATACAATTGATGGAATAAAGTCGATATACCGGGATATTGAAAGCAAAATTGATGCTAAGATCTCCCTAAAAATACCAGATACCCGGACTTCTTTGAATAAAGTACATTTCGAATCAATTTCTAAAGATTTAGTTCCAACCCTTGAAAGCGTACATATTGAAGGTGTGACCAGCTGGTTAATTGAGCATTTTACCCGTGACAAAGAATTGTTTTCTAAAGTGAGCATTCCTTTTACTCCGGATATAATAGTTTACTGTAAATCGAAGTATTTGTTTTTTGAAAAAGATGAATTTAAAGATTCCATCAAGGTTAAAAGTGCTTTTGATGAATTTATTTCCCGTGAAAAATATACGCCAAAAGTGATAGGTGTTCAGGGTCTGGGATTATTTGTCTTGGAAGAAAGTGCGCAAGCTGCTAAAAATGTGGCTAATGTATTCCAGGATTTCATGAAAATTAGTTTCTATACTGAGAATTTTGGAGGCCCAAAGCCCATGACGCCAGAGCAAATAAAATTTATTGACAACTGGGAGGTTGAAAATTATCGGCGAAAAGTTTCAAAATCAATCCTGAAGGAATAATTAGTCATCCTGCCCATAATAGGCCCCATTCCCGTGTTTTCGATCAAAATGTTTCTTAACTAACTCTTTGTCCATTATTGCTTCCGGGTTAATATTGAAGGTAAGGTAGGCCATTTTTGCTACTTCTTCAAGCACAACGCTGTGAAAAACAGCCGAATTTGCATCTTTTCCCCATGTAAACGGGCCATGGTTCTTAACAAGCACTCCCGGAATATGTTCATAATTAATGTCTTCAAGTGTTTCAATAATAGTCCTACCTGTTTCCATTTCATAGGATCCTTCAATTTGTTCCGATAATAAATCTGTGGAACAGGGAATATCATGGGAAGAGTAATCGGCATGAGTAGTTCCAATAATGGGAATATTCCTTCCTGCCTGAGCCCATGCTGTAGCATATGTAGAATGAGAGTGAGCAATTCCACCAATTTCAGGAAAGGTCTTATATAGCTCTATATGAGTAGCAGCATCGGATGATGGTTTTAAATTTCCATCTACTATATTGGCATCGAAATCTATAACTACCATATCACTGGCTTTCATGGTATCATAAGATACGCCACTGGGTTTAATTACAATAATGTTTTTGCTACGGTCTATTTCGCTTACATTTCCCCATGTAAATAGCACCAGGCCGTGTTTGACCAAATCCAGGTTGGCTTTAAAAACTTTTTCTTTTAATTCTTCTACCATTGTATTGTGTTTCAGTTTCTCTAAAGGAATTCAAATATGTTCAAAAGTACTTGAACACTATTACCAGAAATAAATGTAAAATACTACAATAATACCTATAATTACAAGTGAGTTAATTATATCCCAATTGTTATAACTTTCGCGTGTTTCTTTAATTTGTTGTGGTGTGGCTGTGCCAAAGGTTAGGCCTTTAATGGATGCATAATCAACCTGCTTGGTAAAATAGCTAATAACTACCATTGATCCAATAACTATAAAGAACAATACGATCTCATAGTGCAACCAATTTGGTGCCACGAAAGTTGAAAAAAGGACTCCATCTGGATTCAATGAACCAGAAAAAACTTTCATGAGTAGGCGAGTCATTCCAAGCACAAAACCAATTACCAGGCCATAAAATCCAGCCATCGGAGTTGTTTTTTTAGTAAGTACACCTAATAAAAATACGGCTGCAATTCCAGGTGCCAGTAAAGACTGAACATCCTGCAAATATTCATACAATACTTTTCCAAGTCCTTTCATAACCGGAATCCATAAAATACCTAAAATCACGATTACAACAGTGGCCATCCTACCGATAAAGACATAGTGTTTTTCAGTAGCTCCAGGTTTATATTTTTTGTAAAAGTCAACTGTAAACAATGTGGCTGAAGAATTAAACAGGCTGGCCAATGAGCTCATTAGCGCAGCCAGTATTCCTCCAATTACTATTCCTTTAAAACCAATTGGGAGGAGTTCTGTAACCAGGGTAGAAAATGCAGCATCATTGCTGGTAAGATGTATTATACCTTTCTCGTTCAGAGCAAAGGCAATCATGCCTGGAATAAGGAAGATGAATACCGGCGTTAATTTTAGATAGGCTCCAAATATAGTACCTCTTCGTGCTTGCTTCATGTCTCGGCCAGACAAAACCCGCTGTACAATAAACTGGTCGGTACACCAATACCAGAAACCAATTATGGCCGAACCTAAAATAACACCAGTCCATGGGAAATTAGCATCATGCCTGGATCGCATAAGGTTACCCATATTATCGCCGTACTCATTGGCTGGTGTAGCACGTACAATTTCCATCAATTCACTCCAGCCACCTAATTTTTCAAGGCCAATTATCAGGAGAGCTAAAGACCCGAAAAGTAAGATTGGTGTTTGTAAAACGGAGGTATATAATACGGCCTTCATGCCCCCAAAAGTGGTATAAAGTCCAGTAAGTACAACCAGACCAATGGCACTTATCCAGAAGAAATCAACCTGATATCCGGCAATCCGAACGGCATCGATTCCAAAAACATCTTTGAAGACAACCCCACCAGCATATACTGTGACAGCAACCTTTGTTAGGATATAACTAACCAGGGATATTATGGAAAGAAGTGACCTGGCTTGAGGATTGTACCTTCTTTCGAGGAATTCAGGCATGGTAAACACCTTACTTCTTGAATAAAATGGTACAAAAAGCCATCCCAGCATTAGAATAAGCCATCCGTGCATTTCCCAATGCGCCATAGCCATACCACTTTCAACTCCTGCACCAGCCAGGCCAACCAAGTGCTCAGAGCCAATGTTGGAAGCAAAAATGGAGGCTCCAATGGCTATCCATGTGGCATCTCGTCCGGCAAGGAAATAGTCAGTTGTATTTTCATCCTTTTGCCGCAGAACCCATATTACAATACCAATTAACCCAAGCAGAAAGGCACCCAATACAATCCAGTCAATTGTAGTCATATCAAATATTTTGAGTTAGAATAAATTTACTTTTTTAGGTGGTAATATATATCGTTATATCGAAGTTCTTTTTTAAATTCACGAATTTTCGTTTCATTATCTATTATGATTAATTCAAGCCCAATCATTTCCATCAGGTCCTCCAAAATTTCAACATTTAATGCCATACTAAAACTAGTATGATGAGCACCTCCAGCTAAAATCCAGGCATGAGCGCCAATTTCAAGGTTTGGTTCAGGGATCCATAGAGCACGGGCAACAGGCAACTTGGGAAGGGGCTCTGGCTTAATAACATTTACCGGATTAACAATCATCCGCATCCGACCTCCCATGTCAACTAAGCTTGCATTGATTCCTTTTCCTTTACATACATTAAAAACCAGACGTGCCGGAGCATCTTTGCCTCCGATACCCAGGGGATGTACTTCAATGTAAGGTTTTCCATCGGACAAAGAGGGGCAAATTTCCAACATATGTGCGCTCAATACCGAGGCATTTACTGGGTCTAGATGGTAGGTGTAATCTTCCATAAAAGAACACCCACCAATCAATCCCTGACCCATAACTTTCATAATTCTAACCAAAGCGGCTTGTTTCCAGTCACCTTCTGCTCCAAACCCGTATCCTTGCTCCATTAATCGTTGACAGGCCAATCCGGGTAGTTGTTCTAATCCATGTAGATTTTCAAAATTGGTTGTAAAGGCTTTGAAATTATATTTGTCAAGGAAACTTTTTAACCCAATTTCAATTTTTGCCTGGTATCGGACATTGTCAAGTTCATCTGTATTTAGTACATATTCCTTTTTATAATGATCCATTAATTGTTCTATATCATTATCAGATACAGCATTAATACTTTCTACAAGATCTCCAACACCATGTGCACTTATTTGCCAGCCAAGCACTTTTTGAGCTTCAACTTTGTCTCCCTCTGTAACAGCAACTTCTCGCATATTGTCTCCGAAACGGCAAATCTTAAGCCCTTTTGATTCATGTAATCCGATGGCTGCCCTTGTCCATATCCCAACTTTTTCCTGAACTTCTTCGTCCTGCCAATATCCCACAACAACCTTACGTTTTATCCTCATTCTGCTGCAAATAAACCCGAATTCCCTTCCACCATGTGCAGATTGGTTTAAATTCATAAAATCCATATCGATTTCATTCCATGGAATTTCCCTGTTATATTGGGTATGCAGATGTAAAAGAGGTTTGTCTAAAATTCCAAGTCCTGAAATCCACATTTTTGCAGGAGAAAATGTATGCATCCAGGTAATCAGTCCGATACATTCATTTTTTGAGTTTGCGGCAATGCAGGTATCTAGGATTTCCTCAGGAGTTTTTAAAACAGGTTTGAAGACAATTTTAACCGGAATATGAATGGACTTATCCAGTGCCCTGGCAATTTCTTCAGAATCTTTGTCTACCTGCTTGAGGGTTTCTTTTCCATATAAATGTTGACTTCCAGTTACAAACCAGACCTCATAATTGGAGAATTCACTATGTGTCATGTGAAATTATTTTTAGTTTAATTCCTTGGTTCAGGGTGTAGAAACCTTGAAAATAAGGGGCGTTTTTTATTGGTTTAAAAATTCAGGCTATTAAGATACATATTGCCTCTAAAAAAATGAAAAGATTTTTCGGAATTATTTATCTGAAAAAAAGTTAGATTGAAATTTTGCCAAAGATTACTTTCGCTCTTCGGTTCGAACCCTCGGTCCGCGTATACGGACAACCGTTTTCGAGACCGCCCCATTCGTCCACCCTGTCGGTACTTTCGGAAATTTATTCAGAAAGGATGATCTGGCATCTCTCCTGGCATTTTAATTGTAAAAATATGATAATATCGATTCAGATAAAATGATTTGACAAGACTTAAATTTGCATTCTAAGAAGTTTCAATTGCTTGGTTAAGATTATTCAAGTAAACCTGAATGAATTCCTCTTTTCTTTTAAACCTATATTGCATAATAAATCTGGGATGCGGTAAAGCAAGAATTTCTTTAAAAAAGTGCATCTCTTTATTCAATTCCTTTAAATATTTGTAATTTTTACCTTCCCCAAGACAGATGGCTGTGTGCGTATTCGCTCCGAAACCTAACTGTTCTTCAATGGTATTAATTATAAAACCTCTCAGGGCATTTTGTAGATCTTTGGAATCATAATAGTTCATGTTCTTTCCATTTGCAATAAATCCTAGTGGACTGACAGAGGTAAAATAGAATTTTGAATAAAAACTTTCCGGGCCTCCAAATCGATTAATCACATCATAAATGTAAACTGAGGATAATTCCTGCTTCTTTTGAAAAGAATTCACTATTTGACATTCAGTTTCTAACCTGATAGGGTCGGTGAATGGTATGCCGGTAACTCCTGCCCCAAACCTGCCTGGATTAATACCAATGATAAATGTTCGTCGATCAAAATTATCGTAATATTTAAGGTAGAATTTCTTGCATATTTCTTGTGTTTCTTTTGAAAGAAAGGGATTCATTACATTCACATTCTCTGGTAAAGAAATTTTCGGATTTAGGCTAAAAAGAAAATTAATAATTTTTTGTCCGTAAGGGATCATATGAATTGTTTCAATTGAAGGTTTAAAAAAACAACAAGAATACTCCTTTAATATCCAGAATTGTTTTAGATAAAGATAGTCTTAGTTATTGAATCAGACATTTTATCAAAGTTCATTGCACGACTTATATTGGATTTAGTTGAGCTAAAATACCTCATTGTCAAGGAGAATTTATATTTTTGCATTCGCTAAACAAATGAATGACTTTTATTATTATCACTAAATATTATTAAAAATGGGAAAAGGGGACAAAAAAACAAAAAGAGGTAAGTTATTTTCAGGATCATATGGAATAACTCGTCCTAGAAAGAAAAGCAAAACCAATGTTGCTCCACCTACTCCCATAAAAGTAGTAAAAAGTAAAAAGCCAGTTGCAGCAAAAGTGGAGAATGAAAAAGTTGAGGCTCCTAAAAAAACTGCCGAATCCAAACCCAAAGCCAAAGCTAAAAAAACTGAAAAAGTTACTGCAGCTGTAAAAGAACCAAAGAAAAAAACTAAAGTTGCTGCAAAGAAAGAGGAAGAATCGGCCCCTAAGAAAAAAGCTGATAAGAAAGACAAATAGTTCTTTTTTAAATTTTCCTGAAAAATGGCCTTCTGGCTCTAATATCTAACAGTTCTCTATGGAATTGAATATGCCATTGATTAACTTGTTGTTATTAATTACAGCAGCAATTATGGGTGGTCTGTTTTTTCTTTTTGGGTATATCTCTCAAAAAGAGCATGAAATTAGAGCAACTTCAATCTTTTACGTATCAGGATTCCTAGTATTGCTTCTATATAGTCTCTTAACTTATTCTGATTTTATTATTCTGAAATGGATCCTCCTTGGACTTCCATATTTCCTTCTGGTAATTATACTGACTCCTTCATTTTCATCGTTTACGGAAGACCAAATACCTGGTCCCGGAAGAATTGACGAGAGAGATGTTATGTTTTCAAGACGTATTCTAAAAAAGGATACTGATAGATATGATGAATATTATACTCGATTTCCTGATCGTAAATTTGCTGATGATGATTTTAGATCCAAGCCCGGTTTGCTATCCAAAAACTCTATTTTTTATAATTCATTAAGTTTCGCAGCAGCTGATGCTAGTTTTATCTCCGTTGAATCCCTGGCATCTCAGATTGATGGCCCAGCCAATGAGATAAAACAGGATATCCTTCCCGGAAAGCTTAGTTCATTTATAAAGAATTGGACCAAACATTTGGGAGCTTTAGATGTTGGGATAACACTTTTGGAGGATTACCATTTGTATAGCTATAGAGGCAGAAACCATAACTATGGTAATATTGTTCAAAAGGAACACAAATATGCTATAGCATTTACGGTTGAGATGAGCAAGGAAATGATGGATACAGCTCCAAAGGGGCCTACTGTAATGGAATCAGCTCGCAAATATATGGATGCAGGGGTTATCTCTGTTCAACTTGCATGGTTTATTCGTAATTTGGGGTATGAAGCCAGAGCACATTTAGATGGGAACTATGAAGTTGTTTGTCCCCTGGTTGCAAGAGATGCCGGCCTGGGAGATATAGGACGGATGGGTTTATTGATGACACCGAATCTGGGCCCAAGGGTCAGAATAGGAGTGGTGACATGCAATATTAAGCTGGAAGCTGATAAAAGGAAAACAGATTTGTCCATGCTTGAATTCTGTGAACGTTGTAAAAAGTGCGCAGTTGTTTGCCCAAGCAAATCCATATCATTTTCAAAAAGGGAAAATATTGATGGGGTTAAACGATGGCAGATAAACCAGGTAAGTTGTTATGATTACTGGTGTACTGCTGGCACTGATTGTGGAAAATGTGTTTCTGCATGTCCTTATTCCCATCCTGATAATTTCTTACATAAGATCGTTCGTAAAGGAATTAAAAACTCTTTTCTGTTTCGAAAAATGGCTGTTCCACTTGATGATCTATTTTATGGAAAGAAACCTAAATCTAAAAAAATACCTGGCTGGATGCAAGCCTGATGCTATCAATTGAATTGTATTTTTTTATACTCTTTACAGATAATTTCTAACTTCGTGCCTCATTTTTTATTTGAATGATTGATAAGGGCAATGATATTTGGTTAAAAGCTGCTACCGCAGGTAGCCTATGGGCTTCGGTTGAGATTGTGGTTGGAAGTTTTTTACATAATCTGCGGATTCCTTTTGCCGGGACCATATTGGCCGTTATGGGCTTAAGTTTGATGATTGCCTTCCAGTTTAAATGGAATGACAAAGGATTGATCTGGAGAGCTGGACTGATCTGTGCTATTATGAAATCACTATCTCCCAGTGCCATCATTATTGGTCCCATGGTTGGGATACTAACTGAAGCCATTTTATTGGATCTATTTATTCGAATTTTTGGCAGAAATGCAGTCGGGTTTCTATTGGGTTCTATAGCCGCGGTTTTAAGTGCCTTGTTTCACAAAGTATTTACAATTATCCTTTTGTATGGGTTTAATATTGTAAAAATTCTAGAGAATATGTACAGGTTTGCTGAAAAGCAGTTGAAAGTGATTGGCCCTGAACCTGAAATGCTTCTACTATATCTGGTTTTACTATATTTTCTATTCGGAATTGTTGCTGCAACAATTGGTATCCTGGCAGGAAAAAAAATCAACAAACAGGTGGAGGGATCCATTCAGAATATCGATAGTCCAAGGCCGACATATTTTTCAGTTCAGGGTGGTGAAAAGTTCTCCCTTTTTTTACTGGCTATTCATATTATTTCATTAGTTGGGGGGTTATACCTGGTGAATAGAGCTCCATTATATATTTCATTATTTGCTTTAATACCATATATTATTTTTGTGATCTACAAATACAAAAGGGCTTTAAGAAGATTTGCCAAACCTATATTCTGGATTCAACTTGTTTTAATTTTATTGGTATCAGTTTTATTTTGGAATGAATTTAATTCGGGATCTTTTTTTCAGTCTGATGGTTTTATAATTGGGATAAAAATGATAATCCGGGCAATTTTAGTTGTAATGGTATTTTCAGCAATTAGTGTTGAACTGCGAAACCCGGTGGTTAAAACAGTGATGTATCGAAGGGGTTTTTCTCGTTTATATACATCTCTAGGTCTTGCCTTTTCTGTTCTTCCCGGAGTGATATCTCAAATCACAAGGCCTGGGAATATATTGCTTCGACCTGTCAATTCATTGTCTGAAACTATCATGTATTCAGAAGGAATCTTTCAAAAATTTAAAGAGCAAATGAAAAAAAGGCAACTTATTTACATTATAGCCGGAAACCAGCGCGAAGGAAAAACTACTTTTTTGAAGCAGGTAATTGAAGATCTTAAAAATAGTCAGGTGAAGATGGAAGGATTTATAGCCGATGGGATTGACCAGGATGGAAAAAGGATGGGGTTTAAACTCATTAATGTTTCAAATGGCAAAGGGAAGGTTTTGTGCAATATCAATGGGAAACCGGAGTGGGAGAAAACAGGCAAGTATTACTTCAATCCAGAGGGTTTAGAGTTTGGAAGAAGTATTTTAAACAAACTATCAGCCGACACAGTAGTTGTTATTGATGAAATTGGCCCACTTGAGATGGAAGGGGGTGGATGGGCGGATTCAATCAAGAAAATTTTAGAGAAGTATGACAACACAATGATATGGGTTGTACGACGGAATCTGACTGAAAAGATTATCCAAACCTTTGATTTGAATAATGTATCCATACTAGACATAAGCAAATATTCTCCAGAGGAGCTGGTAAATTCAATTCTTAACGAAAAAAAGGGGGATTGAGAAGTTTAATTTCCCGATTGTTCCTTCGTAAAGCTCCATTTACCTTTTCTGGTAGGTACTTTCAGGCTTAACTCAATTAATTCCAGAAATTTTGATCTGGGAATTGGCCTGGCACCAAGTGATTCAAGATGCCTGGTATATACCTGAACATCTATTATGTCAAAATTCCAGTCAGTCAAATGATTTACCAGGTTATAGAATGCAACTTTTGAAGCATCCGTGATGGAATGAAACATGGATTCGCCAAAGAATGATCCGCCCAATGAAACACCATAAAGACCACCTACCAATATATTTTTAGAATATGCCTCAACGGAATGTGCGTATCCGGCCTCGTGAAGTTGAATGTAGGCATTCATCATTTCATTTGTAATCCATGTGCCATCCTGCCCTTTTCGGGGTACTTCAGAGCATTTCTTAATTACTTCTGTGAATTGAGTATCAAATCGACACTCAAATTTATTCGACTTGATAATTTTATGTAAGCTTTTTGAAATTCTCAGTTCTTTTGGAAAAAGAACCATCCGTGGATCTGGCGACCACCAAAGAATTGGAGAACTGGAATCATACCATGGGAAAATTCCAGCTGAATATGCTTCTAATAGAGTTGAAATATGAAGATTACCTCCTATTGCTAACAAGCCGTCTTCATTTGCTAATGACGGGTCTGGAAAACAAAAACCAGATTGTAAACTCTCTTTCAATAGGTCGATACTTAGATTTATTATTTACAAATTTAATTAGAATTGAATCAATTAGCTTACATTACATAGTAAGAAATGTAGCTTCGATATATTTTTCCTATTTTAGTTGAGTTAAAAATCTTGAAAATGAAAAAACTGATTCCCTTAATAATTGTTATCATTTTGATAAATTCATCAATCTTATATAGTCAGAATAAGCAAACTACAATCACGAAAGAAGAAACTGCCCTACTTATAATTGACATCCAGTATTTTTATTTTCCAGGGGGGAGTGTTCCTTTATTTGAGCCTGAAAAAGCGAGTGATAATGCTGCAGAAGTCTTAAAAGCTTTCCGTGAAAAAGAGATGTTGGTAGTACATATTCGACACAATGCAAAATCGGGAGGTGATATTTATCCAGATGTACTGCCGGTGGAAGGAGAAAAAGTTATATCTAAAAATGAAGCAAATTCTTTTAACGGTACTGATCTTTTGAAGTTTCTTGAGGAGAGAGAAATTAAAAATTTGATTATTACTGGCATGCAAACGCATATGTGTGTTGAAGCAGCAACTCGGGCAGCATATGACCTTGGATTTAAATGCATGGTAATTGAAGATGCATGCACTACTAGAGATCTTAAATACGGAGATGAAACAATACCTGCGAAAGAAGTTCATTTCTCTACCTTAAGTTCCCTTTCAGGATATTATGCCCGAATTGGCACTACTGAAGAAATTATCCAAATATTAGATGGGCTTTAATAAATTGCAAAATATTAAACTAAATAATTATAAAAATGAAAAAACGAATTTTGTTTATTTTTCCATTAATACTATTACTTCTTATGGTAGGAAATATTGGTTTAGCTCAGGAAGACAGCGTGAAAAAATCTGGTGAGACAAAGGAACTTGTTGTTCTCTGGACCACGGCTGAAAAAGATGTGTTCACCAAGATGGTTGGACTTTATGTATACAATGCAAAAAAGAATGGATGGTTTGAAAACATCACCTTTGTAATATGGGGTCCATCCTCAAAACTTTTAGCTGAGGATAAGGAGGTTCAGGAATGGCTCGAAAAGTTCAAAAAGGAAGGTATTAAACTGGAAGCATGTATTTGGTGTACGAACCAGTATGGGGTTACAGAAACGCTTAAGGATATGGGTGTGGATGTTCGGGGCATGGGTGTGAGTCTCACGGAATACATTAAGGACTCAGGCAAAGAGCTTATAACATTTTAGGTTTGGTTCTTAAATAAAAAATTGATAGATGAACCAGATGACATCATTGGAACGGTGCCAGGCTGTTTTAAATGGTCAGGTGGCAGATAGAATTCCTGTCGTTCCACAGAGTTTTATGTTGGCTGCTGAAACAGCTGGAATTAAAATTGGGGAATTGCCTCATAATCCGGATAAAATGGTTCAGGCGCATCTTATCTGCCAGGAAAAATATGGTTACGATGGTATTGTCATCGATTTTGATGATGCAACCCTGGCTGAAGCCTGCGGAGCAAAAGTGATATTTCGTGATGATGAACCTGCGATTGTGGATGAAAGTAAACCATTGTTAGCTGACCTGAAAAGAATTGATGAGCTGGTCCTACCAGATCCGGAGAAAGATGGACGCTTGGCCGTTTGGTTAGAGGCCACCCAGAAATTGGTAGATAAAGTTGGTTCTGATGTTTTCATAATGGGAAGGGCAGACCAGGGGCCTTTTACATTGGCAACCCTGTTGAGGGGCGCTCAACAATTTATGATGGACCTCGTTCTGGAGGATCCAGCATTGATAAAAAAACTCATTAATTATACACGTGAGGCAGGTACAATTTTTGCAAAAGCAATGAAGGATGTTGGTGCTCATGCAACCTCTATTGGAGATGCATATGCAGGCCCCAGCCTTATTTCACCTGAAATGTTCAGGGAATTTGCCCTGCAGCCTGAAACAATTATGACCAAAGAGGTACAGGATTATGGTATCCCATTTTCCATACATATTTGTGGGAACACTTCTGTTATTGTTGAAGATATGGCATCAACAGGAGCTAAAATTCTTGAGCTGGACTCTCAGGTTGACTTTGGGTGGGCCAGGAAAGTGATACCCCGGGAAACTATTTTAATGGGTAATATTAATCCTTCAGATCCTTTGGTATTTGGGGATTCAATGGCAGTGGATAAAGCTGTATTTGACCTTATTCAACAAACAAAAGGAAAGGGATTATTCATTAGTTCAGGCTGTGCCATGGGAAGGAATACACCTTCTGCTAATTTTGTGGCAATGATTGAAGCTGCCAGGAATTATGGAGCACATGATCAAATTGAAGCTTTAAATACTGTTTGATCCAGGGAATTATTTTATTAGAGTCTATTTATCAACTGTTCTATTAAATCTATTTACTCTATTATGAAGAAAGTTATTTTTATTTTAATTACATCCTTAGTTTTTGTTTCGTGCGGTATTGAAGAACAGAAAATATCAGATGAAGATCTGGCATTAATTCCATTGCCAAAGCATGTTGTCGAGAAAAAAGGTAGTTTTAAACTTACAAGGTCTACAAAGGTATTATTCTATCCAGATAACGAAGAAATCAGGGCAAATGCAGAATTCCTTTCAAGTTTGATTTCTGAGGGAACAGGATTTGAAACAGAGGCAAAAGCTGCGAAATTTAAATCATCTCATAAGGGAAGCATTATGCTTGTTCTGGAGGATAATGAAATGAATCCTGAAGAGTATTCTCTGTCAGTTTCCCAGCAGTCTGCTGTTATAAAGGCAAATACGGCTACAGGAATATTTTATGGCATACAAACACTCAGGCAATTATTACCTCCAGAAATTGAGAGGGCAGGAATGGGAATGAATATTAATTGGGAAATTCCTGCTGTTGAAATTCAGGATGAACCAAGGTACCCATACAGAGGGATGATGCTAGATGTTGGAAGATATTTTTTTCCTCCTGAATTTGTTAAAAGGTTCATTGACTTGATGGCATTGCATAAAATGAATTATTTCCATTGGCATCTGACTGAAGACCAGGGTTGGCGGATTCAAATTAATAAATATCCTAAGCTTACTGAGATAGGTGCATTTCGCGATGAAAGTGTTGTTGGGCACCTGAGAGATAAGCCTTTGAAATTTGATGGACAAAGGTATGGAGGGTTTTATACCCAGGATGAAATTCGAGACGTGGTTGCTTATGCAAAAACACGTCATGTTACAGTAATCCCTGAAATAGAAATGCCAGGACATTCCCTGGGAGCATTGGCATCATACCCTGAACTTGGATGTACGGGTGGCCCTTACAAAGTTGCAACCCGATGGGGAGTGCAGAAGGATGTTTACTGTGCAGGAAAAGAAGAAACATTTCAGTTTCTTGAAGATGTGTTAACTGAAGTTATGGATTTATTTCCGAGTGAATACATTCACATTGGAGGAGATGAGTCTCCAAAAGACAGGTGGAAGAAATGTGATCACTGCCAGGCAAGAATTAAGGGAGAGAATCTTAAAAATGAAGATGAGCTTCAAAGTTACTTTATAAGGAGAATAGAGAAGTTTTTAAACAGCCATGGTAGGCAAATCATTGGGTGGGATGAAATACTTGAAGGGGGATTGGCTCCGGGAGCAACCGTAATGTCCTGGAGGGGAACTGAAGGTGGAATTGAGGCTGCTAAAGAATTGCATGATGTGATAATGTCACCTACCGATTATTTGTATATTGACTATTATCAGGCCCCCAGTGAAGACGAACCATTGGCAATTGGAGGGTTTCTACCTCTGCAAAAGGTGTATTCTTATGAACCAACTCCGGAGGAATTAAATGAAAAGGCCAGGCATATCCTCGGTGCCCAGGGGAATTTATGGACTGAATATATAAAAACAGCTGACTACGCTGATTATATGGCCTATCCGAGAGCCTGTGCTATCGCCGAAATTAACTGGTCGCAAAAGGAAGCTAAAAATTACGATGACTTCCTGAAGAGATTAAATCTCCACCTGGAAAGATTGGATATTATGGGGGTGAAATTTAGGCCTCTACAAGAGGATGAGTGATTCTTGAGTGATTATCCATATTAAAATTCATTCTGATAGAATTCTTTACTTTGTGACCTGGGTTACGAGATAAACTTCCACTAAAATACCACTTTTGGGGGTATGTTTCTTCCTCTTTCAATTGTATTTTTGTTATGTCGATTAATACTAAATATATCGAACTACATATTAAAATTTAATACGATTTGTAGCTTCTTCTTATTATTTCAGATTAGATTTATATGAAGTTAAGCTGTGCTATTTTAGATGATGAGCAATTGCATATTGATCTGCTCAAAGAACTTATCGGCGATATTGAACAGATTGAAATTAAAGGGAGTTTTACCAGTCCTTTAGATCTGCTTGCATTTCTTGAGAAAAATGTGGTCGACATTCTTTTTTTAGATGTTGAGATGGAACCTATCTCGGGAATTGAGATGATCAGGCAGCTGGTTGATCCTCCCAGCCTTGTATTTGTCACCTCTCATCCTGAATTTGCCCTGGAGGGTTATGAGTTTGAACCTTTGAATTATATCGTAAAGCCTCCTACTTACCTTGATATATTTAAATCAATTGAAAGATTTAAGCGAAGAAAGGGAAAAAAGAATGATGATTATATATATATTAAAACGGGAAATAGTAGTTATGTTAAATTATTTTACAGAAGTATTCTTTACATCCAAGCCTATGGTGATTTTATACGTTTTATCACCAGGACAAAACAACTTAACTCATATTTTACACTCAAAGGCATAAAGAAATATCTTCCCGATACCTTTATTCAAACTCACCGGTCTTATATTGTAAATACTGAAAATATTGATAAAGTTTCGCCTGATGAAATTATAGTGGGCAAGAAGTCAATACCGCTTGGCCGTACCTATAAATCAGACTTTGAGGAAAAGGTACTGAAAGGGAGAATCCTTAAAATATAATATGATGCTATCCTATCTGTCGTCTTATCAAATTCATCGAAACGAAATTTGTAGTTCGTCGAGTAGATGTGCTAGTTTATCAAATGGAAGTTGTAATTAATCGAATTATTATTATTTTTAATCTTGAATTTCGTAGTTTTAGACGCCAGCATTTTTCTAAAACAAGTATTTAACTTTTTCACAACGAAACCTCAGGATTTATGTTAAAATGTTTATATGTATTATGGAGGTAAAAAATAAGAAATGTAAGAATTGTGGAAATCAAATTTCTGAAGAGGCTATTTTATATGTAGGAGTAGAAAATCAGGATATCATGACATTTTGTTCTTATAAATGTAAGTGGGGTTTTCAGCTGAAGGAAGTCAGTACAAAATACCAGGGTGATTCTGGTGGATCATTGAATGTATGAGAAATGAAACATATTAAAGGAAAACGGATATTACCTTTTAAAATCTGTCGGACAGTAAAGTCTCCTGGATTTGAGTACAATCCAGATACCAATTCAATAATCATATCTGGAAAATCTATACCCGAAGATCACAAAAAAGTTTTTAACCCTATTTTAAATTGGTTGGATACGTTTATTGAAAATCCCCCTGATAACACCATATTAATCTCAAAGCTACAATATTTTAATAGTGCCTCTTCAAGATATTTTATGAAAATACTGAAGAAACTTGAAGTAATCCAAGCTGCAGGTAAAAAGGTTGAGATACATTGGGTCTATGAGGAAGATGATTTGGATATGCATGATTGTGGTCTGGATTATAAAGAGATTGTAGACGTACCATTTACTCTCATTAAGGTTAAAGAATTACTATAGGTTTATTTTTCAGCAGCCGAAGATTTATTTGTAGACAACATTCCGCATGCAGCTGCAATATCCTGTCCTCTTGATTTACGAATTGTAGCAACTATTCCTTTATTATTAAGATCATCACGAAATTTTTCCATATTATGCAAAGATGTATCCATTAGGGAAGTGCCGGGTATGGGGTGATAATGAATTAGGTTTACACGACAACGGATACCATTCAATATTTTTGCCAGTTCATTTACATGACGTGGTGTATCATTTACCCCTTTGAATAAAATATATTCTATAGAGATCTTCCTGTGCCTGTTAATATCATGTGATTTTATTTCATTGATAATTTTTTGAAAAGGTTGAGCCTTTTCTATGGGCATCAGTTTTTTTCTTTCATTTTCAAAGGGGCTATGCAAGCTAATGGCAAGATTGCAAGAACTGATATTTAGATATTTCCTGACGGCAGGAACAATTCCTATTGTAGAGACTGTAATTCTTTTAGGGCTCCAATCAAATCCCCAGGGGGAAGTGATAATTTCAAGGCTATTCATTACCTCATGGAAGTTATCAAATGGTTCGCCCATCCCCATATAAACCAAATTGGTTAAGGTGTCTCGTTCAGGCAAGCTTTTTACCTGGTTAACAATTTCACCAGCTGTTAAATTACCCTGAAGCCCTTGCCTTCCAGTCATGCAAAAAACACAATGCCGCATGCATCCTGCCTGGGATGAAACACATAGAGTATTTCTATTCAATTCTGGAATAAAGGCTGATTCAATGAAATTTCCACCAGAAACCGAGAATAAATATTTTTTTGTTCCATCTCTAGAGGTTTGTACTTGTGAGGGAGAAGTAAGGCCAATTTGAAATTTTTCAGACAAAATATTTCTTGTCTTCATGGACAGGTTTGACATTTCGTCTATTGAATGGATGTCTTTTTTATATAGCCAATCAGCGAGTTGAGAGGCTGTATAGGTAGGTAAGTTCAGATTGCGCATCAATTCTTTGAGCTCATCTAAGGTTTTACCAAAAAGGGGTTCAAGCATTTTTTATTATTTTGACTTACACTTTTAATATGAATCAGATACTGCAAATGTAAAAAAATACCGGCATTGAATATCAATACCGGCATTCAAATATATGGACAGGCAATATAGAGAGAGAAAATTATTTATTTAACTTATAATTAATAACTTGAAATAGATACTGAATACATTCCTTTGGCTTTGGTAGCTTTCACTTCAACATTCCATTGGCCCTTATAAGAATGGCTTTCATCAACCGATATGGATTGCGACCAGTCAATATCAGCGGAAGAATCTATTTCTATCTGATTGAATGCCTTTCCGGAAGGCAATGAGAATTTAACAGAAATGGTGCCCTCCATGCAGCTTCCTTTAACACTAATTCTTAATTTTTTCTGATCATCATCCACAGTAAAAGTGGTTTTCTTGGCGATGGTCTCACCCATGAAGTTTTTTCTTAATGATAGGTTGAAGCTCTTTTCAGACATACCTACACCATATATAAATGGTTCTACAGGAGGGGCAGGAGCGACCAAAAAATCTCCATCCCTTTCTTGTATTCTGTAAAGGTTGCGGGCTTTCCGGTAATGAACCTGAGCTTCCGCTTCTTCTGCGTAAGCTTTTTCAATAGCAATCAGTGCCTCCTTCTCCTTTTTTTCTTTTTGCCCGGTAGATTGGCCTTTTGCCTGGCCAGCCTGAAGTAGAAAGCCTCCAACTACAAAAGCAGCAATAATGTAAACTGTGTTTTTCATGAGATTTATTTTTAAATAAATATTTATAAATTCTATTTCATTAATTTGATTTCAATGTAAAAATATGACTTTAAAACCTTCAGAATTGTTAATGAAATGTTAAATTCAGGTTAATGGTTTTTTCAAACCAATATTTCAATTAATTTTATTGTGAATTATGAAACCAGGAATAACAATATCATTGGCAACTATTGCCTTACTTGGGCTTATAGGAATTCAATTTTTCCTCATTTCTGATCTATATGATCTGAAGAAGAACGAATTCGATGCCCAGTACGGTGCATCCATAAAAAATGGATTGGTTGAAATGCAAACCAGGTTTCAAACCAACGGACTGGATACAGTTTTTTATCTAATGGATTTGCAGGCACTTGATCGACTTAATGACTATGCTTTTGTAGATCAGGATTCAACATTACAGGAATTAAATATATATATTATTGAAAAGTATCGGGAAGTATTGTACAATGAAGAAAAGATTAGTTCATTATTAAAAGACTATCTTATGCAAGCTGGTTTGGATTCAGATTTTAGGTCTGGATTCCTGATACATGGAATCTCTCTATTAAATCAGGAGAATATTTATCTTGTATATAATGAAGAACCGGAGATTGCCTCCGAAAGGATGGATGTATTGAATGATACAGAGGCTATTCATGTAAATAGATTCCAGGTTGAGGGGAATTTTTTCCGCATAGATTTTGATTATTATATTGATTTTACCTATAAAACAAAAATTATACTTCGGGATATGACCATCGCTTTTATCCTTGCTTTACTTTCAATCCTCGTAGCAGGTGCTGTTTTTTTGGTTACCATTCTAAATATGCTAAAACATAGGAAATTGTCCGAGATGAAGACTGATTTTATTAACAATTTGGCTCATGAGCTCAAAACTCCATTAACTACAGTTTCAGTTGCGAGCAGTACCCTGGCGGATAGTAAAATACAAATGAATAAAGAAAAAATCGTCAGTCTTTCTGATCTTATAAGGCAGCAGAACAGGCAGTTAACTCAACTTATTGACCGTATACTGGATATAAATATATGGGAGAAAGATCAGATAACCCTGAAGAAACAGCCAGTAGTTATGGAGGAATTAATTCGGAATAGGTTGGATGCCTTCAATCTTGAATTGGAAGATAAAGAGGGCGTTGTGTTGGATGATCTAAAACTTGGTGATGTTATTTCAAATATTGATGAATTTCAATTTACAATTGCGTTTCATAATCTACTTTCAAATGCCTTAAAATATGGCGGCAATCCTCCTGAAATAAAGGTAGAATCGGGGGTTATTAATGAAATCCTGTTTATTAGTATTTTTGATAATGGCCCAGGAATTGAGAAAGATGAATTAAAGCAAATATTTACAAAGTTCTATAGAGGAAATAAGAATAGGAAAAATATTAAGGGTTTAGGATTAGGATTGTTTTATGTTCGGAAAATTATTGAAATGCACGGTGGAACAGTGGAAGTGAATAGCAAAGTTGGGAAAGGGAGTGAGTTTACAATCATTCTACCAATTGAAACCAATTGACCTAAAATGCAGCAATGAAAATATTACTTGTTGAGGATGATATTGATTTGGGGAATGTACTGGCACAGTATCTTAAGTTCCAAACATTTGATGTTAATTTAGCCAGGTCTGGTGAGGAGGGCCTGGATGAGTTCAGGAAAAACGATGTTGACCTATGCATATTTGACATAATGCTACCGGGCATGAATGGACTAATCCTGGCAGGTAAAATTAAACAGATCGACCAGAATATTCCCTTAATTTTTTTAACAGCACGCTCTTCTAAGGAAGATGTTTTAGAAGGGTTGAAACTTGGGGCAGATGATTACATCTGCAAACCTTTTGAACCAGAGGAACTTGTTCTAAGGATTAACAACATCTTGAAGCGCTCCGGTAAATTACAACCTGACAATTCTATGATGGGAGAGTTTGAATTTAATTATGGAAAAATGCAGCTAACTGGTTATGGAAGTAGTCACCGGCTAACTTTGAAAGAGGCTGAATTATTAAAGTATTTCCTCATTAAAAAGAATCAGGTTTTGAAGCGTGAGGACATCCTGGTTGAACTTTGGGGTGAAGATGATTACTTTTTAGGGCGTAGCCTTGATGTTTTCATAAGCAGACTCAGAAAATACCTTAAACCTGAAAAATCTATAAGGCTGGAAACGATAAGAGGGGTGGGCTATCTTTTTAAAACTTCATAGCTGAGTATATAAAACCCGGCATTTAATATATTTAATCCATTTTTCTTATTATTTTATCAAAGATGATTTAAAATTTGGATTTTTATTTTCATGTTTCTTCTTTTTGTTCTATTTTTATCACATAAATAATATTTATTAATCTTTTAATTTATAAAGAAATGGCAGGAAAATTTGAAGTTTACAAAAGTGAAAAAACAGACGATTATTATTTCCGTTTAAAGGCCGCTAATGGACAGGTTGTTATGACGAGCCAGGGCTATAGTGATAAAACAGGAGCTAAAAATGGTGTTGAATCAGTAAAGAAAAACTCAGGAAGTAAAAGTAATTTTGAAAGCCTTGAGTCAAAAAACGGAAAATTCTATTTCAACCTCAAAGCAAAAAATGGCCAGATCATAGGATCCAGCCAGATGTATAAAAGCCTTAGCGGACGTGATAATGGAATTAAAGCAATAGGCAATGCTGCAAATGGAGCAAACGTTGTAGAGCTTTAAAAATTTTATAGATCTAATTTATTTGAAAGGAGCCTTTTGGCTCCTTTTTTGTATACTGAGAGGGTGTTTTGACCTTATGTGGATGAGGAATGATAATTTCAAAGATATTCTCGCTAACCATTTTGATATTAAAACGTTTAACTAATAAAAGAAAAAGCCAGATTTACTTGTTAATGGTTTCACTATTATGAGAAAGTTAATTCAACTTATCATTCTGATAATTGTTATTACATCATGTCGGAAAGATCCGGGCCCCGATGTAAATGATAACTATCCAATTATTGGTTCAGGATTGTTGTATGATATGTCAGAGGTTAAGTCTTTTGTAACAAAAACCACAGGTTTAAATCTATATAAGATTACTGAAAGTGATGGTCTAACAGAAGAAAAATTCCTTGATAATTCTGGTAATCCAATTTTTGATACAACTAGATCATATGTAACAAATGTCTATTCTTTGAATAATGATTTTATTGTTTTTGAAGGTTCTCTGATCATTGATTCCGATCAAATAAAACATACTGCAGTACTCTATTCCAGGCAGGAGTCCCTTTTTCGTGGATTTCCTGATGATGTTGATTTAGGTTTATCCTGGCGATTTTCTTTAAGCAATGATTTTCAGAAGGATAATGATAATGAGGTCTTTTATTATAATAGGGTCTTTCCAAAAAATGTTACACGTTTATCCCTGTCAAAATTAACTTCTATAGATATCCTTCCTCAGAGTTTCGATAATATTGATTATTTAGTGACGGGATCAGGTGATTGCATGTACAGAACGGATCCAACCAAGAGTATCTTTACAGTTATTTTTGATGGCGGGGGTAACAGTGACGTAGATATTTCTATTCCAATACCCACCAAGTTTATGTATGAGGGAGTGGACTCCAACAAAATCGTTGAGGGATTCTGGCAGGGACCTGATAATGAGGTCTATTTTCTTACAGGATGGATGAAATCTCCACCAGCAAGTGAGGAACAGTTATATGATGTAATGGATATTTACAAAATATCTTTTTCAAATAAGCAGGTAAACTATGAGCAGGTGGTATCCACTGAGAATCCTGATCTTATTGAATTCTTATCTATTGATCAGGATGCGCAGTACAAAAGTTTTCAAGGTGACTATGTTTATTTTATTAATAAATCAAGTCAGGGTTTCATGGGCATAACGGGTTGGGCCTTTAATAGCAGCACCGGCCATATATTTGAGTTAAGCCTGCCGTTTCGACGCGATATTATTAGTTTTAGTTATTCCGATAATTACATGTTCCTGGGACTTAGTGATGAAATAGTAAGAGTTTCTTATGAGAACTTTTCATATTCTACTTTGCTTTCAGGTAGGCCTGACAGCTACTTTATATCTAAATTGGGTGCTTCAGCTGAAGATGATGTTTACTTTGAGGCTATCCGATCCTCTGATTCAAGAAAAGTAGTGGGTCGTATTGATGAATTTGGAAATCTATCATATCTTGATGAGTCTCTTAAGGGAGAAGTCTTAGCATTTATTCGCGTGAATTAGTAATTCCTCCATTTTAGAACTTGCTATTATTCCATAATTCTTAGTTTTATCCTGGACGTTTTGTAGTCTCATTTTTATGAGTCAAAAGAATCTTATTACCCGGATCGTATTTATAATTATTTAGTAAAGAATCCTCTCATTTTCTTATCTTTATTGTCGGAAAGAGTAATTTGTCTTATTACTAAACCTAAGTCCTCCATGTTTGAGAAAGAAAATTATATAACAATAACCAAGCTTTCTTATGTGTTAAAAATGATACCGGTTCTGCTTGTATTTTCATGCTTTAGTTTAATTGTTAATAGTCAATCAATCCAATATCCTGTTTCTACAAGCGAGAAAGCCAGGTATTTGAGTGATGATTTAACTATAGTGCTAAGCAATAATGTTGCTTATCCTAAGGAAGCATTTATGGAAAATAAGTTGGGCGATGTGATATTATCATTTATAATTAATAAAGAGGGGAAAATGGATAGTCTAACTGTTTCCAGTTCGCCTGATTTTTCATTATCCACAAGTTCAATTGTTTCCTTTGATATAATTGAGAACAATTGGAGTCCTGCAAAAATTGATAGTATACCGATTGATAAAAAGTATTTAATTGTTTTCAGATACAGAATATATATTAATTCTTCTCCTACTAATTATAAGGCTAAAGCAAAAGAATGTTTTGAAAAAGAAAATTACCAAAAATCTCTAAAGGCTTATAATAAGGCAATTAAGGATAATCAGTATGATTTCGAATTATTCGAGTTACGCTCAAATATTAAAGAACTTATGGGTGATAGTAAAGGTGCAGCAATAGATAGCTTAAATTCTACTTTACTTAAGAATGAAATAATGGCTGTTATTAATATCGTTGGGATAGGTGTGACAAAATTTGGAGTAGTTAAATCTAAAATTGAATATAGAAGAATTCATGAAAACTATTATAATAAAAAGCCTAAATAAATGAGTAGTTTGCAATTTTCGCTATGAGGTTTTGAGTTTTGTTATTTTTGCAGTTTGATATCTTAACGAAAATATTTTAATGACTTAATAGTTTTGCCGGAATAATTTTCAAAATAAAAATTTTAATCAAATGAAAAACCTATTTGTTATTATGTTAATTGTCGCATTGCCACTTGCCTCCTGTTCTTTCAATACGGAGAAAGATTTATCGGAGCTTGATAATCCCTTTTTCTCAGAATACGATACACCTTTTGAGGTTCCACCTTTTGAACTTATTGAACCGGAACATTATGTACCGGCTTTTGAAAAGGGAATGCTTGATCATAAAGCTGAAATTGAGAAACTAGTAAATAGCAGAAAAGAACCAACTTTTGAGAATACCATTGAAGCCTATGATCGGAGTGGGGAATTATTGGGGAAGGTGGCCTCTGTCTTTTTTAGCCAGACAAGTGCCAATACCAATAAAAGTTTGCAAGAAATTCAAATGCAAATTTCTCCTCAGCTTTCTGCGCATAGTGATGCTATTAACTTAAATCCTATGTTGTTTGATCGGGTTAAATCTGTATATGAAAATAGAGAAAAGAATAGTTTAAGCGATGAACAACTTTTTTTACTTGAGAACTTTTACAAGGGATTTGTGCGGAATGGGGCAAACCTGAATGAATCGGATCAGGAAATATTAAAGGACCTGAATCAAAAACTTTCTGTTCTGTCAGTTCAGTTTGATCAAAACCTCCTGGCCGAGACAAACAGCTATAAAATGATAGTAGAGGATGAAATTGATTTGGCAGGTCTTCCCGAATCAGTTATTGGGGCCGCTTCGGAAGCAGCTCAAAAAGCTGGCTTGGATGGGAAGTGGGTTTTTACTACCCAAAAACCTAGCATGTTGCCATTTTTACAATCTGCTGAAAACAGGGAACTTCGCAAAAAACTATATTATGCCTACACGCATAGAGGCAACAACGGGAACGAATATGATAACAATGAAGTGTTGGCTGAGATTGTCAGCCTAAGGGCTAAAAGGGCTAAATTGTTGGGTTATGAAACACATTCCCATATTACACTTGAGCCAAGAATGGCAAAAAATCCCGACAACGTAATGGCTTTACTGAATCAGTTGTGGGAGGCTTCAATACCCGTAGCTGTTCAAGAAAGTGATGAAATGCAAGAGATTATTGATAGGGAAGGAGGGAAGTTTAAACTTGCACCCTATGATTGGTGGTTTTATTCTGAGAAATTGAGAAAAGAAAAATATGACCTGGATGACAATGAATTAAGACCCTACTTTAAACTGGAAAATGTTAGGGATGGTGCTTTTACCGTAGCCAACAAACTTTTTGGAATAACATTTAATCGGCTTGAGGATATACCATTACCTCACCCTGAAGCCCAGGCATTTGAAGTTAAAGAGGAAGATGGATCCCATATTGGGGTATTGTATATGGATTTCCACCCAAGGGATAGTAAACAGCAGGGTGCATGGTGCGGTGGTTACAGAGAATATCATTTGGAAGATGGGGAGCCCATTAGGCCTGTTACAACACTTGTGTGTAATTTTACACGGGCAATTGGTGAAACTCCCTCTTTATTAAGTATGGATGAGGTCAGTACCCTCTTTCATGAATTTGGACATGCACTGGATGGACTATTTGCAAAAAATACCTATGAGATGGCATTCATAGCGTGGGATTTTGTTGAACTTCCCTCTCAAATTATGGAGCATTGGGTTACTGAACCAGAGGTCCTGGATATGTATGCCAGACATTATCAAACTGGTGAGGTGATTCCGGATGAGCTGGTTACAAAAATAAAAAATAGCAGCTATTTTAACCAGGGATTTGTTACAGTTGAATATTTGGCAGCATCAATGCTGGATATAGCCTACCATACTCAAAAAGATCCTGTTGATATTGATGTAGCCACTTTCGAAAAAGAATATTTTGATGAGATTGGATTAATGCCAGAAATTTTGTCACGATACCAGGGAACTTATTTTGCCCATATTGCAGGTGGATATGATTCAGGATACTATTCTTATATTTGGGCGGGAGTGCTTGATAATGATGCTTTTGAAGCTTTTAAGGAGAAAGGTATTTTTGATCAGGCTACGGCTCAATCCTACAGAGAAAATATCCTTGAAAGGAATGGAACTATGAATTCAATGGAGATGTATGTAAACTTTAGGGGTAGTGAACCAAAAATTGACCCCCTGCTTAAGAATCGCGGATTGGATAATAATTAGGGTGTTTTGAATACCAATTGGGCATAACTGGAGGAAAAGTAATCAATAGTTTAATTAGTAATAGGTAATTGCCAGTTTTCAATATCTATCATTTCAACCTATACCAAAACACAACATAAAACACGATGCGCTCGCCTGGTTTTATTTTTTTGGAGGATCCGTGGTCACATACACCAGATTGTTCTCCTGGAAAGCTGTACGATAATAGTTAGCACCACATTTGAAGTACTGTACATTATCAGCTGTTTCCGAAATACATCCTTCAGGGAGTTTTGTAACGACAGTTCCTATTGGTAATGCGTCCCCGGTAGCCTCGGTTGTTGTTGGAGCAGGTGTAGTAGCAGGCGGAGGTGCTTCTTCATTGGTTGTTGTGGTTTCAGTTTGTGTTGTGCTACTGGCAGCAGCGGCAGCCTCCTGATCATTCGCATGGGTAGCAGATGATACTACAACTGCTGTTCTGCGCCTGGTAGCTCTATGAGCATGAGCAGCAGCAGTCTGTGCTTCAGCTAAATCGCAAATAAGAAAAAGAGCGATTGCGGTCATTAAACTGATTATAATTCTTCGATTGGTATTGAAAAGCATTTTCATATTTATTTTTTCTTAATGTTATTTTGTTGGTTCAATATTGTACTCAGCTTTTAGGAATGAAATCTGTGTGGTTCCCTGAGGTGGTGTGAACTTAAATAACTTATCAGATACCTTTGGGGATGTATTCCAGTTTCGTAAAATTATAGAGAATGCCAGCAGTTCTGGAGTGGAAGTGTCGGTAACTACATATTTATATGGCAGTGGTGATCCATTTTCAGCAATCCAAATCTGGAAATCAACTCCCGGCCTACTGAACAACAAATGATAGCATTGAACCTTACCAATCATTTCTTTGCCTATTAACTGTGCAAAATTAACATCCTTCATCATTAGCGAGTAAGCATTGCTGTAAATTAAGTCAGATGCTGGTGTCAAAAGTCCAAAATTATCACGTACGAAATGAAACATCTCATCAATAGTAGCTGGTGCAGTTTCTGTTGCATAAACTTTGTCGCTTGGATTGTAGAGAGTAAGTGCCTCGCCATCATAGTAAAACATCTGGTCAAAATTCTCACCATGGCGCTCCGTATGTAACTTGTTTGGCCGACTAATGATCACTGTTGATGATATTTCGAGATCGACTCTATGGCCCGATTCAAGTAGATCCTCTAATGTGTTCTGAGCCTTCACACTAAATTGATCCAGGTTTTTAAGGTAGTCCATTGCATCTCGAAAGATTTCCACAGCCTTTGGATCTACCTTTGGGTTCTGTTGTTGGGGCTCGGTGATAACTATTTGGTTAAGTGAGGATGAATTTTCTATGCGTTCTTTTGATTTAGGACTAAGCCACTCAAAACTAGCAAGAAACAGTGTAATGGATAAAATTCCCAGAATCATTGTTGAACGATAATATTTCATGTTCATATCTCCAATTTTTATTAATACTAATACCTATACAATATTACTACCATTGATAGCTTCATAACATACTCACTAGTAAGTATTTTTTACTAAAGTCATCATCAAAAGTGGACCGAAGTTACCTCAAGTGAAGTGGAGAAATTGGTTTGGCCTATTATCTGATCATGCCTTGCCTTGATTTGAGATATGGGAGTGAGGTAGATTTATTTCCAATTCTTTTACTTCTTCTTATATTTCTTCAGCATATAAAGGTATACGGGTATTCCGGAAGCAAGAAGAGCCGAACCCCATAAAATTATTTCTATTCCCAAGCCCACTACTGCCCATATTGAATAAAGAAAGGCAGGAATTCCTATTAGCAATGATTTAGTTAGCTGAGAAGTATTGTGTTTTCTCTTTTTTTTCAGGTATAGCATTGCCTCTGATAGAGATGTGAATACATATGGCAATAGTACAGTTAGAATTGCCAACATCAGGATAAACTCAAACATGCTTATTAAACCGCGTGTGAAGTTAATACTAACAAGAAGCGTGGCCAGGATACTTGAAATAATTAAGCCGGCAATGGGTGTCCCATTTGCTGATAGAATCGAGAAAATCTCAGGAAAGAGCTTGTCTTTTGCAGCGGCTCTGGGTATTTGTCCCTGAAGCAATATCCATCCATTTAGGGCTCCGAAGCAGGCAATAACAGCACTTGCTGCCATAAGGTATGAGGCCCAGTCTCCCCATATTAGTTTAGCCGCATCTGCGAATGGGGCAGAGGATAATTCAAGCTTTGAAGGTTCAATTATTCCCATTACTGCGCTTGTACTGGCAATGAAAATTATAGCCGCAAAAAGGGTTCCCGCAATAGTAGCCCTGGGAATAAGTCTTTCAGGCTTATCCATTTTGTCTGAAGGAATAGTAGCAGATTCCAAACCCAGGAATGCCCATAAGGTTAAAGCAGCTGTTGCAGTAATTGCTTTTATAGTGGAGAGACCAGAAAGGTTGAATGGTTTGAAATGGTCAATATTAAAATATAGAAATCCAATTGTTCCAAATATCAGGATAGGAATAACTTTTAATACCGTAGTTACTACCTGAACAAATGCAATACTTTTAATTTTCCGGGTGTTGATGAAGGTGAAGAGCCAGATTACAGCAATTGAAATGATCGCAGAAGCTGGTTTATTGTTTTTTAGCCCAGGAATCAGGGCACTCAAATATCCTGTTCCAGCCACAGCGATAGCAGCATTTCCACACCATATGGATACCCAGTAACCCCAGGCTACCAGAAATCCAACAAAAGAACCAAAACCCTCCTTACTATAAGTGTAAGGTCCCCCTGGACTTTTAATGATTCGGCTCAAACGGGAAAAGGCAAGTGCCAGAAATATGACACCTATTGTCGTAAAAAGCCACCCAAGTAAGCTTATTCCTCCATACATGGCCAGTGTAGCGGGTAAAAGAAATATTCCGGAACCAATCATATTCCCCACCACAAGCGATGTGGCCGACCAAAAGCCTATTTTGTCATCTTTTCTACTTTTGCGAATTTCCATTGAGTGCTACTTCGTTTCCGGTGGTTATTTTATAATGACCTGATTATTTCCTCTCCTTTTCTTACTGTTTCAATTGATTTTTCTGATTCTCTACTAGCCTTTTCAAAGATCTCTTTTGAATATTCTACGAATACTTTATCTGGATCAGGATTGCCTCTTGAAATCCACTCTTCAAGGCTTATTACCGGCCATATTTCATTTTCAGAAGAATTTTTGTTTAAAGACTCAAGAGTTGATGAAGAGGTTAGAAAATCAGCTCCAGGACCAAGATCAATAATCTCCTTCAGGTTTACATCCTTCTCAGCTATAGAAAAACCTCTGGTAAATTCCCGAATCCTTCTAATTATATTGTCAGCCATAATAGCAAGGGTGGGAGAAAATGCTTTTGAATCAAAGTTCCCACCAACAAAAGGAACCATTCCTGCCTTGCTCATTATACTTGTGAAATGGTTCATCCATAGATCACCGGAAGCATTTATATCAGGACCCCAACCAATTCCACTTCCTGAAGTTCCACAATGTGGAATATTATAATAATCCATCATTTCAGCACAGGCAATATTAACCAGGTAAGATTCTGGAGTGTATGAGCTCACCATTGAACTCATATGAAATGCGGCTGGTAAGCTACCCAGGATAAGCTCGCTTCCTTCTTTTACAAGTTGAGAAAAAACCAGTCCTGCCAATAACTCTGCATTAAGAAGTGCAAGTGTACCACCACCTGCGATGGGAGTTGTACCACCGGACATACCATAATTTGAGAATATAATAGGAAGATTGTTCTTTATGCTGGTAATCATTTTTTGAGTGGTCGACTCATTTAATATTAATGGAGTGATTGGATTAACATAAGGAATAATAAATCCTTTTCCAGAAATATCCCCATGAAGATTGTTTAACAATTCAATTGCTGTATCCATTATATTATCACCAAGCAATAATACCACAAGAGGTTTGTCAGTGTTGGCATACATATCCACCAAATTGTAAAGATCTACTTTATCTGGTGACACATCTGAAGGAATACCTAAAGTAGAAACCATATCGTAACCAGATAGCATATCGCCCAACCTGGTGCAGGATTGAGTGTGGGCTCTTTTGAATGGGATAACTTTATTGGTGCCGATCTCCTGGAAATTTGAATTCGTTACTCCAATCCCAAATCGGGTAGTAGCATCCTTTCCTAATCCAAGTTGGAAGGCAATTTTACCAGTTTTCTTTTTAAAGGAAATAAGTGATGGAGAGGTGCTAATACAATGTTCTATTAATTCAGGTCGAATATATACCCTGTTGCCATTAATTTTTGTCCCGTCGGTTTTCCTGAAATATTCAAGTGCCAATTCAGAATCGACCTGAATTCCAGATTTTCTTAGGATTTCTAATGAATAGTTATGTACCCTGCTTTTTTGCTCTTTCGAAAGTACATTCAGGGATGGTTTTACATTGCCTTCATAATCCTGCATACCAATAGCCTCATAATAGTTGAAAGATCAAAGTTAGAAGGAATTTTGAGATTTAAAATCTCCGCTAATCCAGATCTCCATCAAATTGGCTCATACTATCGTGTAAAATTATGCCACAGGTCGGTTTACAAAAGAGGAGGAATTTGTTTAGGACGTTCAATTTTACTGCCTGCCAAGCTTTTTGAGCATTTTGGTATGGCCCTCAATGGCCTCAAAAAAGTACTCATATTGATTATAAGGCAAGTTGTATTTCTGGGCAGTACTTTTTACAATAGGCGATAAACTCTTATAGTGAACATGACTTATATTTGGAAATAAATGATGCTCAACCTGGTAATTCAAACCCCCAATCAACCATGAAAATATTCTACTGGCCGGGGAATAATTCGAAGTGGTCTGTAACTGATGAATCGCCCAGTTGTTCTCTATCATCCCATTTTCATCTGGCAATGGATATTTCGTAGTAGGCACGACATGTGCAGATTGAAAAATAGCACTGAGTATGAACCCACCAACAAAATGCATTAGCAAAAATCCAATTACAATCCAGTACCATGAAACAGGAACCACCAGCAATGGAATAACAAGAATAAAAAGATAATAGAGGATCTTGGCAAAAATCAATTCTGTAAATAGCTTTTTGTATCCTTTTTTATCTCGTAAAGAAACGCCCATTTTTTTGTATTTATTAAGCCTGGTAAAATCTTTCACTGTTACCCAGGAAAGGGTCATTAAGCCATAAAGTGCCCAGGCATACCAATACTGGTATTTATGAATTTTCAAAAGAGGTTTGTGTGGTGAAAACCTGAGAATACCGGAAGGGTCTATATCCTCATCATAGCCATCGATGTTGGTAAATCCATGATGCAGGGTGTTATGCTGATACTGCCAATTGGGTGGATAACCACCTAACATGTATAATGATTTACCCATCCATTGATTTACTTTTGTATTCTTTGAATAAGATCCGTGATTAGCATCATGCATAAGTACCATCCCTAAGCCGGCCATACCAAACCCCATGGTTATCCAGCACAATAGAACTAGAGGTACAGAATTTACTATCCCACTTAACATTAAGATATAAGGGATTAAATACAAGGCAATCATAAATAATGATTTTATAATCAAGTTCGTATTTCCGTATTTTGATTTTTTTTCAGTTTCAAAATAATTCTTAACATTTTCTCTTAATTCACTTATGAAATCTATATTCAGTTTTGAAAATTTTATGTTCTTCTGTATCATTTAAATATTTATTAGTTCTTAACTTATTCAAATTATGTTAATATTATTCAACTTTCAACATTCTTTTACTTCCTTCCAGGCCAAATACCATTCTGTAGTGATACCCATAAACTGCAAATGTAATGGCATCTACCACCAATCCTGGTCTCCTGAAAAGGGTCCATATTAAAAGCTTCCAGTATTCGGTCCTTCCCCTATTTTTAATACCGATAATAAAAACAGATTTTAGAAAGGCTTTTACATGAGATAGTTCTAGTTTTTTCTTATTTGAAGGAAACTTCTTGTAATTTAATAAAAATAACCGTATTCTCTTATAATAAGGTTTTACTGAATAGATATTTTGAATTATTTTTCTGTATCCTTCCTTTAGCTCAGCAATACTCATCTTAGGGACAAAATTCATAGAGAAGTCTGTATTACTTCCACTAGCTTCTACTGTTAACCTGTTTTCTGCTTCGAGTTGTCGATATAGTTTTGTATTTCTAGGTGCATTTAATAGTCCCACCATGGCAGATACGATTCCGCTTTGCTGAATAAAATCAATTTGTTTTTGAAAGATCGATGGTGAATCACTATCAAAACCTACAATAAATCCGCCTGAAACTTGTAAACCAGCCTGTTGTAATTTCTTTACACTTTGAACCAAATCTCTGTTCTGATTTTGCACCTTATTACAGCTTTCCAGAGATTTTTCATCAGGGGTTTCAATACCTATAAATGCTGAACTAATTCCTGCTTTTGTTATCAATGACAATGTTTCATCATCATCTGAAATGTCTATTGAGGTTTGAATACTAAAGGTAAAAGGATGAGAATGGATTCTCATCCATTCAATTATAGCAGGTAGTAGATTATATTTAGTTACCTTTTTATTACCAATAAAATTATCATCTACGATAGAAACCGGACCTCGCCAATTTAATTTATATAACTCTTCCAGTTCATTTAGGACCTGCTTAGTGGCTTTCATTCGGACTTTGTGTCCTAAAAGGGAGGTAATTTCGCAAAAGTCACATGCAAAGGGGCATCCCCTGGAAACCTGGATATTCATAGATGCATAAGCTTTCATTTCTAGAAGATGATAATCAGGAGTAGGAGTTGATGTAAGATCTGCGTATAGTTCAGTTTGATTTATCCTTTTCGGCGTTAGCCCATTTTTAAGGGCTTGTAAAAATGGAGGCAAGGTAATTTCAGCCTCATTCAGAATAAAATAATCTATTTGTGGGTAATTCTTGTATTCCTGAGTGAAAAGTGGACCTCCAGCAACAATTTTCACCTGATAATGGAGACATTCCTGTAGAATTTTATTTACCGATTCTTTTTGAACATACATAGAGCTGATAAAAACATAATCTGCCCATAGAAGATCATCCGATTGCAGTGCAGAAACATTCAAGTCCACCAGTTTCTTTTGCCAGCTTTTTGGCAACATAGCTGATGTAGTAATTAATCCCAAGGGAGGTACAGCTGCCTTCTTGGAAATAAAACCCAATGCATGCTTAAAACTCCAGTAGGTATCAGGATAAGCTGGATATACTAGTAAAATATTCATGGTTGCAAATGGTCCATTTTCGCAAAGGTATTCCGGGATAGGTTCATTTGAAATTATTGTGGGCGAGATGGTAGGGAAAAGGGGTAGAACAACTCAAATATTGACCAATAGTAAATATAAGGGATGAGTGACATTCACCCCTGAGAGTTTAAATATTCTCTTTAACCTTTAGTAAATATTGGCGTGAAACAGGAATCTGCTCAGCATAACCAGAAATCTTAATCCAATTGTTGCCATAATTTCTAACTAGCTTTTCAATGAAGTGAAAATTTACGATAAAGCTTCTGTGACATCGAATAAAGAAAGGAAATGGTTTGACCTGAAGTTCAATGTTTTTAAGCGTTGTTCTTAATAATTTCTTTTTTAATTCATCTCTTTCAATAAAAACAATCTCCACATAATTATCAGCCGATTTAATAAAAGCAATATTTGAGGCAGTAAGGTTTAGATTTTCATTTTTGTTTTCAGAAACAAATTCGATAGGTTTGTTCAAGTAGTCATCCTCCAATTCTTCACCTTCTTTTAGCAATACTTTCTTTTCCCCTAAATGCAGATTGTTCTGTTCTCTTAACTCTTTCCTGGAGTCATATAGAAATAATATGATAGGGGCTGCCAAACAGATAATTATTACTTTGAACATTAAATGAAAAGTAATATTTACAGAACCTACGTACCGAAGGTAGAAAGCGAAAGTGACAGAACTAAAGACTAAAATACAAAAACCACCAAAATAATACGGTAGTTTGGCTTTGTGATTGCTCTGAGTAAAATTTTGAATGAATGAATGTAATCCAACCCGAACGATTGCGATGTAACAGAATATAATTAGTCCCATTCCAGCATCAAACACAAGCATATTATTCCTGTCGAGATGTTCTAATGGAAAAGGTTGAAAAAAAAGAATAAATAGAAATATGCCAAATCCAATTGCAAGAAAAAGTCTAAAGTCCTCTTTCAGCAAAAGCATAATTCTATTTAATTTTTCATTCATAAGCTTTCAGTAAATCGGTTCAAAGACTTGAAATCTGAATTACTCAAAGTTACATGATTTGAATGAAATCTCCATAGAAAGATTAATTTTTCAGGTTTGCTAGTCTCTATTAATCAATAAATATGGAGGTTTTTGAATTTAGCAAAATCATGTTCTCAATGATGCAAGATTTAAGAGCAAAAGATTTTTATTAATTTTAGATAGTCATGCACCATTAGTTATTTTGTTTTATGAATCAAATACCTATATTTAATTGCAAATTGATTTTGCCTTTTTAAGGAGAAACTTGTCCAAACCACTTTAATAGTAAAGTTATGAAGAACTATGCCTTTTCCATATTAACTGTCATTATTTTCTGTATGAATTCAATGGCCCAGGGTACTGAAGATTTAACTGGTAAAATGTCTGGTAATCCTGATTATGCTAAGGTGGAACAAATGGCCTATAATATCTTGAAAACAGGATTTAATGCTGGTGATGGATACAACCAGGTATGGGCACGTGATCTTAATACTTTTATAAAGTTTTCATGTAGGACCTTAGACCATGAGGTTGTCAGGGAGGCTTTGTTGAAATTCTTTTATTTTCAGGGTTTTGATGGAAATATGATCGATGGCTATGAGGAAGTAGCACCCGGATATAAGGTGGATAATTACAGCGTTTATGCCAGGTATGATGTGCCGGGATATGTATATCATAAAAATACAGTAGAGACTGACCAGGAAACATCATTGGTTCAGGCGGTTTATAAATATATTCTTGAAACAGGAGATAGGGCCATATTGACTGAAGTAGTGAATGGTATGACAGTTCATGCCAGAATGGATAAGATGCTTGATTTCCTGATGAAACAGCGGTTTAATAGTGAGTATGGCCTCATTTGGGGTGCATCTACCGCCGACTGGGGAGATGTTCAATTTCGTCATCCCTGGGGTGTAAAACTCGATGATAAATCAGTGGTCTCAATTGACATTTATGACAATGCCATGATGTTAATTGCCATAGATAATTTCCTGGAAATGAATGATAATATAGAAATGAAAAGTAGGTGGGAATCCATTTATAAGGAAATTAAAGAAAATACCAGAAAGCATCTCTGGGATGAAAAAAATCAGAAATTTCGGCCACATATTTATATCCGCTGTAATGAATTTGAAGATTTCAATGAGGATGAAATCTATTACCATGGGGGCACCATAGTAGCCATTGAGGCCGGTCTCCTCTCAAAAGACGAAGTAAAGGTTTCTCTGGAGAAAATGAGAGAGAACGTAAGAGCTGCAGGAGCGCAGTCAATTGGCCTTACTTTATATCCTACCTATCCCGAAGGATCTTTTGAGAACAAGGGCTTAGGTGCTTATCAATACCAGAATGGAGGTGACTGGACCTGGTTTGGTGCCCGTATGATCCCTCAATTGGTTCGGTATGGAATGCTTGAGGATGCAGCAACAGAGCTCAAACCCTTTATCGACCGTGTTTTGAAAAATGATGGCTTTTTTGAATGGTATACCATTGATGGAAAACCAAAAGGATCAGGCATTTTCAGGGGATCAGCAGGTGTTCTACTCGAATCTATTGAGGCAATTCGAATAACAGATAGCCATAAAGATTCGAAAATCAAGTCAAAATAGTTTTCTTACAGGTTCTTCAGTGCTTTTTTAAACCTTTTGGTAACCTCATCGGCAACAGTTATAAGTTCTTCATTGCCCAGCATGCCCATTAAAACTGAAGGATTAACCATTACTACCTCAACCTGATCATCCTCTAGTTGTTTAACAAGAACCTTGCAGGGAAGAAACAGGCCTATGTTTTCTTCTACTTTTAAAGTTTCTAAGGCAAAGCCCGGGTTGCATGCACCCAGAATTTTATAGGGTTTCAGGTCAGCATCTTTAATTTTCTCAGCAATTTTTTCATCCATATCCAGTTCGGTTACTATACCAAATCCCTGTTCTTTAAGAGAAGCTTTTACTTTTGTGGTGGCTTCTTCAAATGAATAGTTCACTTTTTTACTGAAATAGTATTGAGTATCGGATTGAGCAAAAATATTACTGGTTGCAAAAATCAGCGCGATAATAAAAAATAATTTATGTAATTTCATTTTTAATTATTTTAATTTTTTCAAAATCAGTTATTTACTTGGAATTAGTTTGCTTGAGTTGAACTAAATTCCGGGGTGCAAATTTAGTAAAAAACTACACTTTACCAATGAGTAGGAGTATGATGAATGCTATTATTAAAATTTAGGCTGCCTGCGTATTGAGGTCTCAAAAATTCATCAAATATTGGATTTGGACGTTCTATATGATCTGAATTTGTAACTTGCAAAAAGAAAAAATTCACCATCAATTCTTACCACAATGAAATACTTAAAGCTTTGCCTCCGATATCTGATAATTTTAATCACCCTGCTTTTATTAAATGAATGTTCAGTAAAGGAAGATTACTATCCTGAAGGAGCCATTACAAACTTCAATGATTTATTGAAAGAGTTTGAAAATCCGTCAAAGGAGTACGGTACTGCCCCTTTATATGTTTGGAATAGCGAAATAACACGCGAAGGAATTAATAAGGACATGCAGGAATTTAAAAATGCTGGCTTTGGTGGTGTATTTGTTCATCCCCGACCAGGCCTGATTACTGAGTATATTTCAGATACATGGTTTGACCTGTTTCGCTATACCGTTGATAAGGGCAAGGAGTTGGATATGAATGTCTGGATTTATGATGAGAATTCATATCCCAGTGGTTTTGGTGGTGGGCACGTACCTGCAGAGATGCCTGAGTCCTATAATCAGGGGCAGGGCTTACAGCCTGAGGATACGACAATAATCCCGGTCAATTTCGAAGAGTATTATCTTATCCTTAAAAAAGTTGATGGAAATTTTATCGATATAACATCTTCAGCTTCGGAAGAGCAAGGGAAGTTGGGTGAATATACTCTTTTTACAAAAACATTTTACGAGAAATCCGATTGGCATGGAGGCTGGTCCTATGTTGATTTATTGTATCCGGGTGTTACCGAAAAATTCATTGAAGTTACCATGACCGGTTATGAAGAGATCGCTGGGGATGAATTTGGAAAAACTGTTCCGGGAGTTTTTACGGATGAGCCAGAAATTAAGACTTCTGGAGGGATTCGATGGACCCCTGATCTTTTTACAGTTTTTGAGAGTCAGTGGGGGTATAATCTAAAGACTCATTTACCTTCACTTTATAAAGAGACGGGTGACTGGAAAAAGGTGAGGCACAATTATACCCAGACTTTGTTATGGCTTTTTATTGAAAGGTGGGCAAAACCTCAATTTGCCTATTGCGAAGAAAAGGGCCTGGCATTTACAGGTCATTACTGGGAACATGGATGGCCAGGAATGCGCTTAGGTGGTGATAATATGGCCATGTATGCCTACCATCAGATGCCAGGTATCGATATGCTATTCAACCAGTTTAACGAACACTCTCCAAATGCACAATTCGGGAACATTCGGGCAGTGAAAGAATTGGCCAGTGCAGCAAATCAATTTGGACGCAGGAGAACCTTGAGTGAGACCTATGGAGGAGGTGGATGGGAATTAACCTTTGAGGATATAAAACGATTGGGTGATTGGGAGTACGTGCTGGGAGTAAACTTCATGAATCAACATCTTTCTCATTATACCCTTGCAGGGGCCAGAAAATATGATTATCCGCCATCCTTTACAACACACTCACCCTGGTGGGCAAATTATAAGTATTTGAATAACTACTTTAAAAGATTGTCTCTGGTACTTTCATCAGGAAAACAAAATAATGATATTCTGGTTCTGGAACCAACTACTTCAGCCTGGTTGTACGATTCTTATATTCGAGATTCACGGAATAAACAATTTGATGCTGTCGGAGTAGAATTTCAGAGTTTTGTAACCAGACTTGAGAAGAACCAGGTCGAATATGATTTAGGATCAGAGGATATTCTTAAAAATCACGGATCTGTTCATGAGAAGCAAATGTTAGTTGGTAATTGTACTTATTCAAAAGTGGTAATCCCTCCTTTAATGGAGAATCTGAATAAATCTACTTTTGTTTTGCTTCAGGATTTTGCAGCAAAAGGTGGAGAGATATTGGCATTCTCAAATCCAACTCTGGTTGATGGGGCGCCAAATGAAGAGCTAGCTGGTTTGTTTAATAAAGACCAACAGTTAGTTCAATATTTTACTGAATTGTCAAAGGAGGTTTTGTTTGCAAATTTCAATAATAATGGCCTGAACTTTGAACAAATTAACGGAGGTAATTTGTATCATCATCGTCGTGCCATGAAAGATGGCCAAATATTATTTTTGGTGAATTCAAGCCTGGAGGAAGAAACTTCGGGTTTGTTTCAGATAAAGGGAAAAGATGCTTTTGTAATGAATGCATTTACAGGTGGCATCCTGGATATAGAAGAAGTTATTGAAGGAGAGAATATCCAGGTTCCTTTTCAACTGGCTCCAGCAGAAAGCATGTTGTTATATATTTCAAATTCCAAATTGAAAGGGAATTTTAAGCCCACAGAAGATATAGAAAACTATGAGCTGATCTCAACTAGCTCCAGTATTGAGATTGAGCAGGAAGTGGAAAATGTTCTGAC
>RCNC010000110.1_pt1 | contig 43094 bp, 37 predicted proteins | sample 2041301 | NCBI WGS metagenome assembly RCNC01 (sample SAMN09708231, study PRJNA481090) | Marine sediment metagenome, whole genome shotgun sequencing project. | biome: marine sediment; feature: ocean; material: sediment; isolation source: Sewage treatment plant 13A marine sediment (STP13A) ...
AGCGGTTTTTCAGAAACTCGGCATACTACATGTATTGCCTCGTCTCTGAAAAACCACTGCGCCTTTTTATCCCGCTGATTTTTAGCGGGGGTATATGGAACTTGGAACGATGCCATCGGTGATACTTTTTACTAGTTTATCAAAACTTAATACCTAAAATTCAAAACTTTTCTTAAAAAGTGGCCTTTTATTTTCTCATTCCCTGGTTTCAGCAACTATATCCATAAGATACCGACCGTATTCATTTTTCAGCATATCTTTTGCAAGGTTCTCAAGCTGCATATGATCAATATATCCAAGGCGAAAGGCAATCTCTTCTATGCTTGCAATTCTGAGTCCCTGACGCTCCTGGATAGCCTGTACATAACTGGCCGCCTGCTGCAGGGCTTCATGGGTTCCTGTATCAAGCCATGCAAAACCTCTGCCTAAAAGCTCTACTTTAAGCTCTCCCCTTTTAAGGTATTCCATATTAACATCTGTAATCTCAAGCTCTCCGCGTTCAGAAGGTTTTATATCCGCAGCTATGTTCACTACATCATTATCATAAATGTAAAGCCCGGGAACAGCATAATTCGATTTTGGTTTTTCCGGCTTTTCTTCAATTCCTATTACATTTCCATCCCGGTCAAACTCCACCACTCCATACCGCTCAGGATCACGAACAAGGTAGCCGAAAATCCTGCCTCCTTTTTCCAGACGAACGGATCTTTTTAATATGTCCGAAAGATTATGACCGTAGAAGATATTATCTCCCAGGATAAGGCAAACATTGTCATCTCCGATAAATGTTTTACCTAAGATAAATGCCTGGGCAAGCCCTTCTGGTCTTGGCTGGACGGCATAGGAAAAGTTAAGTCCCAGCCTGGAACCGTCCTGAAACAGTCTTTCGAAATCAGGCAAATCTTCGGGAGTTGAAATTATAAGTATTTCCCTGATCCCGGCCAGCATAAGAACTGATAAAGGATAATAGATCATGGGCTTATCATAAACAGGCAAAAGCTGCTTGCTAACCACACGAGTAATCGGGTAAAGCCGGCTTCCTGATCCGCCGGCTAAAATTATTCCTTTCATGATTTTTTCCTTTTTTTAACCTCTGGAGACCTCTAACTTTAAAATTGCCACGCAGATACCATAAGGAGCATGGGCGGCAGCAAGGCAGGATATAAAGATGTAGCCAGGTTAGTAAATTCCAAACCCTTTCAGGACTTCAGTAATACCGAGCTTCTTAACTTTCAACCTTAAAAACTCTGAAATTGTCGGCTGATAGGCCTTAACTTTGAGATACATATTTACCTCACTGGGAGTTTTATCACCCTTTTTGTTGTTACAAGGCTTGCAGGCAGCCACACAATTTTCAAAATCTGTCTTACCGCCTCTTGATCGTGGTATAATATGATCAATTGTTAATTTATCTTTTTTAGCGCCGCAATATGCACACTTAAAGCCATCTCTTACAAGAACGTTTCTCTTACTGAAAGGAACTCTTGTTCTATAAAGTGTCCTTATTAATTTGATCAGCTTCATTACAGCAGGGATTCTCATTACAACGCCTTCAGCCGTTTTCACTATTCTTTTAGAATATTTCAGGACTGTAATCTTATCTTTTGTCAGCAGACACATTGCTCTCTTCCAATTCACTACATTTAAAAATGTATAGTCTGCATTCAATAAAACGCACTGAGTCATCTTTACCCCCCGTTATTGAGGCTATCAAATTTGATGAAGTCGTAAAAAGTCCTAAACGATGGCATCGTTCCAAGTTCCATATACCCCCGCTAAAAATCAGCGGGATAAAAAGGCGCAGTGGTTTTTCAGGAACGAGGCAATACATGCAGTATGCCGAGTTTCTGAAAACCCGCTGCAACGCAGTAGATGGGACTTTCTACGGCGCCATCAATAATAGCTGTTGCAGGTATATTTAAACAGTGATAAGTTTTTACCTTTGAAATATTATAGACACCTGATAATACACTCGAATTAAAAAATCAATCCAATTTAAAGGAAAATACATGGTAAACGTATTTGCAAATAAAAGGATGGCTTCTTTTAAATCAGCTATCCAGCATTTTATCCACAAAAACATCACTGTGTGTTATAAAGATATTTTGCCCAAAAACCTCAAAATTTTCAAATAAGCGTCTAAAAGGAGACAAATAATGCTCAATCATATTGTTTTATTGAAGTTTAAATCAGGAGTAAAAAAATCCGACATTGAGGACCTTGAAAAACATATGGACGATCTGCCGAACAGCATTACTGAAATTCATTCATATGAATTCGGCCGGGATGTAGTTAGTTCTGAAAGATCCTACGATTTTGGCCTGATTGCTCTTTTTGCCAATACTGAAGCATTAAGTCGTTATCAGGTTCACCCGGATCATTTAGTTGTTGTTGAAAAGGTGAAAAATATGTGCAATAGCATTATTACTGTTGACTTTGAAGGCTCGGATGCAAGTTCACTTAAAGAAAAAACACCCACATCGGATCTTATTGACTGGCAATCATAACTGGTAATTTATCTTATGGAAACAATAAACATCCGTTATATATTTACATTACCGGACAGAACAAAAGAGATTTTTAATCTTCAACTCGATGCTAAGACGTTAAAATTACAAGGAAGCATTATTGAAAATCTCCCTTCTTGGACCAGGCTCGATTTTCACCAGTGCCCCCACTGTCCACTCACCATTGATTTATATCCTCACTGCCCGCTATCTGTTAATCTTGTTAATATAGTCGAACGCCTTGGGGTCCTTATTTCCTATGATAAAATTCATGTTGAAGTTTCTACACAGGAAAGGATTGTATCACGCAGCACAACCGCACAGGAGGGAATAAGCTCATTGATGGGTCTGGTTATCGCAGTAAGCGAATGTCCACATACCGATTTTTTAAAGCCAATGGCCCGCTTTCACCTTCCCTTTGCAAACGAGGAAGAGACAATATGGCGAGCAACTTCTACATATTTGCTGGCCCAATATTTCCTGATCATAAAAGGACATCGGATTGATCTGGAGCTGGATGGGCTTTCCAGAATATACGACAATATAGAAAAAATGAATGCCTCGATTGTTAAAAGATTACGTACAGCAGGCAAGAAAGATTCAACCATAAATGCTCTGGTACGTCTTGATGTGTTTGCAAAGTACATAACACCCGGCGTTGAGGAATCTCTGGATAAAATCCGCCATATTTTTACACCGTTTTTGAAAAACCAAATAGGTACTCATCATAATAAAGTACCATTAAATAAATAAGTTACTCCTTGACTCTTTTGTCACATTATAATAAAATAAGGTTGTTATTCAGTAATTTATTAAAAAATAAAAAAATGTGTAAAAAAATAACCTTTTTCAGTATAATTATTACATACCTTATTTTTTCATGCCATACTGTTACGGCCGGAGACCGTTTCACCGATAATGGCAACGGAACCGTTACAGACCATGAACTGGGACTGATGTGGGCAAAGGCTGACAATCAGGGCGATATCAATTGGAAACATGCAAATGCCTGGGCCAAATACACATTTGGGGATACTATAAGTCCGAGATATGACAACTGGCGTCTCCCCACTCTTGAAGAGCTTCAAAGCCTTTATGTTACGAAAAAAAAATACAAAGGATACATAACAGGCTGTGGATTTAAGGTAAAAATTGTTCCGGAGATACAATTAAGCTGCATTTTGCTCTGGACTTCAGAAGAGTCAACAGGAGCCCGTGTGGCTTTCAATTTCAACAATGGAAATTCTTTTGCCATACCTTCCTACGATGTCAATGGCTGCCGCGGTCTGCCTGTTCGCAGTCTAAAATGACAATTTTGATGCCTCGTAAAAAGTCTTTAATCGCCGGATGGCTAAGTAAAAAGGCTCATATACAAGGCGTAGTGGTTTTTCAGGGACGAGACTATACATTATAGTATGTCGAGTTCCTGAAAAACCGCTACAACGCAGTAGATGAGACTTTTTACGACGCCATCAATTTTCAGCCTTCGAAAGATTAGATAATGCCAAAGCTTATTATACTCTCCAAAACCGGCAGAAATGAGGTTGAAATTGACGAACACTGCATTATCGGCCGCCACACCAATAATCATATCACCATACTGGATCCCGGCATTTCCTCAGTGCACTGTCTCATTACATTCGAATTCAAACAGGGTTTCGTAATCAGAGACCTTGGAAGTCTTAACGGCACATTTGTAAACAATAAAAAGATAGACGGCAAACTGTCGATCCATGACGGTGATGAGATCAAACTTGGAAACACACGCTGCATCTTCACCTCTTCGACTCCCGGCACTGTTGTACAAATTGTTGATGAGAATTCCCGTACAATACACAGTCATTTTACTCCTATCTCTGAACCAAAAACAGATAAACCGTTTTTAAGCGAAAAAGAAATGCCTGATGAAGCGGTATTGCGCGCTGATTATGAAAAACTGCGAATAACTCACGAACTGCAGCGTGGCATCAACCTTGACATGAGCATTGACAATATCCTTAGCCATGTTCTTGATTGTACTTTTGAGCTTCTTTCCTGTGATCGTGGAATAATACTAATGCCCAATAATAACGGGATCTTAAAACCACACGCATACAAAACGACTTCTCAGGAAAACAGGTTTATCATCTCCAAAACTCTTGTTCGTTACCTTCAGAAAAATAAAAAGGGTATTATATCTACAGACGCCACAGCGGATGACCGTTTCAGCGGTGCAGAATCGATTATTAAAAAAGGAACCCGCAGTACGATTGCAGTACCTATCCTTGATCAGGCGCACATGATTGGAATCATAATTCTCGAATCTTCCACAACAGTTAGTGCATACAATAAAAAAGACCTGTTCCTCCTGACAAACATAGCAACCCAAACCTCCCGGTTTATCAAAACTTCAGAGATGGCAAAAAAGATTAAGGAAGATACGATAACCCGAAAACGATTTCAAAGGCTCCTGTCACCCAATCTGGCCGAAATGGTAGTATCAGGCCAGTTAAAAGTGGAAAAAGGTGGGGAAAGCCGCGTTGCTACGGTCTTCTTTGCCGACATTCGTGACTTCACCCTTTTAAGTGAAAATACGAATGCAACCGAAGTACTGAAGATGCTCAATGACTACTTTGAGATAATCGTAGATATTGTTTTTCATCATGAAGGAACGGTAGATAAGTTTATTGGAGATTCAATGATGGCAATATGGGGTGCACCTGTAGCTCATGGTGACGATCCGATCCGCGCCGTCAAAGCTGCTATAGACATACAGCACTTGCTTGTTGAATTCAATAAAACCCGTGCTGCCGAAGGGCAGTTCCAGATTCAAACCGGAATTGGAATAAATACCGGCAATCTCGTGGCAGGATACATCGGCTCCTCCCGTACCATGAGTTATTCGGTAATAGGCAAGACGGTCAACACTGCATACAGGCTGTGCAGTGCAGCAAAACCCGGCCAGATACTTATTTCCGGCCAAACCCTTGATCAGTTGCAGAACACCTTCGATATCGCAGAGCTCGAACCGATTCCTGCCAAGGGCAAGTACAATCCTGTCCGCACATTCAACGTTCTTAATTTGAGACCTTAAATCATAACCTGGAAGATGTTTGATGCTGTTTGCCGGCCGAGACCTTTGAAAAGCTGAAGCAGCAAAATAGAGGCAGCACATGGGAATAAACTCAAAAGATAACTATACAGCCCTGGACCGGCCTGAGGTATTAATGTTTTTATTTCATCCGAGAAGGGAGCTGGAGACTACCGGAACCAGGTCTCACGGTATTGATATCATGATTCCGGTTGAAAGAGATGAAAAAATCGGCGCCTGTTTTCATATGGCGGAAAAACAAAACCCGAATATCCTCTTTTTTCATGGAAACGGCGAAATAGTTTCAGATTATGATGATCTAGGCCCTTTATATAATAAAATGGGAATTAATTTTCTGCCTGTAGATTACAGGGGTTACGGCAGATCAACAGGCAGGCCCACCGTTACGGCAATGATGAGTGACTCCCATGCCATATTTAACTTTGTCAAGAACTGGCTATTGGAACATTTTTACACTGGCCCTATTATTGTTATGGGCAGATCATTAGGAAGTGCATCGGCAATCGAAATTGCAGACAGCCATAAAGAAAAGATAAACGGCCTTATTTTGGAAAGCGGATTTGCCTGGGCCGGACCCCTACTAAATATTCTAGGTATTGATCCGGATGCGATAGGTTTTAAAGAAGAGACAGGCTTTCGAAACGTAGATAAAATCAAAGCATTTGACAAACCCGCTCTAATCATCCACGCCGAGCAAGATCACATCATACCCTTTTCTGACGGGCAGGCCCTTTATAATGCATGCAGCGCATCCGACAAAACCTTCCTTGAAATCCCAGGGGCGAATCATAATGACATCTTCATGCGTGGTCTGTCGGAATATATGGCGGCGGTTAAAGCCCTGGCAGACCGATTATCCTGAAGTAAATATCCGAGTCCAAAGGGCTACATCTTAAACGTCACAAGTTGCGGGTTACGGGTTTCATGGTACGGGATATAAAAAAGGAATTATTTCCGATTAACAACTCGCAACCCGTAACACGCAACCCGAATCCCCTGACCACTATCCCTGATCCCTATGGGCGGTTACTCCTCAAGATATTCTGTTATAATCTCCAAAACTTTAGTTTTTACAGACTCTTTTTCATTTAAAAGCTGATGTTTTGCGTTTTGAATCCATTTTACTTCCATCTTACTTAATTTCTTTTCTAAAAACTCTATATTATATTTCCAGTCAACAACTTTATCTCCGGTCCCCTGGATCACCAGAACAGGGTTTGGAATAGACTTATAACCCTTTATACGCTTGTCCCAATTATAAACAGCATCCAGCCACTTTAAGGGAAAGCTTTTAGTCCTCAGCGGATCTTTTCTATACTTTTTAAGAAACGTGGAATCTGAAGAATTTTTCCTGAATTTTCGCGGTAAAGATTTTACAAAAGGCTTTGCAAGAGTATAACCTACTTTTGTAGTTTTCCATGATGTAAAATGAATTAAAGGGGCTAACAGAATTATCTTTTTAAATATTAAGTCCTCTGTACTGTTCATATATTCAAAGGCAATTGCGCCTCCGGTGCTGTGTCCTATCAAGTGAAAGGGCTCGGGAAGATCATACCTGCAAATTTTCAAAAAATCCTTTAGCACTAAGACATATTCTGAAAAATCATTTATAAGCAAGCCTTCACCTGAAGAAAAACCATGCCCGGGCAGATCATAAATTGCAACTGCATATTGCCTGTCCAGGCAGTGCCGGATAAGATTTTTCATAATACCGGTATGGTCAAAAAAACCATGCAATAAAAAAACACTTCCTTTTGGATCAGCAGGTATAAAAATATGGGCTGCTATTTTTTTATCACCACTGTTAAATGTCCCCCAAAAGTGGCGAGTTTTTTTAAAATCAAAACCATAATAACGAAAATAGCTAATTTCCGAAGGTGTATGCAAAGGATCCTGCAGAAAATTTAAAGGCTTCATTTCTTCCTTTACCTGATCAATATTACTTTCAAAGCTTATGGTACTCTTAGTTAATGATTCATCTGATACCGCATTTGCCGGCTGTGAAATTATTGTTGCCAACAAGAAAAAGATCGTCAGGATAGCCCCTGATTTTTCATACTTTATATTCATAGGCAAGCCATAAGAAAACCGGGTGTAAGCGTTCACAGGCACCGCATCTGCACGCGCTGGGTGCCCAGCATAGCCCCAGGAGAAGACTATAGTCGCCCTGAGCACGCACATCTGCAGCACCTGTGAACGCTTACAAAGCTGAGATTGTGCGACCTTTGTGTTCCGAATGCGCGTTAACGGATACAACCGGGTAATTATAAAACGTACGTGGGGCAACACATTGAATTAGCTTATATCTCAGTTTTTATAAAAAAGCAAAGCCAAGCATAATGATCTGAATTTCCCTTTATTTTAAAAGACTTTAATGTTACAAAACAGCTAAATGTTGCAAATTAGTTGATCAGGAAAATACACCATGCAAAGGAGAAACCATGTTTACTGAAAAACAGCTTGACAGGTATGCTGACGTCCTTCTCTGGGCAATGAAAAAAGCCAGAACCGGCAAATTCAAAAAAAATGACGTTGTTGCAATCCGTTATAATACCCCTTCAATAAGACTTGCGGAAATACTTAATGCAAAACTTCTTGGCATTGGAATGAATCCTGTTCTCCGCACAATGCCCACTCCGACTATGGAAAGAAATCACTTTGAACTTTCCAATAACAGACAGCTTGTTTTTATTCCGCCCGGCGAAAAGGAGCTTTATAAGAATCTAAGCGGATCTATTTTTCTCCACGCACCTGAATCGATCACCCATCTGAAAAACATCGACCCTAATAAAATCGGGAAAATAGCCGTTTCCAGAAAAGTTTTTCGAGACATTCTGAGTAAACGTGAAGAACAGGGGCTTTTCGGATGGACATTGTGTATCTTTCCTACAAAGAAGCTTGCTCAGCATGCCGGTCTCTCTATGAAAGAATATACACGCCAGATAATAAACTCCTGTTTTCTTAATAAAATATCTCCTATATCGCAGTGGGAACAAATATTTAAAAATGCAGTTTCAATTAAAAAATGGTTAAACAGTTTAAACGTAAAATTTTATCACGTAGAATCCGAAAATGTTGATCTTAAAATATCCCCCGGCGAAAAGAGAAGATGGATAGGACTGTCAGGACATAATATACCAAGCTTTGAAATATTTCTTTCCCCTGACTGGAGAGGGACAACAGGGGTTTATTTCGCAGACCAGCCTTCATATCGAAGCGGTAATTATGTTAAAAATGTAAGGCTTGAGTTTAACAAAGGTTCGGCCGTTAAAATCACTGCAAAAAAGGGAGAAGCTTTTGTAAAAAAACAGCTGTCAATGGATAAAGGTGCAAACAAACTGGGAGAATTTTCCCTTACAGACAAAAGATTTTCAAAGATTAACGTATTCATGGCCAACACACTTTTTGATGAAAATTATGGCGGGAAATACGGCAACTGTCATATAGCCGTCGGTTCTTCCTATTCAGACTCGTATTCAGGAGATCTGAAGAGCCTATCAAAAAACCTTAAGAAAAAACTCGGGTTCAACGACTCAGCCCTTCACTGGGATCTTGTAAACACTGAAAAGAAAAGGGTTTCAGCCCATCTTACATCAGGCAAAATAATTACAATATACGAAAACGGCAGGTTTTTATTTTAGAATCATCTCCAAGAGAGTTGATGATTTTTAAAGGATTCAAGGAGTCAAGGGTCCAAAGGTTCGAGTGATCCGCCACATAACAAGCGGATAAAAATGCTTAAGAATTAGATAACTGTTAACGGTTACAATTTAAGATACAACAAATTGGGATAGGAAAAGTTGAAAGGATGCTTAAAACACTTATAAAATCGTTAGAAAACAAACGCTTGAACCCTTGAATCCTCGAATCCTTTTCTCCAACTAAATTGGAGAAGAACCTTATTTTAACCTAAAGCTGCTATTTTTGAATTTCCTAGAATAAGTTCTTTAACAGTATTAATCAGGGCTTTTAATTGGAAGGGTTTTTCAAAAATGGTATCAAAGCTATTATCATCAAAGACCCAGGGAGTTCCTGACATACCTATAACCGGTACATATTTTTTATCAGAGTTGCGTATGTGCTTAGCAACGATGTTACCATCTATACCCGGCATGCATATATCTGTTATAACCAGGTCAAAACAGTCGTTATCAAATTTTAGAATACCTTCATCTCCATCATCTGCCGTGTCAACATCGTGCCCGTGCATTTCCAACAGCTGCCGTATCATGTTTATGATAACTTTTTCATCGTCAATAACCAGAATTTTGCACATAATACATCCTTGATACTGTAGAGACGGTATTTATTAAAAGTTGGTTATTTTTTATATAAAATAACTCTTTTTTATCATTTTGTCAACAACATATTGTATATGAACTAATTCATTATACTATATGTTGTGTATCTTACTTTTTAAGAGGTCTGCCTCAATATTTGTCTATTAAAATAGACCTTTTAAAAAATGGTAATTACGAAAAACATTTACCTGAAAAATCCATCATAAAAATTCATTGAAATTTATGATATCAATTTATTTGTGTCAAACACGATTACACAGGTTTTTGACAATTCCTGATGGATTGATAAAAAATTTTATACATAGCTTATATTATTATATTTTTATTCATACAGGCTTATAAACTTTTAAAAATAGACCCTTTTAAAAATTAGGTTTTTATTAAAGCATTTTAGGTATTTCCGCTAACAGTATCATTTATTAGCAATATTTTTTCCTGCTAAAATCTCCCGATTTCTTCTATTTTCTTTTAATTTTGAATTAATTGTATTATCTCTTGAGGGAAATAAAATTAATTGAGGATTTCCGGTAGGATACTGATAAGTTGAAATTTAGATTAAAAATATAATTAGCAGGGCATCCTCCATTTTATATCAAACCCGAGGTCCTGTAAATTTTTAATACCTTCTTTTACATGCAGTCCTACTGTTTCAATGCCGTGTGAATCATCACCGGGTACGACGGCAATATCTAAATCTAATGCTTGAAGAAGAATCGGTCTGGATGGATATGGTTCACTTGCCCCGGCATATAAAGCGCGAAGATTATAATCAATTATCAGGTCGAGCTTTTTGATAAGCTCCAGGTTCCTTGTAATTCGTTTTTTTACATCCGGTTTTTTTAGTTGGATGGGATAATTTGGATCGAATATCCGGATGAGGTCAAAATGGCCAACAACTTCCGGTTTAAGCGTTTTAATCATTTCGTGCTGCTGATCAAAATATCGGCAATATAAGGCCTCCAACCCGCCAACGGCTTGAGCGGTCTCATCATACTGTTGTTTTGAATAATCAAAACCCATATCTTTTACATGGTGTAGAGACCCTACAATGTAATCGGGCTTAAATTTTTGAATTAGTTTTTTAATAAATGGTTCAAACCCGCTGAACATTTCTGTTTCAAAGCCCACATAAATCTTTATGGATGATGAATATTTTTTCTGAAGTTTGCGGCATTTGGAAATATAGCCGGCAAATCTTCGGTATGTTTCCTGTACATCTAAGCCGGCCTCTTTTTCCTCAGGATAAAGAAGTTCGTTGGATGAAAAGGGCATATGCTCCGTTATGCCCACCCAGGAAAAACCTCTTTTAATATAAGCTTTTATTATTTCTTCCAGAGTATCTTTTGCGTGACAACAAAATTCGCCGCTGTGTCCGCCGTGAACAGAAACAAGATGAGGATTATGGAGTGGAGTCATAATTAACAATTATTTTACACTTTGAATTTGCCAAAATCCTTGGGAGATAATTTTTCGAGATACTCGGCCCATTTTTTCCCTTCCTTGCTTTGGTCAACGACTTCTGCAACGCCCTCTACCATCTTTGATTTTTGTATTACTTTATCATCCATAAAAATCGGTGCATTAAATCGCAGTGCAATTGCAATTGCATCGCTTGGACGGGCGTCCATACTGAAAATCTTTTCCCTGGAAGCAAAATGTATTTTGGCAAAATAAGTGCTGTCTTGAATATCACATACCTCTACTTTTGAAACAGTAATATTCAACAAGTTTGAAAAATTCTTAAAAAGGTCGTGTGTCATAGGACGATCAAATGTAACACCCTGAAGCGCCGAAGCTATAGCTGTAGCTTCCAGCAATCCAATCCATATGGGTACAGCCTGATCGTTTTCTTCTGACTTTAAAATAATAATCGGTGTGTTCGAAGCCGGATCTATTGTCAGGCCCGCTATGCTTACCTTATGCAGCATAACTTTCTCCCCCTTTGATTAATGTGGCCGGTTCGAGTTTTAAATATTTTCCCCAAAGTGAGTGCGAAAATGCTTTCTCGATTTCTACATTTACAATGCTCCCAATAAAAGATTCACCACATGAAACTGAACTGCTTTCTGAGTTAAAGTTTACAATTTTATTGGTAGATGTCCGCCCTGTCCACTGTATATCATTGGGGAGAAACTCATTGATTTTAGATTTCCCTGCCCTGGTAAGAACAGAAGACATTTTTTTACTGAATCCCTCAACAAGTATTTCCTGAGTTGACCCTACCAGTGCCTGATTCTTTTTTCTTGAAATAATTTCCTGCAAATCAAGCAATTTTTTTAATCTTTCTTTTTTTTCCTGATCCGAAATCTTTTGTGCAAATAAAGTTGCCTTTGCGTTTGGACGATCAGAATACTTAAATGCAAACAGTCCCTCATATTCCACGGTTTTTATTAAATCAAGGGTTTCTTTAAAATCTGCTTCGGTTTCTCCGGGAAAACCTGTAATAAAATCCGAAGTAATTGAAATATCAGGGCAAATATTTCGCAGTTTATCTATTTTCTCAAGATATAATGCACGAGTGTATTTCCGGTTCATCCTTTTCAACACGCTGTCTGAGCCGGACTGAACTGGCAAATGAATATGTCTGCAAAGTTTCTCATTCTCTTTAAAAGCAAAAATAAGATCATCAGAAAGATCTTTTGGGTGCGATGTCGTAAATCTTATTCTCAAAATACCATCGATTCCGTTGATTAAAGCGAGAAGTTCAGCAAATGAACAAAGTCCTTCCTTTTTCCCGTAGCTGTTCACATTCTGACCCAGCAGCGTGACCTCTCGAATGCCAGAATTCACAAGGCCCTCAATCTCTTTCACTATTTTTTCAGGACTTCTGCTTGTTTCTCTGCCCCGAACATATGGAACCACGCAGTAAGTGCAAAAATTATCGCATCCCTGCATAATAGTCACAAAGTCGGAAACCTTTCCATTCTTCGGTCCGTTCTCCGGTCCATTCTCCGGTAAATCGGCAACAGGTTCAATCTCTACAATCTTTTCCGTCATGCCGATATCAACAATACGGATTTTTTTTAACTCAACACGCTCCACTATTCCCGGCAGTCGGGGAATGGCATGCGTTCCGAAAACAATGTCGAGATAAGGTACCCGCTCCAGGATTTTTTTACCTTCCTGCTGAGCCACACAACCCCCGACCCCGATTATAAGACCTGGTTTTTTTCTTTTAAGACTGGCAAGGCGTCCTAAAAAACTGAATACCTTTTGTTCTGCCTTTTCCCTTATGGCGCATGTATTCACAATAATCAGATCTGCTTTTTTCAAATTTTCAGTAGCTTTATAATTTAATGTAAGCAGGCTCTTTGCAATCTGGTCGGAGTCATAAACATTCATCTGACAGCCGATTGTATTTATGTATAAATATTTTGTCTTCATTCAGATAATTGATTTTTAGAAGGTATATTCTCAATCATAACATTTTTCTTCAGATCCTGTAAAATCATTTCTACATCAGCTTCGCATCCGGGTGCAATATTAATCACCACGATTCCCTTTTTTGAATCGATTGTTGTTAGTACCGCCAGGCCGTCATAAGCTTCAAGGATAAATTTTAAAAAAGAAATTTCTCTTCTGTCAATACGGTAATATTTTTTTGTTGTTTCAACCATATTTTTAATTATAACTCAAGTTTGACGATCTCGCAAAAAGTAACGCCGATGGTTAAGTAGAAAGCGCTATATACCCCCGCTAAAAATCAGCGGGATAAAAAGGTGCAACGGTTTTTCAGGGACGAGGTAATACATGTAGTATGCCGAGTGTCTGAAAAACCGCTGCAACGCATTAGATAGGACTTTCTATCACGCCATCAAGTTTCGCACACCTATTTTGCAATAAGTGATGCCCTGATGGTGCGCAAAATATAACCGTCTCGATTCACTCCTTCGATACGAATTAACTCTTCAGAAATTAAGGTTCCGCTGTCGATAAAAGGTGAAAAACTTGATTTATAACCTATGCCATGTTTTTTCAATAGAATTTAATGATTGTCCGTATATTAATAATAAGGTATATAGAACAATTATGAAAAAAGACTGGCAAATCCTTCAGCCGGATATTCAATTAGTTAAAAACCTTTGTGATATTCTCAAATGCCACCGAATCACCGCGACCCTTCTTGTAAACCGAAAGGTAGATACCACTGAAAACGCTTTGAAATTTCTTAACCCTTCTCTTAATAATATACGCTCACCATTTTCCATAAAAGATATCGGTACCGCTGTTCGTCGCATTTATAAAGCCATAAAAAATGCTGATAAAATTCTGATTTTTGGAGATTACGATGTTGACGGTATCACATCCACATCTATTCTTCTAAACTTTTTACAAAATACCGGCGCCGATGTGCAGTATTATATTCCCCATAGAACTAAAGAAGGGTACAGCCTTCAGGCTATGCATATTTCAGACTATGCAATACCGAACAAAATAAATCTTATAATCACCGTTGATTGTGGCTCCGGCAGCCATGATGCAGTGAAAACGGCACAGGAAGCGGGAATAGATGTAATAATCACAGACCATCATATTATATCAAAAAGACTCCCCAAAGCTTTTGCAGTTGTAAACCCCAAACGCCATGACTGCACCGCCGGTTTTGATAATCTCGCCGGTGTCGGTGTTGTATTTGTTCTTATCATCTGTCTTAGAAAATTCATGCGTGACATGAATTTCTGGCAGGATCTACCGGAACCAAACCTAAAAGCCCTTTGTGATCTTGTTGCCCTTGGTACACTTGCTGATTCAGTACCCCTTGTTGACGAAAATCGTATATTTGCAAGCACAGGAGTCCAAGTCATTAAAACAGCAAACAATCGCCCTGGAATCAGCGCTCTTCTTAAAATATGTCAAATAGAAAACTCTTATATAAACTCTGAAGATATCGCCTTTAAGATTGCACCGCGTTTAAATGCCCCGGGACGAATGGAACATGCAAATCTTTCAGTTGAAATGCTGACAACCGAAAGTTTAAATGATGCTATGCGAATGGCAACCTCTCTTAACGATTTTAATATTTTAAGAAGGAACATTGAAAAGAAAATCATTAATGATATTCATGCTTACCTTGCTGAAAATCCCGATGAACTGGAAAAAAGATCCCTTGTGTTATCGGCCGGCGACTGGCACGAAGGCGTGCTTGGAATCGTTGCTTCAAGACTGGTTGATAATTATTTTCGCCCGGTTGTAGTTATATCTACAAAAAATGGTATTGGAAAAGGTTCGGCCAGGAGTATTCCCGGATTTGACCTTTATAAAGTACTTTCCGCATGTTCCGACGACCTTGTTCAATTTGGCGGGCATTCAATGGCTGCCGGCTTGAAAATAAAGTTAAAAAATATCGATCGGTTTAAAATAAATTTTGATAATTCAGTCTCATCAGGCATTACACCAGCTGATTTCACACCAAAACTTTCCATTGATGGTGAACTTGACTTTGACGATATTTCAGACAGGCTAATTGATGAAATCGAATCTTTAACACCCTTTGGCAATGGTAATCCTGAACCGCTTTTTATAGCAAAAAATGTAGACGTTTTTTCTTCAAAATTTGTAGGAAAAAACCACAGGAGTATGCTTTTAAAACAGTCCGCAGGAAAGATACCAAAGATTTTCAATGCCATTCATTTTAACGCTCTTACCGACGCTCCTTTAAAAGATAATTTTGATCGGATTGCATTCAGACTGCGCTGGAATCGATGGAACGGGCAAAAGAAGGTTCAAATTGTAGTTGAAGAAATATAATTTTCATTGCAATTTTGTTTGTTTACCATTAAAATTTTCTTAACCAAAGCTGAATTTATTTTGCCACCAAGACACTAAGGCACAAATAATATATTTCATATTCTTTCTTCGTGTCTTGGTGCCTTTGTGGCGAAAATAGTTTTTTTTTATTTAACACAGAAAATTAAAAAGAAAGGCTTCATAAAATGGCAAAAGTATTTAGACCCAGTTCACGGGAAGCAAGTCTCATATCAAAAATAGAATCATCAAAGGAACATGCCCGAAGAAGAGCAATAAGCGGTGTCAGAGACTGTATTGATCCTCTGTCTAACGCAATTGCGATGAAACTTGTAGAAAACAATCTTGTTGAAACAACAAATAAAAACTCCCTTGAAGAACAGATAATAAAGTGCCTTGATAAACTGGGCCGTGCAGACGATTTTGATGTTGACTACCAGATCTCTCCACTCAGAAACCTGGTGCCGCAGCCTCATGTTGTAAGTATTTATGTTACGGCTTTTGTTCTTGAACAGCTAATAAATCACAAAGATACTGTTGATATCTTCGGTTCTGACGAAGAAATCTATACTGTAATAAACAGACAAGTTAACAAATTCCTGCCATAATAATGCGCCCTTTTTTTCATCCCAGGCTTATTAATTCGGCTTTTGACGATCCGGGTGTCTTTATTCCGTTTCTTTTGGAAAAACGAGCCATCCTGTTTGATCTGGGCGATATCCATTCACTCTCATCAAGAGATATCCTCAAAATCAGTCATGTATTTATTACCCATACACATATTGATCATTTTTACGGGTTTGACAGACTGCTTCGTCTCTTTCTTGGCCGGGAAAAAATTGTTTATATTTATGGGCCGGCCGGTTTTCTTAAAAATGTTGAAGGTAAACTCGCCGCATACTCATGGAATCTGGTAGATAATTTTTCCAATCAGTTCGGCCTTCATTTAACAGAGGTACATCCAAAACATCTGATTACTAACCTGTACCTGTGTCGTAATAAATTCCGCCCAGTCCGCCCTGCAAAGGTAAAACCTTTCAGCAGCATTTTATTTGAAGAACCCGCCCTGACAATATCCTCAGTACTTCTTGATCACAGTATTCCCTGCCTTGGGTTTTCCATCGGGGAACGTTTTCATGTCAATATAAAAAAAGCCGGTTTGGATTCTCTTGGTCTTGAAACAGGCCCGTGGCTTCATGAGTTTAAGCAGGCTTTGTTCAACCACAAACCCCCTGATTCGGAATTTGACACAACTATCAAAAAAGGAATTTCAGCAAAAAAGAAATTTTATTTAGGTGATCTTGCAAAACAAATCGCTATTATAACGCCAGGCCAAAAAATAACTTATATCGCAGATGTTGTATATAATGAGTTTAATGCAGATAAAATTATCGACTTTGCAAAAGATTCGGATCATCTTTTTATAGAAGCCGCCTTTCTTGATAAGCATAAAAATATCGCTGAAACTAAAAAGCACCTCACCGCCCGCCAGGCAGGTACAATCGCAGCCATGGCAGGCGTAAAACAGTTTACCATCTTCCATTTCTCGCCACGATATATTGGTCAGGAAAACCTTCTTCACGAAGAAGCTAATGAGGCATATAAAGAAAATTTTGGGAGATAATATGACTTGCCACTCTTATAATTTTGTTATATAAAAAATTTTAAATTTCTAAGAATCTGTCTGGGGCATAGTGTATTAAATCCGTATTATTCATTGGAAACCTTTGCAGATAAGCGTAGACTTCGAAACGGCACTTTTTTTCCGATTTCTGCGTCAGGCTTAAATTTCAATCCTCGAAATATTCAATATATTCCTCCGGTTGAAATTTTCGCCTTCCTTGAACTCGAATAAAAATTACTATTTTTCAAAGGTCTCCACTGGTGTTAAACGGAAAGGAGCGATAAGATGAAAAAATACTGATTCTCTTTATCACAATTTTTATAACTATGATATCGACACCATGTTTTGCCGGTGCGGATTTTATTTTGGACTTAAAGCCGGGTTCAATTTTGTTTAGTCCTGATATTGATGGTTTTAGGGTCAGTCGCACTTCCGGTTTTCTTTCTGAGTCAGATACAATTAGCGGAAGCGGGTCATGGATGCCCACATTGAAAGCAGGCATGAGAATTGACAATCCTGCCCTTAATATTGATTTAACAGGCGGTTTTGGCTTCCTTGTCAACGGTGCCTTCCATTCATACATGTATTTAGCTGATTTGGCTCTTCGTTTTAAAATCTCTAAACATGCAACAATAGGCCCCCATGTCAGTGTAATTAAGTTTGACCCCAAATGGGACGGATCACTATCTGACAGTAGCGATGTCAATCTTTCCGAAGAAACAGCAATTATGCCCGGGCTGTGTTTCACTGTGGGTGGAAAGACAGCTTCTTTTTCTGCCAGTATTGACTATATAAATACCTCTTTTGACGTAACAACATATAACGGATGGGTTGCAAATGATAACTCTTTAGATATGTCAGGATTTGCCATTCAACTCGGTGTGCTCTTTAGTTTTTGAATAATCGTTATTTAATCCCTTGACCATACAACCTGGGCTTTTTGCCTGTTAAAGGATAGCACAAAGTTGCCCTTCCTTGACAATTTAAAAAAACACATTAATGTTTGATAAATTCGTAAAAAATATTTTTTATCTTTTTACCAGACCATCATACTTTGTTATCAAAAACTATCATTATGCCAAAAACAGATAAAAGGAAATATCCAAGGGTAGAAACACGCAACATTGTTTCTTATGTATGCCTTGATAAAGAAGGAAATGAAATCGGGGAAGGAATGGGTGAAACTATAAATATCAGCCAGGGTGGAATCCTTCTGAAATCATCATATCCCATTGAAGCTGAATTTATTTTACTCATGTCCATCGACCTGGAAAATAATATAATGGAAATAAAAGGAAAAATCGCCCATTCAAAAAAGGATAAATCCAACAAATATGAAACCGGCATCAGCTTTCTTGGAACACACGATGAAAATATCCAAGCTATAAAGAGCTTTATAAAAATCTATCACTCACATAAAAACAAATTGTAAGCGTTCACGGCTACAACAAACCTCATTCTTAACAATTTCATAACTTCCCCTGCAAAAACTCTATTTTTCTGGTTTGCATTGACATTTGCTTTGTTTTCATATAAAATACAGTATGTTTTCGTATAGTCCTTGTGATTAGAACAAACCCATTAAAGGTAAAAGCTATGAAGACTATGCTTTCTTCCAAATCATCATTTTCAAAGTTTATAAATCGATCAGGGTTCACCCTGATTGAAATGGCTGTTGTCATGGTTATTGTTGGAATCATTATTTCTATTATGGCCACAGTTTTGCCTTCCCTGATTCATTCCGGAAAAATTAAAAAGGCACAGGCTGATCTCCAAAGAGCCGATCTTTCCTTACAGGGTTATGTCTCGGCAACGGGCAGATGCCCATGCCCCGATACGAACTCAGATGGTGAGGAAAACCGTAATGATGGCGGCACCCAGGGTAACCCTGCAGATGATACCTGTGCTGCTTATGTCGGTGATCTGCCCTACTTGACTCTTGGCCTTTCCTCTCCAAATGATGTCTGGGGGAGTCCGATAAAATACGCTGTTTACAGCGACCTTGTTACTTTTACAACGCCAACCGGAAGCAACTCTTTTTGCACCGGGCTGGATAACATTATTAAATACTATGATTCTCAGGGGGAAAATAATCCCCCTGATACCAGCAAACTGTATACCACTGACCAAACCGGCGGCAATCCCAAGAATAAGGCCTATATTCTCGTAAGCGGTGGAAATAAAGACCTTGACGGAGACGGATCGGACGGTCTTTTTGACGGTAATAATGAGGGGAGAGACCTCAAGTTTGATCTGCCGGACCGCAGCGCATTTCATGGAGATCCGACAAGCAAAAGATATGACGACCTTGTTCGCGCGGCGTCATTCAGTTATATTAAAGGCTTGGTTGGCTGCTCAACTGGAGGTAACGGTGGCTCTGGAGGCACAACTGCAGGCGAAAACACCTTTCCCAACGGATGCACCAATGGAAGCGACGACGACGACGACGGTTATACTGACTGTGATGATCAGGACTGTTACGGTGTTGCTGGGTGTGCCGCAGGTGGTGACGATGTAAAAATTACCACCAGCTCCATCCCTGCCGGTACGATTAACAGCACCTACTCAGCCACCTTCCAGGCAACCGGCGGTATCACTCCCTATGAATGGACCTTAACCAGCAATGGTGGTTTTTCCGGTCTTTTTCTCCATACCTATACCGGTCAACTTTCTGGAGATCTGGATCAGTGTGAAGGAACTTACACTATCGAGGTTCAGATTTCAGATTCTACCCTTCCTTCTGACGGCGGGCCCAAAACAGATACAAAGCAGTTCAGTTTACAGATAAATACAAACCTGAATGTATCACGAACAAGCGGCAGCGGAACATCCATTACCTGGAATGACCCAACTCAACGTGAATCCTTTCAGGCAAATGGCGGGCATCTCGGGGATATCAACTGGAGCCTCAACACAGGTGGCGCCACCGGCTTTTCGGCTGTCTCCACAGGAAGTGACTCCTGTGATATAAGAAAAGACAGCGCAACACCCGCAGGGTTATATACCTTTATCCTGACTGCCACAGACGCACTTTGTCCAGGTAACACCGCAAACATTACCCTCAGCGTTGATGTCACCTCTGCAGGAGCCGTTGCACCCTATACCGTTGGATTGGGCGGAGAATGGAACTTTGACGAGTGCACTTGGAACGGCACGGATGATGAAATACTGGATTCAACAACTACTTTTGCCCATGGGAAAAGTTATAATATGGGTTCTTCCGATGATCCTGGCAGGGAAATAGGTAAAATCTGCAAAGGCGCCGCTATCAATATAGGAACAACCACCAATCAATACATTGAACTTGGACATGAAGCTTTTAATAACCTCAGCAACTTTTCCCTTGCCATGTGGTTTAAGGTTGACTCACTTTCATCCAGTATTTCAACCCTTTTTTCAGGATCTGACGGATCCGGACACAATGATATGCTTATCTATCTGAACAACACTGGAACGAGCTTTACGACTCATATAAATGGGCCCCAAACAGGTCGTTTTAATATCGGATTTACTGTTGCAGACGGCCTGTGGCATCACATAGTCTGGACATGGCAATCGTCGGACGGAGCTGAACTAATATATTTAGACGGCACTGCCTTAACTGACAGCAACGGCGGCATCAACACTTCAAACATCACACTTGCTGACGGCGGAGTGATCATCGGGCAGGAGCAGGACAGCCTTGGCGGCGGATTTGCTGTAAACCAGCTTTTCTCAGGCTGGGTTGACGAAGTGATGATGTTTTCCTCGGTACTCAACTCATCTGAGGCAAATGATCTTATCGCCCTGACTCATAATTGTTCCGATATCTGCTACAGAAATCCGGTTGCCATCTATTACATGGATGAATCCACCTGGACAATTGGAAACCCCGATGTTCTTGATTCATCCACAAATAATAATCACGGTACGCCACAGGAAACCGGTGCAGGCGGTGTAAATATCAATTCAAGCGGGAGATTTAATAACTGTGGTGAATTTGTACGAAGTGGCGCTATTACGGGTCGCATTGATATAAGTGGCCTTCCGGTATCGACTTCAATAGGAGACAGAACAACCGCTACCTTCTGGATGAACTGGCACGGAGGAAATAGCCAGATGCCCATAGGATGGCAAACGTACGATCTGTGGCTCACAAGTAACAATTTCGGGTTTAATACCGGCGGCGGGGTTCTTTTTGGAATCAGCGGTGCAACTGCAATGCTGGCAAATAACTGGCATCACGTAGCCGCAGTATTTACAAACAGGGATACGGCTCATAATGTTCTCTATATAGACGGAGTTGAACAATCTTTGAGTGGAACTCTAAACAATAATGGTTCAGTCGGTGCCAATTTAAGAATCAGCAGCTGGCTGAATAACACCAGCTACAGCTTCGACGGTCTGATTGACGAGCTAAGGGTCTATGACAGGGGGCTTTCCGGAAGTGAAATCGTGGAGGATTATAATATTACTCGGTAGTATAGGAACAGCCCTTTTCGAGCTTTGAAGAGAGTCCTTAGGCCTCAAGAAGCATCCCTTCAGGACTTCATGAGCGGCTTTTCGGCCTCTTAATCTTTTGCCTCAAGCAAGCCTTAAACGAAGTGCTACTTAAGCAAAGCGCTCTTTTAGCGAAACCCCCACCTTGTCAGGCTTAGATTGTGCCCTTATTACTGCCTGTGAAACTCCGTGTCTTTCCGTGGTAAAAATTCATCTGCTCACCTGGCTTACAAGATCGTAAATTGGGAGTAAAAGCCCCACGATAATCACACCAAATAAAACACCGGCAACTACCAGTATAATCGGTTCAAGCATTTTTCCTATTACTGCAACCAGGTTTGCAAGCTTTTTTCTGTATTCCCTGGCAACAGAAGCAAGTTGCTCAGAGAGGGTTCCACTCATCTCACCAATATTAATCATCCGAATGACGTACGAGGGAAAAATGATCCCCCTTTTAAATGAATCGGCAATGCTCTCTCCCTTTTTCAGGTTTTTTCTTATGCCTTCCAGTTTTTCACGATAGATTTCATTTGAAATAGATTCTTTTAAAATTACCATGGAGTGCAGCAAATCTACACCTGCATTCATCAAGAGTGAAAAGTATTCACTTATAAAAGCCAGGGTAGAAGCCGAAACAATGGTTCCAGCAACAGGCAGTTTTAATATCAACCCATCTAGACTTTTTTTTGCCCATTTACTCTCTCTATAAATAGTTAGAAGGCTGAAAATCATTAGGAACAGAATAACCAGAATATAAAAAAGATAATCTCTAAAAAAATAGGAAACTTTCATTACCAACACGGTGATTAACGGAAGCTCAACTTCCATATCCCTGAACAGATCAATAATCTTCGGCGCGACATAATATACCCAGAAGATAAAACCGGCACCCAGAACCACAAACACAACCGCCGGATACATGAGGGCGTGTTTTGTATCGCTGACAATGGCCTGTATCCTCTTTAGATGCTGTGCACCACTATCGAGCATCTCATCGAGCTTGCCGGTCTCCTCCCCAATTTTGATCAGATGGATCACTGCCGTTGGAAAAATATGGCTGTACTTCTCAGCCGCTTCTGAAAAGGGTGTTCCGGCTTGAACACTCAAAATAATATTCTTTAGGTCATTTTTTATTTCTGGATTTTGTATGCTATCCGCTATCTCTTCAATTGCTGCTGTCAGGGTGATGCCGGATCGAAGCATAAGTGAAAGGTTGCTTAAAAGTTCCGCCTGCGCAGATCTTTTCATCCTTTTGCGAAATTGAAAAGAGCCAAGCTTGGTAAGAGAGGTACGGAGAATTCCCAGTTTCTTCACATACAGGGTAAGGCTCCCATCCCTTTCCAGATGAGAAATAGCCGACATGAGATCTTCATAAGGAAGCTTTGTTGTACCTGAAAAAACTTCCCCGGAAGGGGCAATGAGTTTATATCTAAAATAGTTCATTCTGGGTATTGGTGGTTGTTAATTGTCGATTGATGGGCTTTTTACAGATGAACTGCAATTTTCGCTAAACTCCAATAATCCTCAATCAAAAATCTTCAACTATTGATGCCGTATACTTCCAAGTATGCGCACCGCCTCTTCATATGTTGTAATGCCCTGTTTCACTTTTTCAGCCATGATATCAGGCATGTTTATATGACCACCGATTGAAGTTGCTCTTTCAGAAATCTGGCTCGGGTCCGCCTCCTTTTCGATCAGTGTGGAAAGTTCTCGATTGACAGTAAGGAGTTCATATACCAGGGTTCGTCCGAAATATCCGGTATTGTTACAGATTTGGCATCCTTTCCCCCTGTATAGCGTTTCAATGGTCGGGTCTTTTAAATATTCTTTTTCCACTTCCGGCGGACTGTAGGACTCTTTACATGCATTACAAACCTTTCTTACCAGTCGCTGACTAAGGACCCCTACAAGAGAATCGGCAATCAGAAAAGGACGTATTCCCAGGTCTTTCAGTCGGGAAATAGCTCCCACAGCGCTGTTGGTGTGCAACGTTGAAAGGACCATATGACCTGTGGTGGATGCGGTCACAGCTGTAGAAGCTGTTTCTTCATCCCTTATCTCTCCGACCAGTATAACATCCGGATCGTGTCTTAAAAAATAACGGATGGCGCTTGCAAAGGTGTAACCCGCCTTTTCATTCACCTGTGTCTGGCGAAGCAAAGGGATATCATATTCAATGGGTTCTTCAACCGTGATCACATTCTTTTCCAGCAAGTTCAGCCTTCTTATGCCGGCATAAAGGGTAGTCGATTTGCCACTGCCGGTAGGGCCGGTGAGAAGAACGATGCCGAAAGGCTCTTTGAACATATTTTCAACAATTTTCACATGTTCTTTAACAAAACCCAACTGTTCCATCCCCATAATGGCGCTTTCCATGGGCAGAATTCTAAGAACCATGTTTTCGCCCTGTGGCGATACAATGGTGGATGCCCTGAAATCATAGGTGTTGTTCAAAATAATCGCAGAAAAGCGTCCATCCTGGGGAAGCCGCTGTTCGGCTATATCCATTTCAGCCTTCATTTTAATGCTGGCAACAAGCCTGTTTAAGGTTACTGGCAGAGACAAGATCGGGCAGATGACACCGTCAACCCTGAATGAAACATCAATGGATCGCTTCATAGACTGAACATGGATGTCGGTAGCTCTTCTTTTTACCGCAAGGTGAAAGATATGGTTGATCAAGGTATCCATTCCCCTCGCCATCTCCACATCCTGTGAAAGGATATTAATCTCGTGTTCGATCAATTTTTCAACAGGATTTTCCAGAAAATAATACAGCTTGTTGACCGCATTGATAATCTTTGAGCGTTCTGAAATATAAAATTTTGGTTTCAACCCGGTCTGTCGTGAGATGAGTTGCTCGAGTTTTAAATCCTGAACATTATATGCCGCAATTTCAATTGCCCCATCGACCTTTCTAATCGGAAGAAAGATGTTGTTCAGGCACAGGTTTTTATTAAATAATTTTAAAACAGTATCTTCAGCCAAGACCTCATCAACATCAACATAGGAAATCCGCGTCTGCTCTGCCAGGGTTTTAACCGTGTCGTTTTCCGTGACAAAACCGAGTTTTTCAAATATTTCTCCCAGCCGGTCCTTAGTTATTTTTTGTACCTGGAGGGCATATTTGATATGATCCTCAGTAATAATCCCTTTTTCCTTTAGGATTTCACCCAGCTGCTTTTTAGGTTTTTCGGCTGTCATACCTGATTTACCCCCTCATTATGGCATAAAAGAAAAATGGTTTTCTCATCAGGATAACCTGTTACAGGAAGGGCAATCTGCTTTTGGAAATGAACCACGGCTCTCATGAGTTTTTTCCCCACAATTCCATCCAGATGATATTGATACAGGTTAATCTTTACCAGCTCTTTTTGAAGTTTTTGAATTTCTCTCCCGCGATACGAATAATAAAATTTTTTCAGCGTAAATGCCGGTTTCCAAAAAAGAAAATAAACTGTTTTTCCGGTGGCTGCATTCGGGTAAGATAATACACCGTATTTACTTTTTACTTGATCAGAAACCTGTTCCAGGCAGATTAGCTGGTATCCAGTCTTGCTGAATATGGTTTCGCTTGCTTGCTGAAATCTGCCTGTTTTAAGGGCTGTAAAAAAAATATTCTCATGTATCGCAAGGTTATAGGCCTTTAAAAAATCAGTCACCGGTGTCTGCAGAATTGGAGTCTTTGTGTCACTTTCCATTATCTGGGGATGGGCAGATACTTTCCCGACCTGAGATACCACAGGCGATATCCCCGGTTTTTTTCCTGAAGTGATCATTGGTTGGGAGATATTTGCTTCAACCAAAGTTGAAGTATTTGCCTGTAGAAAGTAGGTAAACCCTGCAAAAAACAGCAGGAGTAAAACTATTATAGACGGAAGGACGGTTATCTTTGTTTTAAACCTGGGTCCGCGATCAGGATTCAAATCCATGTATGCATCTTTAATAATCTGCCCGCTGATTTCGGTTGTGTTATTAAGAAAGGCAACGTACAGGCATCGATCCATTAAAATATTGATCTGTCTAAAATTTCCCTTGGTAAATTTATAAATTTTTAAAAGGGCACTTTTCCTTATATTTGTTAGCCCTGCGCTGCCTGATACGTTCAGTTTAAATAAAAGATATTTTTCGAGTTCTTCAAGCTTTAAAGGCAGGACTTCCTTTTTTATAATGATTCTGCTTTTAAGTTGTCTCAGCTCTGTTGAATTTAATTTATCCATCAATTCAGGTTGACCGATCAAGAGAATCTGAACCAGTTTCTGCTGGTTTGCCTCAAGGTTTGATATCATTCGAACTAGTTCGAGGCTTTTGTGATTAAGATTCTGGGCATCGTCGATAATGATGGCACAATTTTTTCCTTCCTGGTTTTTAGCCACCAGAAAATTATTTAAAAGCTCCATCTGTTCGCTAAAAAGCAGGCTTGTCGCTTTAATGCCGAAATCTCGATTTATTTCCCTTAGAAGTTCCACATCCTGATATGAAGTATGAAAACAAAGTGATGTCTCAATCCCTTTTTCTTCCAGAACACTTAAAATCCTGCGACTGATGGTGGTTTTTCCCAACCCGACATCACCGGTGATTACCATAAACCCTTTTCTTGAAATAATCCCGTGTATAATTTCCGATAGAATTTCATAGATATGATCTGAAAAATAAAAATTTTCATCATCAGGGGCCACAGGAAACGGATTATATTCTAGGCCTAAGAAATCCAAATAACTTAACTCTTCATATGCTTCTGACGTTTTAATAATCAAAACCTTTTTCATAAAGAATCGTTAAATGGTTGGATGATTAAGTTGTGTGGTTGCCATTTGCCTTTGTGTCTTCTTTGCCATCGCATCTTGTCAAAGCGCAGCTTAAATCAAACCAAGCTTCGCCTTTTTTCAGGGTGGAGCCAAGAACGAAGACGGTTGCGTTTGTCCACAACTGAACCACTCAATCAATATGTCACTTAACGAGAACTTAGCTCAAGTTTTTCAATTAATTGTAAGATAGTCGTGTTTTCTGGATAAGTTTCCCTGAGTCCTTTGAGTCTCTTTTCAGCCTGTTGAAATCTTTTTGTCTTAATTTCAACAATGGCCATATTTATCGCAGCCTCGAGATCTTTCTCAGATTTATTTAAAACTTTTTTTAAAAGTTTTTCGGCAGATTCATAATCCTTCCGTTTTAGGTACGAAAATGCTCTCAGCTTTAGAACAAAATTGTTTTCTTTCCCTTTTAGTAGCTCCAATTCTCCTAAAAGTTTTTCTGTTAGAGAGACATTCCCGATCTTAATATTCTTATGTATCCGGTCAACCAGTCTGCTTATCTTAAGGCTTCTTTCAAGATTGGTCCGATGAATTCTTTGCATCCGGACTTTCTCTTTAAGCTTTTTTTCTTCTGGTATTTTGGGAGAAAAAGTGGCTTTGGCAGGAATAGAGTATTGCCCCAGGTTTTCAAAACCTTGCTGCTTTTTCTCTGCCGGTTGCGCTTGTATGGTTCTGTTTATATTGGTTCTGGAAATCTTTACATCTCTTGGTGTCGATGTATCCTGAGTTATGGTATCTTCCCCGACGGTATTCTGGGCACCTTTGCTTACTGCTTCGGCAGGTATATAGTTAATATTAGAAGATTTTTTTTGTTCCCCTTCAGAGCTTTCATCACTTTGTTTATATTCTGAATTTTGGTGAATCTTAAAAACCTTGGGCTGGGGCTGATGGTTAACGGTTTCATTTAAGCCGCGGACAGCAAAAAAAACACCACCACCTGCAATTAAAATCAAAAGTACAATGGAAATGATAATAACAGGATTTAAAGATACGCCTTTAAAAGGATAACTTTTCTTCCCTTTGTTTAATATCCCTTTATGTTCTGAATCTTCTGCTGATTCGGTTTTCAGCTTTTTTAATGTTTTATAAATGACGCTCATATGATTGACACGCTCAATATTATAACAAGTTCCCTGCTTTTCTCGTCTTTGTATTCATTTTTAAAAAGATAACCTAAACCGGGAATGGCTGAAAGAAAGGGCACACCCTTATTTTCCGTGGTCAGGCGTTTATCAATCAGTCCCCCTAAAATTACCACGTCACCGCTGTTGAGTGCAATCGTCGTACTGATCTCTTTTATTCTGACTTCAGGCAAAGTTATACTCTGATTGCCGATGCTGATTAGTTCAAGGCTTTCCCTGTCCACATCACTTTTTATAGGATTGATCATGAGGGATATTTTTCCCGTTTCCTCAATAAAGGGAATAACTCCAAGTATAAGCCCGTCAAAAACCTTTGAAACCTCAACTTGTGTAGTTGTATCACTATTGTCACCGGTACCGGTTGTTGTGGTTTCCGTACTTTTCGTATAGCTTATCGATGTCCCGACGCTGATAATGGCAGGTTGCCCATGTTTGGCCCTGATGCTCGGATTTGAAACAACCTTCATATCTCCGTAGCCGTTCAATGCATCTATAGTCACGTCAATATCAAAATTCCTGTAGATTCCCTGAAGAGCCAACCCAACTTCTGAAACCCATGAGGCGCCGGTAATTCTTTTTTGCTTTGAATCAACATCCTGTCTTACAACACTCCAGTCGATACCGTACTTGTACTCATCTGAAAGAATAATCTCTATAATTCTTGCTTCAATAAGTATCTGCCTGGACAGCATCTTTTTAGTATGATTTACGATTCTTGATATCATACGGATGGTAGCCGGTGTATCTTTCACATAAAGACTTCCTGAAATTCGGTTGATGGAGTACTTCCCTCCCTGTGAAACCGTACGCCTGACCATATCCTCTATCACGTCATAAGGGTTTCCCTTTCCTTTCTCATATCCTTTACCGGTAAGCTTAAACGTTCCGCTAAGTCCTTCCATACCGTCCTGGTCCCCTGCCCCTAAAACATCGCCCCCTAGAATGAAATCGGTTTCAATATATGTATCCAGAAAATTCAGCCTGAACATTTTTTCCTGATATGGATTAACACGTATAACATTACCCTCAATTTCGTAGTAAAGATCAAATGAATTTAAAATCTCTTTCAAGACCGTTGAAGCGGAAACTTTTTCAAAATTTATAGTAAGCAACTTCTCATCGATGGTTACTTCCGGGTTAATGATAAGGTTCATACCCACTGCCTTGGACAAAGAATAGAGAATCAATCGAAGATCTTCATCAATCATTGAAAAGGAAACGATACGATCTTCAAGTGGGTCATAGGCCGGCATCACCGGTTTTATTTCAATTTCTCCCAAGGCACTTTTTTCAATTGAATCATGAAGCTTTCTTTGGATCTCATCCAGTTTGTCAGATTCTTCCTTCACCTGTTCCGGCACTGGAACGATGGGAGGCTCCTTGGGTTCCAAAACGCTCGACGGCCCGAGTGAACATCCGCCGAAAAAAAGACCGGCGAGAAAAAAAATAGACATTATTGAAAATAAATTTTTAAACCTTTTCATTTGCCCTCCACTAAAACTCTTTTCTCAGCTTTTCTTCTCTTTTTATCTTCATCGAGAAATATCCACTTTTTAAATCCCCGTTTTTCGATTAATACTCGGCCGGATTCTATCTTTACTATGCGTCCACCATCTTCAAGGCTATCCCCTTCACTGCAAAATATATTATTAACAAAACAAAATCGTTCTTTTCCGGAAAAAAAGGCAAATGTAAGAGAATAATTCATCTCCACAGGCAGTGTTATTTGTCTTCCGTTGGCTGCAGGCTCAAATCTTTGGCCGGTTCCTTGACCGGATTCTTGAATTGACTGATAGCCAAACATGATGAGGTCCACAGGTGCGGGCTGGGATCCGCCAGGGTAAGCGATGGTCCTTAATTTTTTCCCCAGGCGATCGATTTCTCTTAAGGTGGAAGTTTCCGGGATGTTAATGTTCGGCAATGGTTTCATCCGGTGAATTGAAACCTTGTCGTTTGTCTTCCAGAAGCCACCCAAGGTATAAACAGCGGTTGCAATCAGTAACGGCAGAACAAGCCCTATGGTAAGAACCCCCTGGTGTTTTCTTTTCATTGGATCCTCTTTTTCAACTTAATCATAAATTTAGAGTCCTTGATCTGGGTATCAAATCTGCTTTCGGAAACCGAATATCCTCTCTGTTTTAAAGATGACATAAAATCACGATACCCCTTATGTGCCATATTGAAAGGAGCTTCTATCTGTCCGAAAACTTCCAGTTGAAGCTCACTAGCCGAATAATCGAGCTTCACGACATTAAACTTCATGTTCCTTGAAACAGAAGCAGAAATATCGTTAATGACCTCTTTATAGGAAGGAGAACTTTTATATGAATCAAGCTGTTTTACGAATTTAATCGAATTTTTAAGTTTTTCCTCCTTAACACCAGGTGGTATATCAAAATGAATCATATCGATTTTTCTTGTTATTCTCTTTGCCTCGTCCGCCTCAAGAGCTGCTTGGTGAGTATAATAAAAATATCCGCCTGCAAGCAGTAAAGCAGCCATAAAAATGGCTAAATTGATATATCCGGATAGTCTTCGTGAGTAAAAAAGTGCCTTTTCAACAGGAGGTGAAATGCTCTCGCTGCCGGACAAAGTTCTCAAGGCCGTTAAAAAAGAAATATTACTTACCTTGGAGTTAAAAGTAATCGCTTCATCTTCAAAGGAATAAATTTCTCTTTCTGTATCCATAGACCAGTCAGGTAGATCGCCACTATCTATCCAGGTGAGCAGATAAGTCTTTTGCACCTTAATCCTGTGATCTCTTTCAACAGTATCAATATCTGTCTTAATGGTTTCCCATAGATTGGCAATCTGTTCTTTACTCGTATCAAAGGCAACACATCGATTGGCATAATAGACCTTTTTACCTGTACCAACAATTAGATCGGCGAAACGGTTGTGCTGAAAAACCACCGCCACCGGCTCCTTTGGCTTTATCTGTTTTAAAACACTAAAAAGAACAGAATACAGTGGAAATATTAAAATATTGTCCTGATGCTCACGGCTTAATTCAAAATAATGGCTTAAAAGGCGTGATGGGAGAGCTGAAAAAAAGATCTCGGTAGTCGTTGCACCTTTTTTCTTCTTCCAGTGAGTGAGAACGGAAACAGAATCATCAAACTCACCGACCTCCTGAAGCTTTTTACGAACAATAACATCTACATACTTTTTAGCCGCATCAACGGTCATTGTTCGGGATATCGCCTCCTGCATATCTGTAACCAGCCATGCATCTTTTTTGATATCCTTTAAGTCGACAACCTGCTCGAGTTGATCACCTGAAAAACGGTACATCAATCCATCAAGCTCAATTGCATATTGTTTTTTTTCTGTAAACATCATTTATGCCTGACAACAAATGCCCCGTTGAGCGTTAATAAAACATCTCCCACCTGGTCTTCGAAAGATTCGGTTGATTTCAAATCAGGTTTTTCTTCAGTTTCGTTACTATCGTTTGAGTCGCCGTTGGTTTTAATGTGGAGTAAAACAGGCCTGTAATAGTATGAAGGGGTGTTTACGCACTGGTTAAGAATCTGTTCCATTTCAAAAAAAGCAGTACCCTGAGCAATATTGACTTCATACGTGGCCCACTTATTTTTCTCGAGTCCCAATGAGTCAGCCTTATCAATAAATTTTTTTACACGGTGAAGGATGCGCCTTTTTTGTTCCATCATAATTTTTTGCTCCTCCATCAGCTTTAAACGAACGGTCAATGTTTCTTCTTTTTCCCGGTCATTAAGATAACGATTATATGCTGATAGAGAGAAAATGACTGCAACAAAAAATAAAATCGCTAAAATTCCTGTGGTTATATTTGATCTGAAAATTTTAATTATATTTACTCCTGTTTAAAATTGACGGTCTCGTAAAAAGTATCACCGATGGCTAAGTAGAAAATTCCATATACGCCCCGCAGGAAGTGCCCTTGGGGTGCAAGGCGCAGCGTTTTTTCGGGGACGAGGCAATACATGTAGTATGCCGAATTCCTGAAAAACCGCTGCAACGCAGTAGATGGGACTTTCTACGACGCCATCAAAAGTCCATTTTCCAGCGTGCAACAGCATCATCAGACGGTGTGGTACCCCAGGCTTTGCCCCCGGATCCATCACCTTTAAAATCTCCCTTTGCACCGTCTGCCTCACCGTCTATCATGGTATCCATGGCAATACAGAGTTCATTCGGAATGTTAGCAATCCGCATATAGTTGTATTTTCCCCGTGGATCGAAATCAAAAGCAATGGTCAATTCATGCCCTTCTCCCGTGCTGTCCGAATATCTGTATTTCCATGGCTTATCCGTATTAGTCTTGGGTGTCTCAAGACCGATCTGGGCAAGGCCATAGTAATGGGGGGGTTGGTGAGCTGTATCTCCTGAAACAAGCTTTTCACGACCATTATCTGACGGTGGATCATTACGATGCAATGGGTTCGTATCCGCATGGCGGTCGTTATTGGTATCTCCAAGTATTTTTCCGGTACGATCATAAAAATTTAAATAAGACGTTCTCCATGTATTTAAAAATACGGAATAGATTTTTTTCTGTTCCCCACTGCGTATAATATCTTTTCCCTTAACGATTGCCCCGATGATAATTCCTATTATAATCAACACAATAGCCATTTCTATAAGGGTAAAACCTTTATCGTTTTTTAAAACAGACTTACCTGAAATTTTTCCGTTGTTCATCATTATTTCCTTTTGAAATTATTATAATTTTTGAACGTTCCTTTATTTTTTTCCGTCATCAGATATTTATCCTTTTGTAAAGAAAAAACCACAATATAATGTATTTAATTATCGCTTAAACACAATATATTGATTTTAACTGCCAGACTTCATCCTTTATGATAAATAATATATCCGTTCCGGAAGAAAAACCTCGGTATTGACATTCTTATAAGATAGCAATAGCTATGCCAACTTGGACAAACTGGCGCTATTTTTATAATATTCTATAATATCAATCAGATATAACTTGAAGCGGGTATCGGAAATGATTTTTGTTCAGGTTAAAAATCAACATCGTCAATAAAATGAAGGTTTTCTGCCAAAATATTGACAGAAAGGACAAAGCGCCATAGGTTTTAGGATACGAGAAAAAATGCCGCAAAGCGGTTTTTGAACATCGAACGTTGAACATCAAATAATGAAATCGCTTCGCTCCATCGATTTATAAATCGGCAGAATACCTTATTTAAAATTCGACGTTGGACGTTCGATGTTCGACGTTCATATTACGACGTCATTAAGAATAAAACTCTTTTATCTTTTCTACCACATATGCCTGCTGATCCTCTGTAAGCTCAGGATATATTGGAAGAGCCAGGGTATGCGAAGCTGCATGCTCTGAAACCGGGAAATCACCCTTTTTGTAATTCAGATAGGAAAAGCATTCCTGGAGATGCATGGGAACAGGATAATAAACTTCCGTCCCTATTTCGGCTTCCATAAGAAACAAGCGGAGATCATCCCTTTTTTTCGGCACACTGATGACAAATTGATTATAAATATGGCGCCCCTGACTTTCAACCGGTAGCTTTATATTATCCAGGCCTGCGCTTGCAAACAATTCTCTGTATCTGTTTGCATTCCCCTGCCGTGCGGCAGTCCAATCGTCAAGATATTTAAGCTTCACTGAAACAATAGCGGCCTGCAAGGCGTCCAGTCGAAAATTACCTCCGATGATTTTGTGATAATACTTGGGGTGAGATCCGTGAACACGAAGTATTTTAAGTTTTTCATACAATTCATCTGAATTGGTGGTAACAATTCCACCATCGCCAAAAGCCCCCAGGTTTTTTGAGGGGAAAAAAGAAAAACACCCGAAATCACCTATGGAACCTGCCCGTTTCCCTTTATACTCTGAGCCAATGGCCTGCGCCGCATCCTCTATCACAATCAGATCGAACTTTTTGGCAATCGTTAAAATCGGATCCATGTCAGCACACTGGCCATACAGTTGAACAGGCATTATGGCTTTTAGCTTTGAACTCTGATCACTTGTCATCGCATTGATGGTGTTTTCTATACCACTTGTTGAAATATTATAGGTATCCGGGTCTATATCAACAAAAACAGGCACAGCTTCTGTACGGGCAATTGAACCTGCTGTTGCAAAAAAGGTATAAGGCGTTGTAATAACAAAGTCTTCAGGTCCGATATCCGCAGCAACAAGCGAGATTAAAAGTGCATCTGTTCCTGATGAAACGCCTGTTGCGTATTTTGATGAGCAATATTGGGCGATCTCTTTTTCAAGTTCTTCCACCTTTGGCCCAAGAATAAAATACTGGCTTTCATAAACTTCCTGGGTGACTTTTAAAATTTCTTCCCTGATCGAATTATACTGGGCTTTTAAATCAAGTAAAGGTACTTTCATAATAAATTTGGCTCCGTTTTGTTGATTAAAAAGATTTACCACGGAGTTGCACGGAGATCCACTGAACTTTGGTTTGTTAGTATCTGTGAAATTTCCGTGAAAATCCGTGGTAAAAAGCAAATTTAAGGTTCTATCAATATTGACGAACTCGTAAAAGTAACACCGATGGTGCCCGCAGGAAATGCCCTTGGGGTGCTAAGTAGAAAGTTTCTTATACAAGGCGCAGCGGTTTTTCAGAGACGAGGCAATACCTGTAGTATGCCGAGTTTCTGAAAAACCGCTGCAACGCAGTAGATGGGACTTTCTACGACGCCATCAATATTCCTTTCGCTTTTTTTCCTTAAGCTCTGTAACAATCGCTTTTACATCCCTACTATTCTCCATATCTGAAATAAATACTGAATCGGATGTATCAACAACGACCATGTTTTCAAGACAGTTCGCTGCAATAAGCCTCTTGCTTCCAATGATTAAACAGTTTCGGGTCTTTTTTGCAATAACATCTCCCTTAATCACATTGCCTTTATCATCCTTTGGAAAAAAGTCATAAAGAGATTTCCATGATCCGATATCGCTCCACCCGAAATCCGAAGGCAAAACAGCTCCCCTGTCCGTCCTTTCCATGATTGCATAGTCAATAGATATATTGGGCAGCTTTTCATAATCCGCCTTTGCCACCGTCTCTTTTGCCGCAACCGAATTACTCATCCTTTTAAAAAGTTCCGGCTCAAAGGCTTTAAATTCATCCATAATGACAGATGCCTTGAAAGCAAACATTCCGCTGTTCCAGAAAAAGTTGCCGGCTTTTAAATATTCTTTTGCTGTCTTTACGTCCGGCTTTTCCACAAATCTTTTTATGGACAATGCTCCGTCGGGCAACTCTTTTTCCCCTTCAATATATCCATAACCTGTTTCCGGGTAATGAGGCTTTATGCCGAAAGTCACCACAAAACCTTCATCTGCAAGTTTTATTGCTGATTTAAGTTTATCTTGAAAAATACTATTATCACGAACAACATGATCTGCAGGAAAAACGCATAAAACCGCATCCTTTTCATGTTTCAGGATATTCAGCACCGCAAGTAATATTGCAGGAGCCGTATTCCGGCCACAGGGTTCGCAGATAATTTTACCGGTAGGTAAAATTCCCGTTTCTTCCATCTGCCTTGCCGTCTCGTCAAAATGCTTATCTCCACATACAATTCTCACGTTTTCCTTATTTAGAACCGGAATTATCCGTTTTATGGTGCTTTGTAAAAGAGAATCTTCACCAAAAAACTTAATAACCTGTTTAGGCGAAAGCTCTCTTGACAATGGCCACAGCCGTGATCCTACCCCCCCGGCAAGCAGGACAGGATAAACTGCATTTTTCAGATCATGCATGTCTAAATTTCCCATTTCTCTGGTTTCCTTTGAAATTATCAGATTTAATTGACGAAGAAGCTTTCCTGCAAGTGGTCTCAATTGCATTATACCCAAGTAAGCCAGTAACGTCGCGGGTTAATGGTAGCCCTGCTTTTATTTTCAGCGTATCAGGAATCTCAATTACTGTTTCTACATTTTCATCATCTCTCATAAGAATATATGCCCTGCTCGATCCAGGGTGCTTTTTCAGAATATTCTTAAGATCTGAAAGTAGTTTCCTGTCCGTCCGTGACATTTCAAGACTAAACTGAATACTTGCAGTCCATGTATCCTCGGCCTTATCAATCGGTATGATTGTTTCAGCGATAATTTTTACACTCTTTTCATCTTTTTGTATTCTCCCTTCAATTATGACGGGATTATCTTCGAAAAGCTGATCGCTCGCTAACGTATAGACTGAAGAAAAAACGACAGCTTCAACAAAACCGTGCATATCCTCTATCATAACAAAGGCCATCAATTCCCCTTTTTTCGTCTTAATCACCTTTGCATTAGAAATAATCCCACCTATCCTCACAACCCCGCCGTCTTTAATCTCATTTATTAAAACTGCATTGGTATTGGTAAATTTGCCAAGGAGTTCCTCATACCTGTTTAAGGGGTGCCCGCTGATAAAAAAGCCCAGCGATTCCTTTTCAAATGCAAGCCGCTTGCGCTCATCGAATTCTTCGATAGGGGGTAAAACCGGCATATTTATTAACTGTTTATTTTCCCCCATATCAAACAGACTCATCTGGGGATCATTTCTTTCCTTTTGAACTCTTTGTCCGTAATCGAGTGCATCTTCCATGGAAGCCAGCATCTGGGAACGTTTTGCACCGGTAGAATCGAATGCACCGCATTTTATGAGACTTTCTACAACCCTTTTATTGACTCTTCTCAAATCGACATATTCACAAAATTCAAACAGGGAAGAAAACTTATTCTGGCTTCTTGCTTCAATAATCGCTTCAATTGCGCCTTCCCCCACGTTTTTTACGGCAACGAGCCCAAACCTGATTTTTGTGCCTGTTACAACGAATTCCTTATCGCTTTCATTTATATCCGGAGGAAGTATCTCTATATCGTGGCTACGGCATTCTGCAATATATTTTACAACCCCGTTTGTTGAATGCATTTCACTTGTCAGGAGAGAAGCGATGAACTCTACGGGAAAGTGGGTTTTCAGATAAGCAGTCTGATAGGCAATAAGTGCATAAGCAGCACTGTGGGACTTGTTAAATCCATACCCGCCGAATTTTTCGATCAGATCGAATATCTTTTTTGCCTTGGCCGATGGAATACTGTTTTCCAGTGCGCCCCCCATGAAACGGGCCCTGTGTTTGGCCATAATCGACTGTTTTTTCTTTCCCATGGCCTTTCTGAGATCATCGGCTTCGGCCATTTCATAATTTGCCAGAACTCCGGCAATCTTCATGACTTGCTCCTGGTAAACAATCACGCCGTATGTTTCTTTTAGAATAGGCTCAAGCTCTTTAACAAGGTATTCCACTTTCTTTCTGCCGTGTTTCCTTGCCACGTAGTCGTCAATCATTCCGCTTTCCATGGGACCTGGCCTATACAGCGCAACCAGAGCGATGATGTCATCAAAAAATTCCGGTTTTAACCTGACAAGAAGATCTTTCATGCCTGAACTTTCGAGCTGAAAAACACCGGTTGTGTCACCGGATGCCAAGAGACGGTAGGTATCCTGGTCGCTTAGATCGAGGTTCTCTACGTCCGGCGGCTCCTTCCCCTGCCTTGCAATAATTGATAGTGTATCAGCAATCACAGTCAGATTGCGAAGACCCAGAAAATCAAACTTGACAAGACCGATCTTTTCAACGGCTTTCATATCGAACTGGGTTACCACCTCACCCTTTTTGCCTTTGTAAAGGGGCAGATATTCAACCAGCGGTTTGTCTGCAATAACAACCCCTGCAGCATGGGTCGATGCATGACGCGGCAGGCCTTCAAGAACGCGACAGATACTTATAAGATCAGCAACTTCAGGTTTTTCCTTTACCATTTTAGCGAGTTTCGGTTCCTGTTTTAACGCGCTATCAAGGCTTATGTTCAACACATCCGGAACCATTTTTGCAATTACATCTACTTCCCTAAGCGGGATATCAAGAGCACGCCCCACATCACGAATGACAGCCCGGGGTTTAAGCTTTCCAAAAGTAATAATCTGAGCAACATAATCACCGCCGCCGTATTTCTCCACCACGTATTTAAAGATTTTTTCTCTACCGTTTATGCAGAAATCCACATCAATATCAGGCATGCTTTGTCGTGCCGGATTTAAAAACCGTTCAAAAATCAAACCATACTCCAGAGGATCCAGGTCGGTAATCCCAAGAGAGTATGCTACAAGACTACCTGCCGCAGATCCCCTGCCGGGTCCCACGGGAACATTATTTTCTTTGGCATACTGAATGAAATCTGCCACAATCAGAAAATATCCTGAAAATCCCATTTTCTTTATAACTGAAATCTCGTATTCAAAACGTTCTTTATAAACCTTTTCATCAGCTTCGGGGTTTTTTGACCTTATGCGCCGGATGATACGTTGGAATCCTTCTCGAGCTTTTTCTTCAAAAACATCAGCTTCAGTTCGATTTGCCTTTAAATCAAATTTTGGAAAGTGATAGGTGTCAAAATCAAATTCAAGGTTGCACCTCTTTGCAATATCCACGGTATTTTCAAGTGCACCAGGATATTTCCCAAAAGATCCGTGCATCTCTTCTTTGGATTTGAAATAAAGTTGATCGGTTCTGAATTTTAATCGGTCGAAATCATTAACTGTCTTACCGGTCTGGATACACAAAAGAACATCGTGGGCACGAACGTCTTCTTTATTCAGATAATGACAGTCGTTACTGGCAACAAGGCCGATAGAAAGCCTTTTGCTCATTTCTAACAAGCCTATGTTAACCTTTTCCTGAATATCGATGCCATTGTTTTGAACTTCAAGGAAAAAATTGCCTTCGCCAAAGATATCCAGATACATGCGGGCAGAATCATCCGCTTCATCGATTTTGTCTCTTCTAATCAGCGTGGGTATTTCTCCGTGAAGACATGCTGAAAGGGCAATAAGACCTGTGCTGAATTCTCTTAAAATCTCCCTGTCGATGCGGGGTTTGTAATAGAATCCTTCAAGCTGGGCAACAGATACCAGCTTGCACAGATTTTTATAACCTTCCTGGTTTTCCGCCAGAAGTATAAGGTGGGAAAGCCCTTTGGCATCTTGGGGCGTCTTATCTTTAAAACTTCTTGGCGCAAGATAGCATTCGCATCCTATGATCGGTTTGATTTCTGCTTTATTCGCCTTTCCATAAAAATCGATAGCCCCGAACATGGTGCCATGATCTGTAATGGCAACCGCTTTCATATTAAAATCTTTCGCACGGTTTAAAAGGTCGTCAATCCTTATGGCCCCGTCCAGAAGGCTGTACTGTGTATGAACATGCAGATGAACAAAATCGGGTGTTTTATTTGTCATTTGTTTTTATGGTGAGTCCTTTGGAAAATGGTAATTTTTGAAGTCTGCGCTTATCTGTTCGAGTTCAAGTCGAAGATCCCGGACTTTGAGCGGGGGAAGGTAAAAAATTTCAATCCTCGCACTTTGCCTTATACACAATTTTTATGTAAATTTCCATTTAATAATTTTTAATTCAAAATTTAATGAACTCATAAAAAGTATTACCGATGGCTAAGGGTTCGCGCAAAAATAAGTTTGCATTTAAGGCGCATGGATTTAGGTCAGATTTGTTCGATCCGAGGCTGCAAAACCACAGGAATAGCGAGCTATTTCGAGGATTTTGGAGTTAAGGATCGGACAAAGATGGCCTGAATCAGGGATGCATAAAATGTGAAGTTATTTTTACGCGAACCCTAAGTAGATGGGACTTTCTACGACGCCATAAAATTTGTCACTGGCACTCTTACCACCTTTGTGGTAAGCTAATTAAGTATTCGAAGTAAAAAGTGGCTAACAAGGCCGCTAAAGAAACCTCTGCGCTGAAAATAAAACATGGTAATTGTCACCTCTTTGCAAATGAATGTGTATGGATAAAAAGATTGATCAAATAAAAGATATATATAAATCATTCGAAACAGAAGCGGCTGCATATAAAGAAAACGCTGCCTGTCGGAAAGGCTGTGCTTATTGCTGCACAGATGCAGGCAGCATCGATATCACCACCCTTGAAGGCCTTGTGATCCTCAAAAAGGCCCGCAGTCTGCTCCGGCTCCAACAGGTCAAAGTTAATAAGGCCCTTGCCGAGGATTTAAAAAAGAAGGAAAAGGGACAGCGTTCCGCCTGCCCTTTCCTGATGAAAAACAAGGCGTGCATGATATATGAAATCCGCCCCTTTTCCTGTCGCAGGATCTATTCTGTTCATGTATGCAACCAGGACAATCCACCCATGTTAAGTCGCAAGGTCATAAAAATGGCTGAAAAGACCATCCGGGAGCTTCAGATATTGGACGATACCGGTTATTCCGGTCATATCTCTTATATTATGCACATGCTTAAAGCACCGAAATTTCTTTCCACCTACCTGACCGGTGAACACAAACCTGAAGAGGTGATGGCATTTGGAAAAACCCATAATATATTTATAAACTTAAATGTATCAGATTCGTTGAAAAATAAGGAAATGGTAAAGTGACTTACAATTTTGATCCTGATCGTTGGTATAAAAACGAGTTTGAGTTTATAAAAACAGAATATAAATCAGCTAAAATAACCAAACAGGAATTTAAATCAGCATTAAAAGAGCTTGGGAAAAGATATGAAGAGATGTGTGACCGGCTTGACGGAACGTATCAGATTTCCCACAATCATTAATTAAACATCAATTCCCCCTAAAAAATAATAAATTTTCTGTTAGTATTTTGACGGATAAAATATCTTTTTAATCACTTAAACGATACCTAAGGGATTCCCTGGATTGAACATATATAAGGGCCGTAGCGGCCAGGCAAACGGAACTGATGATGAAGGCGGTTTGAAATGCCGCAGGGCCCAATGTATCACCGGGGAAAAAGTGCTGCATAATGGAGCCGAGACCCTGTAGGAATACCGCGGCACCCGCCATGGTGAAAAAGTTAATTCCCGTCATGGCTGCACCCGCCTTATTCAGCGGTACCAGTTCTTTAATATGTGAGTACATAACCATGCCGGAACTGCTGAATATGCCGCACAGAAAAAAGAGAGCATACAATACCGCTTTGCTTACGGATGCGGGTAAAAATGCCATAATGAGCAGTATGCCGGATAACCCCGCCAGACCGCCTATCACCACCCCTTTCCGTGTTTCCAGGATCCTGTCTGATAGAATACCGCAGATGGGCCCGCCGACGATCAGCCCGATATTCATGAGAAAAATCATATTCCCGGTGGTTATCGCGGGCAGACCCATGACATTCATCAGAAACGGGCCGGCCCACAGCGCCTGAAATGCGGCAAAGATACCATAACGACAAAATGTCCCCAAAGAGATGATCCAATAGTCTGTGGTATGAAATAAATCTCCAATCCCAGACAAGGTATCACGCAAAGAAGGCCTTGAATCTTCGTCATTGGATAGAATAAAGGCTTTCGGGCCGTCGATCACCACTGCATAGAAAATGAGTACCAATATAAAGTTTGCGACAGAGAACAGCATAAATGTGATCCGCCATCCAAAGGCCTGTACAAGTAGTACTAATGGTGTTGTAGCGATCAGATTGCCGGCCGTTCCGATGGAAACCACCAACGCAGCAAGGGTTGCAAATCTTACGGGGCTGAACCACAGCGTGAGCAGTTTTAACGTCCCCATCAAATTGCAGGCCATACCGATACCCAACAACAGGCGGCCGGCCATCAACCCCTGAAACGAATCAGCCCAGGCAAAGACAAGGGCGCCCAAAGCTGCAACGATGGACAGAAATGTCATGGTACGACGTGCCCCAAACCGATCCAGATAGATACCTATGGGAATCTGCGCCAGGGCAAACGCATAGAAAAACGCCGCCGATATAAGGCTTAACTCTCTGGTGTTAAGCCCGGTATCCGCAATCAACTGAGGGGTAATGACGGCGATGGAGGCCCTGTAGAACTGAGACAACAGAAAAAGCAATGAAGCAATGGTGAAGATAATCCATCTTCTTGAGTTGGGAAGCAACATTTCAATTCCCCAATATCAACTTATGATATAATTGCAATAGTTGGTTCTCCTCTTGATCAGCTGATGCAAAGGTTTCGAGTGTTTTTCTTTTATATCCCTTGTGGCTTGAATTCGTTAATTTGATGACGTAATTTTTATAGATTTCTTTCACCGCTCGCTTCGCTCAAGACGCTGAGGTCGCAGAGGTTAAAGTTCTTTCCGTTGTCGTTGAGAGGACGGCAAAGGAAAATCAATCAGCACTTACTATTATTCCCGCAGGGATGAATTATTATTGCTTTCCGCCCTCTCAGCGGAAGGCAATAAATAAAATTCTTTGCGTGCTTTGCGGCTCTGCGGTCAAAATATAATATTATACGTAATCTTTTTAAATCTGTCAATTACTTAGAATTCTTGACAATTTCTATAAAATATGATGCCTCACGCGTTTAAAAAAACATACTTGTTTCCACTTCACTGCCCTATTCAGCAGTTTTTGGTTGACATGCTTACCTGAAAGGATATAGTTATGTAAGGAATAAAGAAAACAAGGAGACAAGGATATGCTTGCTAAGCTGACAACCAAAAATCAGATCACCATTCCCAAGCAGATTATTGATCAAATACCACAAGTAAGATACTTTGATGTGGAGTTAAATGGCGAAGTGGTGGTGATGAAACCACTTAAGATCTACGATACCGATCTTGAAAAAATTCGATCAAAAATAAAAAAGATGGGGTTGAAACCGGACTGTGTCGCTGAAGCGGTAAAATGGGCAAGGTCCAAGTGAAATCAGTTATCATCGACACAAACGTGATTGTATCCGCTCTTTTATTCGGGGGAAAGCCCGGCGAACTTATCCGGCTATGGAAGACCGGTGAAATTCAACCTCTTATCTCCAAAGAAATCACTGAAGAATATCTTCGGGTTTTAGCCTACCCGAAGTTCAACTTATCTGAAAAAGAAATCAGCTTTCTTTTCAATCACGAAATTCTAAATTATTTTAAGGCAGTTAGAATCAAACCCGGGCGCTGGGAAACAACCATTGAAGATGATCCTTCTGATGATATGTTTATTCGCTGTGCGGTATCCGGAATGGGTAACATAATCATATCCGGCGATCGACATCTCCTTGATCTTAAAACATATGAAAAAATCAGAATCCTTTCTGTAACACTCTTTTTAAAAGAACACCAAACGTAAAGGACTCCCTGAAACAACCGCCGTTCATACTCCGCAAGCGCCAATCATAATGCCTTTTTTGTGTCCTCCCTGTCACGGTTGCCTTATGCAGACGGAGGTGACTCTGCCTGTCGAAGCGAAACGCAGGTCCTGCCTGCCGGGGCCCGGTTAAATTCGCATATGCTTTTAATCGGGGAGAGCCAAGTAGCCAGGTAGGATCCATCTTCTACAAAAATAGTTCGATTAACGGAAACCCGATTCTACAGAAGCACAGGT
>RCNC010000111.1_pt1 | contig 42769 bp, 36 predicted proteins | sample 2041301 | NCBI WGS metagenome assembly RCNC01 (sample SAMN09708231, study PRJNA481090) | Marine sediment metagenome, whole genome shotgun sequencing project. | biome: marine sediment; feature: ocean; material: sediment; isolation source: Sewage treatment plant 13A marine sediment (STP13A) ...
TGGGCAGCGCCGGCGGCTTTCGGTCAAGCCGGGACTCACCTGTTTATGGCAGATCTCCGGTCGGAGCAATTTGCCTTTTTCTAAATGGCTGGATATACCCTACTGACGCCAGCATCAATGCATCCATCTCACAATCGGCAGCGGTTGAAGTAATACCTCCCTATTTACAGGCCATAAACAACAGGGGTGAATGGGAGACTATTATTGAGAACCTGAGCTTCCCGATGGGAAAAGATAAAACAGTTGTGGCAGATCTTTCAGGAAAAATTTCCACTACTGATCCCCGGATACGGATCTGTACGAATATGGAGATTTACTGGGATCAAATATTTTATGCCAATGAGAATGCTGATTCACCAATACAGTCCCACAGCCTAAATCCCAGTTCAGCTGACCTGCATTACAGGGGATTTTCACGTACCTTCAGAAAAGGAGGCAGGTACGGACCGCATTGGTTTGATTATTCAGAAGTAGTTTCCACCGGCCAACAATGGAGGGATCTGCTGGGAACCTATACGCGTTATGGCGATGTATTACCACTTCTCACGGAAGCAGATGACAAATACATAATCAAAAATGCGGGCGATGAGACGAGCATCACATTCAATGCAGAAGGCTTGCCTGCATTACCTGAAGGATGGACGAGGGACTTTCTTTTACATAGTGTAGGATGGGTGAAGGATGGAGATCTCAATACAGCATCCGGGCAAACGGTCGGCCCCCTTCCCTTTCATGGTATGACCCGCTATCCCTATGGTCCTGAGGAATCCTATCCTGCTGATAAAGAGCATACAAATTACCTGAAAAAATATAATACGAGGGAAGTTAGCGCAGAGAATTTCCGTAAAGCAGTTCTTAATGCGGAAGCGACACTAAAAAAGAATGGCCAGGAGAACTAAGATAAAACGGCGCAATTTCATTGTACAGATCTTTGCCTTTTCGCTGGGAAGTTTGACGCTGGGAGCATGCTTTAACAGGGGAAAAGATAAAAACAGCAAAAGGGTTGAAGGATCTCAGGGACCAGGCTTTGAAAACAGCCTCTCCAGAAACCGTGAAATGCCGAGGGACTTGCTTTATGATTTGCTTGATCAAAAAGTGGACCATTATATGCAGATCTCAAATAACTGTGCACAAAGCAGTTATTTAGCTTTATCGGAACAATTTGAAATCGACGATGAGGAGGTTTTAAAAGCATTAACCCCCTTGCCAGGCATGGCAGAAAGAGGTAAAACCTGTGGAGCCCTTACCGGGCCCCTGATGGTTTTTGGACAGATCTATGGTCGTGGAAAAAACAGCTTGCATGATTGGGATATTTACCGGGATTCACTAATTCCTTCAGGAAAATTCTGCCAGGAGTTTGAGCAGGAATTTGGGAGTAACCTCTGTTTTGATATTCAGAAAAAAGAATTTGGCAGAAGTTATCAATTGACCAATCCCGAAGATCTGAAAGAATTCCAGGAAGCGGATGCTACTGGCAAATGCAGTTCCGTTGTCCGGAAAGCTGTCCGGATGGCCGCTGAGATTATTTTGAACGACCAGGAGGTAACTGATGAAGCATAGAAATCAAAATGTTCGCCTTATTTATTTGCTTCTTGTAGCATTGTTCCTTATCAACCCATGCCTTAGATCATCAGCACAGATCAATCCACCCGTATTTACAGATGTTACCAGCCAGGCAGGGATTGATTTCCGGTATACATTCGGGGACTATACCTATGAGAATATCCTGGAAAGCAGCGGATCCGGCATCACCGTATTTGATTACAATAATGACGGACTATACGACCTGTATATGCTTAATGGGACTTATCTTGAAGGCATATCGGATCCGGCCGGTAAAGTTTTTAAAAATACGTCCAATAAACTTTACAGGAACAACGGTGACGGAACATTTACAGAGCTGGCTCAAAAAGCAGGGGTGGATGACCGGAATTGGAGTATGGCAGCGGGAGCCATAGATTATGATAAAGATGGTGACGAAGACCTGTATCTTTTGAATTATGGACCGAATGTCTTTTACCGCAACAATGGTAATGGAACATTCACCGATATCACTGAATCAACAGGGCTCGTCGGACCGGCAAAGTTAAATGGCTTTACTAAATGGAGCGTTGGTGTTGCTTTTGGGGACTATAATACAGATGGCAGGATGGATGCTATGGTGGGTAACTTTCTTGCCTTTGATCCAGATTATATTTCACCCACCACGCCGGATATGATGCCCCATCCATCTGAATACATGGGACAGGCATCCATGCTGTACCTGCAACAATCAGATGGACGATTTGTAGATGTTACCAAAAAATATGGATTGTTTTTCCCCGATTCGAAATGTATGGGATTAACAGTGTTTGATTACGATATTGACGGTGACCTGGATATTTTCCAGGGCAATGATCACCAGCTAAATTTCCTCTTCAGAAATGATGATCAAAAATACCATGATGTGGCGATAGCCAGCGGTGTTGCTGCCAATAGCCATGGTGTCCCGACGGGCTCCATGCATGGGTCAATCGGGGACATAGACGGTGATAGCCGGATTGACCTGCTGGTAACAGATCTCAGGTATGGTGCCCTCTACCGGAATACAGGTAACGGCTTGTTTGAAGATGTTACCGAAGAAAGTGGTGTTGCCGTGGCTATGGCAGGGAAAGGTGCCTGGGCTGCCGAACTTTTTGATTTTGATAACGATGGTGACCTTGATATATTTTCTGCCAATGGAACCGCCGAGGAACTGATCCTGCAACCACCACTGCTTCTCGAAAACGATGGTAAAGGGCATTTTCAGAATGTGGGTCCCAGGTTAAGTGATTATTTTTCAGCCAAACGTTCGGGACGGGCAGCGGCGATCTGGGATTACGATAATGACGGGGATATGGATATCATTGTGTCTCATATTGATCTTCAGGCAAGCCCCACATTGCTGAGAAATGATGGAGGAAACAGAAATCACTGGCTGGGATTGAAACTGGTAGGCAAAGATGGGCCTGCGTCAGCCATTGCTGCGAGGGTCACGGTTAAATCAGGCGATATGGAGCAGGTTCACATTAACCAGTGGGCAAGCAGTTACCTTACCAACCACGATCCCCGGATCCACATTGGCCTGGGACAGAATAAAAAGGTAGATCAGGTTGAAATTGTCTGGTCAAACGGAAAAAAAGAAATATATTACAATCCGGCTATTGATCGCTACCTGATAATTAAAGAAGGAACAGACACCCAATAACTAAATCATATAGATTATGAAAGCTCAAACTTATTTTTTCCTACTTGTACTTATTTCAATTTTCATTGGTTCATGTAACCAACAAAATCAACAAGCTATTGTTGAAGAATACACTGAAACAATGCTGACTTACCCTTACCATGATACGAATTCCTTTCCTATCATTCAAAACAAGAATGATATTTATCCTTATTCCCGCATTGACGGATTTAGCCATACCGGGACACCGAGGGATTGGAAAGTAGTAAAACTCGAAAATGATTACATCGAAGTTTATGTCCTTCCTGAAGAGGGAGGCAAGGTATGGGGTGCCATTGATAAGGTAACCGGAAAAGAATTTATATATAAAAACAATGTGGTGAAATACCGGGACCTTGCCATGAGAGGTCCATGGACTTCTGGCGGGATCGAATTCAACACAGGCGTGATCGGCCATCATCCTGGCGGAGCGTCTCCTGTAAATTACAAGGTATTTACAGACGATGACGGTACAGCCCATTGTGTGGTTGGTGGAATGGATCTTCCGTCCCATATGCAATGGCGGGTTGACATATTCCTGCCGGCGAATACTTCTTATTTTGAAACCGTTTCCTCCTGGTACAATGCCACTTCTTTTTACCAGCCCTCTTACTATTGGAGCAATGCAGCTGTAAAGGCCTCGAAAGATCTGAAATTTTATTTTCCGGGGACCCACTGGATAGGACATAATGGAATGTCACATCCCTGGCCTGTGGATGAGCAGGGTGTTGACCGCTCATGGTATATAAACAGTAAAGACATTGGTTCCAGTTCCTGCCATATCTTTGGAAGCATTGACAATTATTATGTTTCCTATTTCCATGATGAAGATTTCGGTTCCGGACACTGGTCCGAAATTTACGGAACACCGGGGAAGAAGATATTTCTTTGGTCACAAGCCAGGAATGGTGCCATCTGGGAAAACTTACTTACGGATACAAATGGACAATATGTGGAGGTACAGGCAGGCAGAATGTACAACCAGAACAGTTTCAGCAGCAGTCGCACACCCTTTAAACAAACTGATTTTACCCCCTATTATTCAGATTCCTGGACAGAGCGCTGGTTCCCGGTCAGGGGTACTGACGGAGTCACCCGCGTAGCAGAATCAGGAACCATTCACCTGAAGTATTCCGCGGATGGAATGAACCTGTTGTTTTCTCCTATCAAGGAGATCAATGCAAAAATGAGGGTGGCAGTAAATGGCGAAGAAATCTCGAATGACCAGGTCGTCATGAAGCCATCTGAAACATTGAATGAGGAATTTAGCGGCATCAAGGAGGGTGATAAAATTGAAGTTTATTTGGGGACTGAAAAACTATTCTCATCGGAAGACAATTTTGAAGTTGAAAGGCCCAATAAGTCGGAAGGAAATGCATTGGAAGATCTGTTCATCCTGGCCGGTGAACTTGAGCAATTCAGATATTACAAAAGGGCCCTTGAGACATACCTGGAGCTGATTGAGAAAGAGCCAAACAATTTAAAAGCTTTGGAGCGGGTGGCAGAACTTTATGCCCGCAGCGGAGAAATTGACAAGGCCCTTGATTATACCAGGAAAGTGCTAAAGGTAGATGCTTATTCACCTGGGACTAATTTCATTTATGGAAACCTGCAGAAAATAAAAGGTAATCTTACTGATGCCAAAGACGGATTCAACTGGTCCATGCGATCCCTGGAATATCACGCTGCTTCATTGCAACTACTGGCCGAGATCAGCCTGATGGAAGATAACCCGGTAGTGGCCCAACGCTATGCTGAAAAATCCCTGGCATATAACAGTCTGAACCTGAATGCTTATAAGTCCCTCGCTATCGCATTGCGGAAACTGGACAAGCCTCAACAGGCAGAAGAAGCACTTGCAGAGATACTGGAAATTGATCCACTGGATCATTTTGCCCTGTTTGAAAGATATCTTCTTAATCCTGGGGTGGGACTAAGCAACTTTAATAATTCATTCCAAAATGAAATGGCCAACGAGGAATACCTTGAACTCGGACTGTATTATGCCAATATGGGTTTGAAAGATGAGGCCATACAGGTCATGGAGCAGGTCCCCTCCTATCCTGCCATACAATACTGGCTTGCCTGGCTGAATAAAGAAGACCAGGAAAAAAGTAAAACTTACCTGGCCCTGGCCCTGGAGGCCAGTCCGGAATTTGTCTTTCCCTACAGGAATGAAACCGGGATGGTACTTGACTGGGCCTCAAAGCTAGTCCCATCATGGAAAACAGATTATTATTCAGCACTCATTCTATGGAACAGGGGGAGGGATGAAGAGGCCCTGGCTCTCCTGGAAAAATGGGGAGAAGAACCGGAATTTGTTCCATTTTACTATTCCCGGGCCTGTTTGAAAGATATTACCTCTGATGCGGGACTCGAAGAAATGAAGAGGGCACTGGCCATTGGCCCGGACCAATGGAGGTTATACAAGGAACTGGCAAATATATACAGCCAGCGCAATGATCTTCAAGCTGCTGTAGAGATTGCAGAAAAAGGCCATCAGAATTTTCCCGGTAATTACATTCTTGACATTGGCTACAGCAAGGCTTTGACAAATACGGGCCAATATGCAAAATCCCTTGAGGTAATTATTAATGCGGATGTCCTTCCATACGAGGGTGAAAGAAGTGCACAACGCATCTTTGTATATAATTGCCTTATGCTTGCTTTTGACAGCTACAAGAAAGGAGACGATGAGACAGCACTGGAATACATAGCTAAATCCGAAACCTATCCTGAAAACCTGGGTTCTGGCTCACCTCCATTTCCGGATTACCGCAACCAGAACATACTGAGATCCAGGATCTATAGCAAGACCGGGGAGCGTGAAAAGGCCGCTAAAGCAAAGGATGAGATCCAGGCATATACCGAGAAACATGGTGAAATGAGAGGTGGCAACATATTTGATCGGGGTTTGACAGACACATACGTAAAACCCTTCTAGCGAGACGCCCACTGACATCGTGAAAGCTCAGACTTATTTATTCCTGATTGTGATGGTGACCATGATCGTTGGTTCATGCAGTCAGCAGCCATCTGTTGAGGTATACCATGAAACATTGTTTACCTATATGTTTTCAGATACCAATCCTTTTCCCATCATTAATAATAGAAATGATATTTATCCGTATTCCCGCATTGATGGGTTCAGCCATACAGGTGAACCAACGGAATGGGAATTGGTAAAACTCGAGAATGAATACATCGAAGTTTATATCATTCCAGCCATTGGCGGGAAGGTATGGGGCGCCATTGATAAAGCCAGCGGGAAGGAATTTATTTACAAGAATGATGTGGTAAAATTCAGGGATATAGCTTTAAGAGGTCCCTGGACCATGGGAGGGATAGAATGGAATTCAGGTGTGATAGGCCATCATGCCGGTGCAGCCACTCCTGTAAACTACAAAGTATTTACAGGGGAGGATGGCTCGGTACATTGTGTGATTGGCGGTATGGACCTCCCCTCACATATGCAATGGAGGGTTGACATATCCCTGCCTCCGAAAACCACCTATTTTGAGGCTACAACTAAGTGGTACAATGCAACATCTTTTTACCAGCCTTATTACCACTGGAGCAATACCGCCATGAAAGCCGCTGAAGATCTGCACTATTATTTTCCGGGGGACTACTGGCTGGGGCATAATGGGTTGTCCCATCCATGGCCGGTAGATGAACAGGGTATTGACCGCTCATGGTATAAAAACAATGCAGACAGGAACAATAGCTCATACCATGTTTTTGGAAGCATTGACAATTATTATGTTTCCTTTTACCATGATGAAGATTTCGGTATGGTACACTGGTCCGATATCATTGGTACCCCGGGGAAAAAGATCTGGCTATTCTCACATGCCAGGGATGGTGCCATCTGGGAAGATCTACTGACAGACACACATGGTCAATTTGTGGAGGTACAGGCAGGCAGGATGTACAACCAGAATAGTTTCAGCAGCGGCCATACACCTTTTAAGCAAACTGATTTTACTCCCTACAATACTGACTCCTGGACGGAGCGTTGGTTCCCGGTAAGGGCTACAGGTGGAATCACCCGCGTGGCAGAATCAGGAAGCATTCATTTAAAATTTTCAGCCGATGGCATGAATCTGTTGTTCTCCCCTGTCCGGGAGATCAATGAAAAAATGATGGTGAAGGTCAATGGTGAGGAGATCTCAAATGTCCAGGTTGTTACAAAGCCGTCTGAAACATTTAATGAGGAATTTGCGGGCATAGTGGAGGGAGATAATATTGAGGTATATCTTGGGACTGAAAAACTATACGCTTCAGGAGACCAGCTCCTGATCGAAAGACCCGAAAAGGCAGATGGAGATGCCATGGACGACCTGTTTATCCTGGCAGGTGAACTTGAGAAGCGCAGGTTTTACCAGCGAGCCCTGGAGACATACCTGGAGTTGCTTGAGAATGAACCCTTACATCTCAAGGCGCTGGAGCGGGTGGCAGAACTTTATGCCCGCCGTGGTGAAATTGACAAAGCCCTGGCTTATACCCGGCAAGTGCTTAAAGTAGATACTTATTCGCCGGGGTGCAATTTCATTTATGGGAACCTGCAAAAAATAAAAGGCAATCTGACAGATGCCAGGGATGGTTTCAGATGGTCCATGCGTTCCCTGGAATATCAAGCTGCTTCATTACAGCTGCTTGCAGAGATCAGCCTGATGGAAGGGAACCCGGAATCGGCCCATAAGCTGGCTGAAAAATCCCTGGCTTATAACAGCCTGAACCTGAATGCTTACAAAACCCTGGCCATTGCTCAAAGGAAATTGAACAAGCATACGAAGGCAGAAGAAATATTGGCCGAGATACTGGAACTTGACCCCCTGGATCATTTTGCCCTGTTTGAAAGATACCTGCTTAAACCTGGCGTGGGACTGGCCAACTTTAATAATTCATTCAAAAATGAAATGGCCAATGAGGAATACCTTGAACTTGGATTGTATTATTCCAACATGGATTTATACTATGAGTCCAAACAGGTCCTGGAGCTGGTCCCCTCCTATCCGGTAATCCAATACTGGCTTGCCTGGTTGAACAAAGAAGACAATGAGAAAAGCAACGCTTACCTTGAACAGGCCCTTGAGGCCAGCCCGGAATTTGTCTTTCCATACAGGAATGAAACCCTGATGGTGCTTGATTGGGCCTCAAAACAAATCCCATCTTGGAAAACAGATTATTATGCAGCCCTGATAATGTGGAACAGGGGACGGAATGAAGAGGCCCTGGCACTCCTGGAAAAATGGGGAGAAGATCCAGAATTTGTCCCCTTTTACTATTCAAGGGCCTGTTTGAAAGGTCTTAAATCTGACGTGGGACTCCAGGATATGCAAAGGGCACTGGGGGTTGGTCCCGGTCAATGGAGAGTATACAGGGAACTGGCAAATATGTACAATCAGCGTGGTGACTTCTTAGCTGCCCTGGAAATATCAGAAAAAGGCCATGATAAATTTCCCGGGAACTATATCCTGGATATATCCTACAGCAAATCCCTGACAAATACAGGGCAATATGAGAAATCACTGGATATCCTGAATAAAACAAATATCCTTCCTTACGAGGGTGAAAGAAGCGCACAAAATATTTTCGAATATAATTATTTAATGCTGGCTTTTAACAGTTTCCAGGAAGGAGACTATGACCTGGCACTGGACTATCTTGATAAATCCGAGGCTTATCCGGAGAATTTGGGTTCAGGCATGCCTCATAATCCGGATTATCGCAATCAGAACATACTGAGAGCCAGGATCTATAATAAAACCGGAGAACGTGAAAAAGCCCGTGAAGCCAATGGTGAGATCCAGGCATATACCAGTAAATTTGGTGAAATGAGAGGTGGCAGCATATTTGAACAAAGGTTCAGAGATTCTTTTACCAGACCGTTTTGAGTCAGCAAACTACGCAGCATGTAATCTCACTCTGGTACCAGGCAGGATATAATTTCCCCGATATAGAGTTTATGGAAATCTTTCTTGGGGTAATTTTTCCCTGCCAGGTTCTCTACCATGAAATTATCTTCCGTCAGCCAGTCAGCATATAGTTTCCGGCATTCCAGCACCAGTTTGCATTGTTCGTAGTAAATATTGCCTGTTTCGGTTGTAAGTGGGACCAACCCCGTTTCTGTAATCTTATCAACATCTTTCCCGGAACGGGTTCCACAAAACTGTAGGATTTCCTTGTACTGGTCTTCCAGGAAGCAGAGCGTGTAATAATCTGATGCCTCCATGAACTCAAATGTGTACCTCTGTGGCCTGACAAAGCAGAATGCCACGGGAAGATGCCAGAGGATGCCCATGGTTCCCCAGCTGGCCGTCATTGTGTTGAATTTACTTTGATCACCCGCCGTGATCAACATCCAGTCATCACCAATCTGCTTAAATACATTGTCATCTAAATCCCTTACCGGGATATTTGCGAATTTCTTTTCCATTGTCATGCAAGTTTAAGCGCAAGATAAGCATTTCAGGTTTTTTTTTTACCTTCGTTTTACCAACCAGGAAACATAGACATCCCAACTTTCCAATAAAATCACAAATCCTTACGGAATGGCAAAAAAAACCATAGACAGGTATTCCCTGAGATTCATACTCCTGAAGTCTTATTCGTATTTTATCTACCGGATCTTTTATCGGCGGATCGAAGCAAAACATTGGGAACGGATACCCAGGGACCGGCCGGTATTGCTTGCCCCAAACCACCAGAATGCACTGATGGATGCCATGGCGACCCATAATACCTCTCGCCGTGATCCGATCTTCCTTGCCCGCGCTGATATATTTAAGAATAAATTTATTGCCGGTTTGTTGCGTTTAATTAAGATATTACCGGTCTACAGGATTCGTGATGGTGCCAATGAACTGGGCAAAAACGAAATTGTCTTTCAGGAAGCAATGCAAGTGCTGTTGAGAAAAAAATGCCCGGTGGCTATCATGCCCGAAGGAAACCATGGAAATAAGCGAAGACTGCGGCCCCTTGTCAAGGGAATATTCAGGATTGCCTTCCAGGCACAGGAAAACTATGGAGAGAAGCCAGGCGTTGTAATCGTTCCAGTGGGGATCGATTATTCCAGTTACACTAATTTCAGGGGAAAATTATTTCTGCAGTACGGAGACCCCATTGAGGTCAGCGAATATTATGGAGCTTACCTTGAAAACCAGCCAAAAGCTATTAATATGTTACGAGAGAGGTTGGCAGGGGAGATGAGAAAGTACATGATCGATATCCGGTCTGAGGACCATTATGAAATGTATATGTTGCTCCGTTCTGTTTACAATGATGATATGCGAAAACAGACAGGCCATGAGAAAAACACGCTCTACAACAGGCTGGTCGCTGACCAGCAGATGATCCGAAAACTTTTTGAAGTTGAACAACAGGAAATTGAAAAAATTGAGGCACTTGATAAATTATGCACTACATACAGGGAAGGAGTTGAGGACTTTGGGATGCGCGATTGGCTATTCAAGCATTCCAGGTATTCCTGGACCGCCCTGATCCTTGCTGATCTGGGCATGCTGGCTTTCCTGCCCGTTTTCATGTATGGCGCCATCACCAACTATTTACCTTACTGGTTGACAGCGAAAGCATCAAAAAAACTTAAGGACACCCAGTTCCATAGTACTTTTAAATATGGCATTGGATTGTCCCTTTTTCCCATTTACTATCTGATATTACTTATTCCTGTTTGGATACTCACAGATCCGGGATGGATTAAATGGGCCTTTTTAGCAAGCCTTCCCCTAATAGGGCTCTTCGCACATATCTATTTCATCTGGTTTAAGAAACTGAGGTCCTTATGGAAATACCAGTTTCTCAGCCTTCGCAAAGACAAGCAGCTTGATTCTCTCAAAAAGCTTCGCAAAGATATCATCACAAGGGTTGATGAACTCATTCAGAAATGAGCCTCAAAACTTCTTGATATGTATTCTGATTAACTTGCTTAACAGCAATTTAACAGTGAAAATGGATTAGAAATAGTATCTTCGCAAAAAAGTTAGAGAAGGTAACATGGAGAGAAGTGATCTGACAGAAAAAATAATAAGTGGCATACAGCAAATCGGGATCGGTGTGGGCAACTTGCGAGAGGCATGGAAGTGGTATCGTGAACATTTTGGGATGGACATCAGGGTTTTTGAAGAAGATGCAGTTGCAAGCCTGATGCTGCCATATACCGGAGGACAACCCCAAGCCAGACATGCCGCCCTGGCCTTGAATCTTCAGGGTGGAGGTGGATTTGAGATCTGGCAATATACCAAAAGAGCCCCGCATCCCCCCAAGAACAGTGTGCACCTGGGGGATCTGGGCATCAACGCTGCCAAAATAAAATCCTCTAACATCAAAGACAGCTACCAGTTCTTTCAAAACAAAGGCATCAATATTAACGGGATATCAAGAGATCCCGCCGGGGGTGAGCATTTTTTCGTGAAAGATCCATATGACAATCTTTTCCAGGTGGTCGAAGATGATTCGATCTTTCGTGATGAAAAGAAATTAACCGGTGCCACATTTGGTGCGTGGATTGGTGTTTCCAACATCGACCGCGCTCGCAAGCTTTACAGTGGCATCCTGGGTTATGATGATGTATTATATGACGTTGAAGAAAAATTTGATGACCTGTCTGATCTTCCAGGGGGTGGACATACCTTCAGAAGGGTATTGCTAAAGCACAGCAAAAACGTAAGAGGCACATTCAGCCGCCTTTTTGGTCCCAGCCAGATCGAACTAGTCGAAGTTAAGGACCGTCAACCAAACAAAATCTACGAAGGCAGGCAATGGGGAGACCTGGGATTCATACACCTCTGTTATGATATTATCGGTATGGATGTCCTGCGGGAGGAATGTAAGGCGAAGGGATTTCCTTTTACAGTTGATTCCACTCATCAACATGATGATACTTTTGACATGGGTGAAGCTGCAGGGCATTTCTCTTATGTGGAAGATCCGGATGGTACCCTTATCGAATTTGTCGAAAGCCATAAATTACCTGTCAGCAAAAAGCTTGGATGGTATATCAATCTCCGTAAAAGGAACCCTGAAAAACCCCTGGCCAACTGGATCGTGAAGGCCATGAAATACAACAGGGTCAAGGACAAGAAGAAGAATTGATCCAACCTGGTAATCAGCTCAGCCCAGGATTTCAACATCGTTCCAGAAGGCGATATATCCCTTGATCCGCAGGGCAGCCTCCAAGGGATCTGCATAATACCAGGCGGCATCCCTGTTTTGCTTTCCATTCACTTCCAGATGATAATAACTGGCAGTTCCTTTCCAGAAGCAATCAGTTGTTGTCTGGCTGTCACTGAGAAATTGTCTATCAACTGTATCAACAGGGAAATAATGATTCCCCTCAATTTGCAGGGTCTTATCGCTTTCCGCAATGACCTGCCCGTTCCATATTGCTCTCATGATGATTAATTTATTTACAAATATTCAAATTCCCCGGAAGATAAAATGTCATCTGCCGGACTTATTACCAGGATTTTGTTACCTGGTTAACAGGCGGTAAAGCACCGGTACAACCAACAGTGACATGAAGGTGGAAACGAACAATCCACCTATTATGGTCCAACCCATAGGTGCCCATAAAGTCCCGCCCCTAAGGGTCAGGGGGAGGAGTCCCCCAATAGTGGTCAGGGTTGTAAGGACAATGGGTGTAAACCTTGTCTCTCCAGCTTCTTTGATGGCAGCCATTTTATCCATACCCTGGTCTATCAGTTTATTGATATAATCCACCAGGATGATGGAATTGTTAACAACAATACCTATCAGGCTGATCAATCCAATAAAGGCGGTGAAGGAGAAAGAGTAACCAGTAATATACAGGGCCAAAACAGATCCTATCATGGCCAGGGGAAATGCAGAGAAGATGATAAATGGCTGGGAAAATGACCTGAACTGCAGTACAAGTACCGCAAAAATGGCAATCAACGCAATGATACTTGCCCTGGCCATCCCACCGAAGCTTTCCTCCCTGCTTTCCAGTTCCCCGGTGAATTTATACTCATAATCTGCTGGTATGGGATAGGACTTGAAGCGGGACTCAAGAGAAGCGACTATTTCATCAAGATCATAGCCTTTCCTGATATCAGCTTTCAGGCTGCCGTTGCGGTCCATGTCAAAATGTGTGATGATCCCGGGGGCATCCTTGAGTTCTAGCCTGACCAGTTGTTTTAAAGGTATTTGCCTCCCGCTTAGTGAAGTGACATAGATCCTGTCAAAATCTTCAAGCCTGATGCGGTCATCGAATGGAAGCCTTAGCACAATATCAAACTCATTCCCTTCGACATCCCTGAAACTGGATACCGGCATACCGGTAATGGCGGTCCGGATGGTCCGGTCAATTTCATAGATGGGCACACCCAGCATACTTGCCTTATCACGGTTAATATTGATAAAGAAATCAGTACTTGCCCTGCTGAGCTGGTTATCAATATTTACCAGCCCTGGTTCCTCCCTGAGAAAAGTCTCAAAATCATTGGACAATTTTGTGAGCATTTCCATATTCGGGCCTGTAATTTTGATAACCAGGGGTGCTTCTATAGGAGATCCCTGCTCGAACTCCTTAACATTGATCCTGGCCCCCGGAAAATCACTGAACATTTCCCTGAGGTCCGATATCATCCCGTCAAATTGTTCCACTTCATACTCCTCCAGTTCTACATATATCTCTGCAAAGTTCCTCTCGAAACGCTTCGGGAAAATATTATAATAAATCCTTGGATTACCATGACCCACATTCGTAGCATAATGTTTAACCCCATCCATGGTATCAAGCATGGATTCCACCTTTCTGGCAACTTCATCAGTTTTATCAACATTGACTCCATCAGGGGTATTTATCCTGATCATAAACTGCGGTTTTTCGGCTTTCGGGAAGAAGCTTACCCCGACAAAGCGGAACAACATCAAGGATCCCCCAAGGAGGGCCAGGGAGATCAGGATTATCAATCCTCGTCTCCGAAGGGCAAAATCCAGGCTTTTCCTGTATGGCCCTGCTATCAGGTTCTTCATCAGGAATTTCAGGTTTAGCTCTCGTTTCTTCTTCGTTTTACTGGTGGACTTTCTAAGAAAAATTTTGGCTAAATAAGGCGTCAGCAGCAAGGCAATGCAGAGGGAAGCAAAGAGTGTGTAGATAACGGTTACAGGCATGCTCTGAATGAAACGGCCGGCCTTGTCAGGCATGGCTATGATGGGGATAAATGCGAGCATGGTGGTAACCGTTGCACTGATGATGGGCCATCCCAGCTGTACGCTCCCTTTCACAGCAGCATCATTTTTGGTATTTCCCAGGCCGATAAACCGTTCAATATTTTCGACTATGACAATGGAGTTATCTACCAGGAGTCCCAGTGAGATGATCAATCCGGCTATGGACATCTGTTGCAATCCGAATCCGGTCAGATCAACAAATCCCAGCCCGATCAGGATGGAAAAAGGTATGGCGATAATTACCAGCAATGAGGCCCTGAATCCCAGAGACAGGAAAATGACAAGACCGACGAGCAGTATCCCGAAAAAGAGATTTGACAGGAAACCGTTGATCCGTTCATCTACACTGTCTGCCTGGTCAAAGACTGTGACAAGCTGCATCTCCCGCTCCAGGTCCAATGAATGATCATCAAGAATTTGATGGATCTCTTCGGTGATCTTGAATATATTGTATCCCTCTTTCTGTTTAACCGTAAGAAAAACAGCACGCTCCCCCAGATACCGTGCATAGTATATATTATCTGCATAATCGAAATGAACATCTGCGATGTTTTTGAGGTAGATGTTCCTCCCATTATAAGAACTCACAACGGTATTACTGATCTCTGCCAGATTCTGGTAGGATCCGCTGGTTTTAATACTGAAATCCCTTTCACCAATCTTCATACTGCCACCCGGGATATTGGCATTATTGCTCATGATGGCTTTGTTCACAAGGTCAATGGATATGTTCATTTGCGCCATCTTTTCCATGTCCAGTGATACCCTCAGTTCCTGGTCCGGAATGGCAAACAATTCAACCAGTTTTACACCCGGCACCCGTTCGATCTTCTTTTTAAGTACTTCGGCTTCATCTTCCATTACATCAAATTCCGCCGTTTCTGAAACAATGGCCAGGTGCATCATTACGACATCAGTACTGTTCCATTCCAGTATCTCCAGGTCATAGATCTCATCCGGCAGGTCATCCCGGATGCTATTTACCTGTTGTACGACCTCATCGAACTTTTCATCCGGATCCGATTCAAACGTAAATTCAACGGAGGTAACCAGAATACCGTCACGCATGCTTGTTTCCATCCGTTTGATGTCATCCAGCTCATTGATTGCTTCCTCCAGTGGTGTTGCGACCAGCTGTTCAAGATCTATGGGGTTGCTGCCAGGATATATAATGATGACGGAGGCTCCGGGTACCTGCAGGGGAGGATCTTCCGACCTTGGCATGGTGAAAAATGAGCTTACTCCCACGATCAGCAGCAGGAGAAATGCGGTCAGGGTAAACTGGTAATTGTCAATGGCAAGCCTTAGTATCTTCATGACTTACGGAATTTATTGATCTGAAGCATTCACTTTGATCCGGCTGCCCGTCTTTATATACTGGGCGCCCTCGATTATGAGTTCATCGCCTGGGGACAGGCCCTCCTGCACTACAATACCATGATCATTAACAGAATGGATCTTTATTTTTCTCCGTTGCGGTTGCTGGTCCACCAATACCATCACATACCCTGTCATTCCTGCCCCGTCGATAAGTGCCTCAACGGGAATGACCATATATTTTTCCAGCGATTCAGGAAAAATGTCAACCTTTGCGATAAAACCCGATACCAGTTTTTCAGGCCTCCTGCTTATCTGAATCTCAACTTCATAAGTGCCGGTGTAAGGATCTGCAGAGGTCCCGATTTCCGATATCAGTCCTGAAAAAATTTCGCCAGGATAGGCATCGAACCTGACATGGGCAGAATCACGCATGCCTACCCTCACAATATCACGATCGGTCAAATTTACCCTGACTACCCAATCACTTCCGGTAGAGGCGAATAAAAATACTGGATGCCCCGGGGCTATGATCTCATTCGACTCGGCAATCCTCTTCAGTATTTTCCCATTAGCAGGAGCACGTATGGTCGAATACTGGAGGTTGAAATTGGCAATACTTGCATTGGAGCGGGCTACTTCAAGGGCTGTTCCGGCATTCTCAAATTGTTCCAGGGTCACCACGCTGTCCCGGTACAGGTTCCCCGCCCTTGCGTAATCCCTTTCGGACTTATTCAGTGCCAGTTCGGCCTGGCTAACCCGCGAATTTATTTCTTCAAGGTTCAGTTGGGCTAGCAATTGGTCTTTTCTGACCGATTGTCCCTCATCGAACATGATCTTTTGGATGATGCCACCTGTTTTAAAGCTCAGCTTGGATTCCGATTTGGATGCCAGCTTACCGGCAGTTCTTATCCTGAAAACAACAGCCCTGTCTATGACCTTTGTCGTTTTAACAACTACGGCGGGCTCAGCAGTATCTTTCGGTCCGCTATCCATACATCCGGCCAATACCAGAAGACCTGCCAGGAAATACAGATTGATCGTTGGGTTTTTTGTCTTCATCTATGGTGTTGTTATGGTTATCTTATTCATCTTCAATAGGGTACAGGCAGGCTACCCTTTCCAGGTTTGCATATTTAATATGAAAATCATATTTACTGATGATCAGGAGCATTTCAGCCTGTGTCATGGTGCTTCTTGCATCGATATACTCGATCAGGGTTGCCTGTCCCTCAGCATATTTTCTATTTATCACCCTGAAGGCATTCCTGGCACTTAACAATTCCTCCCGAGATGCCTTAACTGATTCTACCGAGGCGATCAGATCATAATGTGCTCCTATGGTCTCAAGCCTTATCTGTTTTTCTGCTTCCTCCAGTTGGTAATCCCTCAGGCTCTGTTCAATGCGGGCTTCACCTATCCTTGCCTTATTCTCGAAACCATGGAAAAGGTCCCATCTGAAGATCAGTGAAGCAAACAGGTAATCCTGGCGCATATTAAACTCGTAATTCCTGCCCTGGAATCCATAATCAACGACGGCATACAGGTTCGGCAACTTATTCATCTGGTTCATGCTCAAATTACTTTCAGCGACCCTGCTATAACTTCTCAACATCTCCAATTCCTCACGGTTGACAACGGCATGTTCAGACAGCTCATCCAGCATCAATGTCTGTGTAATGGAATCATACTTTATATCAGCCAGGATCGTTGATTCGAATGGCCTGTTCAACAGGAAATTAAAATAAGCCCTGGCAACTTCGTGATTCTTCCGTGCCTCTGCCTCCTGGCGTTCAAGTTTCGAAAGTTCTGCCCTGGACCGGTAAACATTGTCTATGGTTACTACATTGTTATCAAAGAGGCTTTCATTAACCCGGATATTTTCCACCAGGAGTTCCCTTGTATCATCTACCAGCTGGAGCAGTTTTAAGGTTTTCAGGTAATTGAAATAAGCCGTTTTGATCTCTGCAACCAGTTGCCTCTTATAGGCCCCGGCATCCGCCATGACAGCCCTGCTCATTTCTTTATTTATCTTCTGGTTATAAATGATCTTTGTGTCTACAATGGGTTGTGCCAGGCGGATCTTTGTCTCATGCTCTGTAGGGCGGTAAAAGGCGAATTCCATGTTGGATATATCCGGAAAGAGATCCTGGTCCAGAAGGAAATTGAGACTCTGGTAAACCGGGTTCAGCATGGTTCCTACAGGAAAATCGATTACCCGTCCCCCTTCAGCAGCGGTGTACCTGGCGTTCAGGCTAATGTCAGGAAAAAACAGTGCCCTGGCCTGTTTAAGGACCTCAATGCTCTTCAGGTAATTAACCTCTTTCTGCTTGAGGGCCAGGTTGTTTACGAGTCCCTCATTTATATATTTATCAAGGGTTTCTTCCTGTCCGGCTACACCAAGGGTCAGACCGGACAATATCACTATTAAAAAATTCCTGCTTATATACATGACTATTTACTTTATTGGAATGCTTCCATTGGAGACCAGTTCAAGGTGGGTCTGCAGGATCTCATCGGCCTTCAGGTTAAAGATCTCGTAAAGATCTGCCTTGTTATTCAATACGATCAGCACACCCAGCATTTGAGACCAGAGAGTAGCCGAGAACACCTCTGCAGCAAGGTCATCTCTCAATGAACCATCCTGCATTCCCATGATGACCTGTTGAGTGACCAGCGCAAGCGGAGAGTCCTCTTTCAAATAGACCTGAAGTTGCACCTGGTCAATATTCAAAGCCCCCATCCGGTTGCTCTCATAATACATGAACAGGCTGAAATAATTACGGTTTTCCCTGGAAAACCGGATAAAGGATTCTGCCAGTTCCAGCAAACGCTGGTACCCTTTACTATCTGGGGACAAATTATTTTTCATCATTTTCATCAGGACATCAGATCCCCTCATAAATATGGCAAATTGAAGATCTTCTTTGCTTTTGAAGTACAGGTAAAGGGTTCCTTTGCTCAGCTCAGCCATCTCGGCTATTTCATCCATGGTGGTGGAATCAAACCCTCTTGAGAAGAGTACCTTCTCCGCAGCATCTATTATATCGTTGCGCCTTTGTAGTTTTTCCCTCTCCTTTCTTTCAGCTATTCCCATCAATATGACTTTCGGTTATTATTTGATTGCTCATATATTTCATGACTAGAAGTCATTTATTAATCAAAAGTATAAAATTTCGGATAAAGAATCCAAATTATCAGGGAAAATCTTGTAGGATACCAAAAAAAATCCGGGTATCTCCATAGTGGTGGTTTCCACAGGAGATACCCGGATCGGGAAATTATTTTATAAGGAAATTACTTTGCTGCTTTGTTAAATCTTTCGTTCACAAAGTCCCAATTGACCACATTCCAGAATGCCTCAATATATTCGGTTCGGCGGTTCTGGTATTTCAGGTAATAGGCATGCTCCCACACATCTATGGCCAATAGTGGGTATCCCTGCTGGTCTGCTACATCCATCAGTGGATTGTCCTGGTTAGGTGTCGATGTAACGACCAGCCCGCTATTGGTTTTTACCAGCCAGGCCCATCCTGAGCCAAATCGTGTCGCTGCCGCCTTGGAGAATAATTCCCGGAACTTATCAAAACTGCCAAAGTTTTTCTCAATGGCCTTTCCGACATCTCCTCCTGGGGTTCCGCCTCCCTTTGGAGATAAGCTTTTCCAGAATACTTCATGGTTATAAAAGCCACCCCCGTTATTACGGATAGCTGCAGGCTGCTTGCTTGCCTTTTTAAACAGGTCCTTGATTGAGGTTTCTTGCAATCCTCCGGATTCCAACGCTGCATTGAATTTCCGGGTATAACCTGCATGATGTTTACTGTGATGGATCTCCATGGTCATGGCATCAATATGTGGTTCCAGGGCGTCATAAGCATAATCCAGTTTGGGCAGGGTATATGTTTCACCGGCTGCTGAGCCTTTTGCCATTGCTGATACAAGGCTTCCTGGCAGGGATGTGGCCACTGTTCCGCCAAGAGCCAGGATTGCACTGTTTTTCAGGAAAGTACGTTTGTCCATTTTTAGGTTTTTTAATGTTACGTGAGCAAATATAGTACTTTATCGCCTTATTTAAAATCATTTTAAATAAGAAGCATGGATGGAGGGCATTTTTAACATATTATTAAAGAATTGTGGCCTTGGCAGAAACAAAAAATACCACATCTCCGTAATTATGACCAGGATGAAAAGGGGGTTCATCACCCTGGTTGGAACATTGATCAAATAATTTAACCACTTCGCCATCTGTTATGCAACCATTACAGCATGGCGCAGGTCTTACAGATAGTTGAAAATGCTGGATGAGAAAGAAATAATTGAAGGATGTTGCCGGCATGACAGAAAAGCCCAGAAAGCTTTATATGAGAAGTATGCTTCTATTCTTCTGGGTATTTGTATCCGTTATTCCGGGAGAAGGGATGAAGCAGAAGACATCTTGCAGGATGGATTGATCAAGGTATACTTTAAAATAAAGGATTTCACAGGTAAAGGATCATTTACTAACTGGATGAAAAAGATCATGGTAAATACAGCCATAACACATTATCACAAAAACCTCAAACACCATTATCACCAGGATATTGAAGATGTCCTTGAAATGGATATCGAAGGATCCCTGTTTGACACGGCTGAGTTTACACGCGAAGAGTTATTCGGGATAATCAAGGAATTGCCACAGGGATACCGGATGGTCTTCAACCTTTACGCCGTTGAAGGATATAAACATAAAGAAATAGCAACACTGCTGAAAATCGATGTTAACACATCCAAGTCACAATATTCAAGGGCCAGGAGTATGATCCGTAAAAAGCTAAATTCCCTGAAAAAAATCGCAGAAAAAGTAGATGGACAGGAACGATAGAAATATAGAGGATCTTTTCCGTACGCTGTTCGAACAATTCACAGTAAATCCTACACCCGGACTTTGGAATAAGATCCAGGCAAAGATTTCATGGAAACAATTCCTGTCCTTCGGACTTAACTCATTCAATGTATACTACCTGGCCCTGATTTTTGCGCTGGCAGGTGCAGGAACATATCTTTTGCTTTCCCGTCCAATCCCCCAGGGAATTACTGAAAATAGTGAGATTATACCATCCAGCCAGGCCATTCAGCCTGAACCTGCGCATGACCAGGTAATTTCCAGGCTAGGCCAGATTGCTGCAGTTGAAAAAGCCCCAGGACCTATCGAACCCGCATCTGTGAAAAAGACCGGTACAGAACCAGCCTCCAGGGCTGCAAGCCGGCAGGATGTGTCCAATGATAAAACATTACCCGAAAAGAATACAACAGATCAGGAGCAAGGACCCGAAACTACAGGAACTCCAAAAGCCAAAACTGCATCATCCGAAACCACATCCGGTGCTGAACCGGAGACCATCAGGGTCATGATTGATTTTAAGGCCAATCCCCAGAGTGGTTGCTCCCCCCTGGCTGTTAACTTTCAGAATTTTTCTGAAAATGCCACCGGAACAAACTGGAATTTTGGTGATGGAGGCAATTCTGATGAATTAAACCCCTCCTATGTATTCGATGAACCGGGAGAGTTCCAGGTCACCCTTAAGGTCAGCGGGGAAGACGGACTGGAATACAGCAGGCAGCAGACTATTCAGGTCTATGAGACCCCAAAAGCCATGTTCGAATTTGACGAGGATTTAAAGCCAGCCAAAAACCAGCCCATAAATTTCTACAATTACTCCAGGGGAGGAGATTATTATGAATGGGATTTCGGAGATAAGCAGCGATCTGACGTGCAGGAACCCATCCATTTCTATAAAGAGGCAGGTAACTACCATGTTAAGCTGAAGGTCTGGACCGACCATCAATGCTATGATTCAATGGTGGTTACCAATGCCTTTACCACCCAGGAGCAGAATATTAAGGTTCCCAATGCCTTCACACCCAACCTCAATGGTCCAACAGGAGGCTATTATGATGTGAATGACTATAAAAATACCGTATTCCATCCTGTCACCAATGGTGAGTTAGTAGAATTCCAGCTAAAGGTATTCAACCGCAAGGGAGTGCTTCTCTTCGAGAGCAATGATATCAGTATAGGCTGGGACGGCTATTACAGTGAGCAGCTGGTTAAACAGGATGTATATATCTGGAAGGTCAGGGGAAAGTTTATCAATGGCAAAACCTTCGTGGAAAGCGGCGATGTTACCCTCATAAAACAAAACTAACAAATACCTGTAAGCTATTGGCCTGAAATCCCTGGTCCATATACTACCCTTGCTGTTTCCGCTATAGTTTGCATGGATTCATGGAAATATAAAGTTATTATGAAACCTATGCACTATTGTTTCGTTTAATTGAATATTATTTAAAGCAGACTCTCAACTGATAATCGTGAAGAAACTCCCGATCATATCCTTATTATTCCTGTTATGTTTCTTCGCGTATGGCCAGGATCCCCAGTTTACACAGTTCTATTCCCAGCCATTATATCTTGCTCCATCCTTTGCCGGGGCTACCCAGGAACACCGAATTGCCACCACATATCGCAACCAGTGGCCAGCAATGCCAGGAACCTTTGTGACTTACGCATTTTCCTACGATCATTTCTTTTCCAACTTTAACAGTGGAGTTGGTGTATTGATCCTCAGGGATGTAGCCGGTTCAGGAAACCTGAGTACAACGAATATCGGTTTACAATATTCCTATGACATCAAGCTCACTGATTTCTGGCACCTGAGACCTGGGATACATGTCCTGTATACCCAGCGTGGTATTGATTTCAATAAATTGCTGTGGGGAGACCAGATCTCTCCAGGAGGGATCACACCTACCATTGAGGTTCCTTCCCTGGATAAAAAAGGGGACATAGATGCCTCGGTTTCCCTGCTGGCCTATTCTGACAGGGCATGGTTCGGTTTTGCTGTGGACCATCTCTTCCGCCCTAATTATTCCCTTTATGGGGATGTATCCCGCTTATCCATGAAGTATTCAGTTTTCGGCGGATACCAGCTGAGACGCAAGGGAAGGTTGTTGAAGCCCGTAGATGAGACCCTCTCTGTGGCCGGCCTGTTGAGACACCAGGCCCTGATCACCCAGCTTGATATAGGCGTTTACTGGTACAAAAACCCATTGGTTTTTGGCCTGTGGTACAGGGGTATTCCCTTCTTAAACAGGGAAATCCGGGGAGATGCCATTTGCTTCCTGGTTGGCTACAAAATTGAACAATTCAGCATAGGCTACAGCTATGACTTCACCATCAATAAATTATTGACCTCTACCGGTGGTGCACATGAGATCGCCCTGATCTATGAATTCTCTGACAAGCGTAAAAAGAGGAAGCGTCATATGATTCCTTGTCCCGAGTTTTAGAAAGAATTTACCTATATTTGCAGGGATTTTTGCGAACCCCAATAATTCTTACAAATGAAAAATCTTTCGTTGATCCTGAATGCCGTACTGATCGTCGCAGTCGGAGTTTTATTCTACCTGCATTTCAGCAGCAAAGGAAGCGCCAAAGCAGGTCCGGCCCGGCCTGAAGGTGTGAACCTTGTCCAACCCGATGTACCCATTGTTTATGTCAATATAGATTCCCTGCTCAATAATTACGAGTATTTTCAGGACATGCAGGAAGATTTCGCTGACAAGCAGTCAGAACTTGAGGCTGAACTGAATAATCGTTCCAGGCAATATGAAGCCAGTGCCATGGACTATCAGAACAAGGTCCAGAAAGGCCTGGTGACCCGTAGGGAAGCTGCAGAGCTTGAACAGCAACTGATGGCAGAACAACAAAGCCTGCTGCAATTGCGTGACCAGCTTACCCAGCAACTGCAGGAGGAGGAACAGGTCAGCAACCGGAAACTGATCAATGCCATCATGGAATACCTCAAAATTTACAACGCTGATCAGAATTACCAGTTCATTTTCAGTAACAGCTTCGGGGATAATGTACTCTTTGCTAATGAACAGCTCGATATTACCTACATTATCCTTCCCGGACTGAATGAAAAATACAGGGCTGAAAAAGAGAACTAATGTCCTTTGCCGATGCTTATCTTGAAAAGGTCGGCCTCGATCCATCCCTAGATAATCAAGCTCCCAGCAAGGATCTGTCCATGGTGGTGGCCATTCCTGCCTGCAATGAACCGGATATACTTAAGACCCTTTCATCCCTGCTCCATTGCAGGCATCCGCGTGGTGCAGTGGAAATTATCATTCTCATCAATGCGGCCGAATCGGCCAGGGCTGATGTCCTCACGCAAAACCAGCTGACCGAATCAGCCGTACTTGCCTATGCCAGTTCCCACCATGAAAAAAGATTCCGGGTGCTGGTATCACATGTGCCGGTATTGCCCGACCGCTATGCTGGTGCGGGATTGGCAAGAAAAATGGCCATGGATCTCGCCCTTGGCAGGTTCAATCAATTGGACAGGCCCGGGGGCATTTTACTTTCTTTAGATGCAGACACGATTTGCGAGGAAAATTACCTTATTGAAACAGAAAGGCAATTCAGGGACTGCCCAGATACAAAAGCCTGTAACATCCATTTCGAACATCCACTTGAGGGTGGGCCTTTCCCGGATTCAGTCTACAATGGTATCATCCAGTATGAACTCCACCTGAGATATTATATCCAGGCCTTGCGCTTTGCCGGACATCCTCATGCATTCCATACCGTAGGATCTGCATTTGGTGTCAGGGCAGATATATATGCAGCCCAGGGAGGAATGAATAAAAGAAAGGCTGGGGAAGATTTTTATTTTCTCCAGAAGATCATCCCCCTTGGCGGATTTTACGAGATCAATTCAACCATGGTACTGCCTTCACCCAGGCCATCAGACCGGGTAGGATTTGGGACCGGACCGGTGATCAGCAAATTTCTGCGGGGTGAAACCACTGAGCTTCAAACTTACCATCCGGATGTTTTTTTCGACCTGAAGGAATTCCTGTCCACTGTCCCATCACTATATGATGCAAGCCAGCAATCACTCCAGCAGCTGCTTGAAGATTATCCTCCTGCCCTGAGGGAAAACCTCAGCCATGAATTCATTTCAAGGATACTGGAGATACGGGGTAATGCAGCCCGGGAATCTACGTTCATTAACCGGTTTTACCGCTGGTTCAATATGTTCCGTACCCTGAAATTTTTTAATTATGCCCACCAGCATCAATATTCGCGGGTGCCTGTGCTGGATGCAAGCAGGGAATTTTTATCCGATAACTATCCGGGATTTCAGCGGGATAGTGATGCAAAGGAATTATTGCTGTCCATCAGGGAGATGCAGAAAGGGAAGTAGCGGCCCTTTACTCCTCCTCCACGATTACAAAAACATCTTCATTCTCCTTCTTCATGAAGTATTCCTCACGGGCGAATTTCTCGAGGTTATCCCGGTCCGTTTTCAATTCGTTCAGCCTCCTGGAATCTTCATCAATTCTCTCCAGGTAATACTGCTTTTTATCTTTCATCTCGTGCAGGGTATTTAGGTACTTAACCCTGTCGATCAGGCTGTTATTATCGAAAATCAGGAGCCAGACCAGAAAAACCAAAACAGCCATAAGGTATTTATTCCTGAGGCTTTTCATGATGATGGAATCCCGCCTTAAAAGTGGCCATTTCATGCGGCTAAATTAGGAAATAATTTAAAAAACGATAGGGCTTTTTTTCAACACCTCCTATTCCTGCATGAAAGGATACCTGTAGTCAGTCGGTGGCAGGAAACTTTCCTTGATCGTCCTGGGGGATACCCAGCGAAGGAGGTTCAGATAGGACCCCGCCTTGTCATTAGTCCCTGATGCCCTGGCTCCTCCAAAAGGTTGTTGTCCCACAACAGCACCAGTAGGTTTGTCGTTGATATAAAAATTTCCCGCTGCATTCACAAGTCTTTTCGTGGTAGATGATATCACCTGCCTGTCAGTGGCAAAGACGGCACCCGTCAGACCATAGGGGGAAGTTTCATCCAGCAGGTCAAGGGTTTTCTCATATTCAGCATCCTTATACACATAAATGGTAAGTACCGGTCCGAACAGTTCCTCAACCATGGTAATGTATTTAGGATCTTTGGCCTGGATCACGGTTGGCTCGATATAATATCCTTCGGATTTATCACATTTGCCCCCGATGATCACATCCGCATCATCATCCTCCCTGGCCCTATCAATGAAACCAGCGAGCAAATCGAAAGATACTTCATCAATGACAGCACACATGAAATTTGTGAAATCTTCAGGAGCCCCCATCCTGATAGAACCAAGATCGGCTGCGAGTCCCGCTTTAACATCTCCCCACATGCTCTCAGGAATATATGCCCTGGAAGCTGCAGAACATTTTTGTCCCTGGTACTCAAAGGCACCCCTCGTTAATGCAGTAACTACCTGTGCTGCATTGGCAGATGGATGTACCATAACAAAATCCTTGCCTCCCGTCTCCCCTACAAGTCTCGGGTATGTTTTGTAGTTGCCGATATTATCGCCAACGGTTTTCCACATACCATTAAATACTCCTGTAGAGCCTGTGAAATGGATCCCCGCAAAATCCGGATGTTTTAAAACAATATCCCCAATCACGGGTCCGGATGCAAACACCAGGTTGATCACCCCATCGGGCACTCCCGCCTCGCGGAATACCTCCATCAATACAGAGGCGGAATAAACCTGAGTTTTCGATGCTTTCCATACTACGACATTACCCATCATAGCCGGTGCTGTAGGCAGATTGCCGGCAATGGCTGTGAAGTTAAAGGGTGTCAGCGCGAAAACAAATCCCTCCAGGGGACGCTGTTCAATGCGGTTCCATATATGTTCAGAGGATTCAGGTTGCTTGTTGTAGATCTCTTCCATGTACTGAACATTGAAACGCAGGAAGTCAATAATCTCACAGGCCGCATCAATTTCTGCCTGGTGAACGGTTTTGGACTGGCCTATCATGGTCGCTGCATTGATCTTTGCACGGTAGGGTCCGGCAAGTAAACTGGCAGCCTTAAGGAATATGGAAGCACGATGCTTCCAGCACATGTTGGCCCATGATTCCCGGGCAGCAAGCGCCGCTCCAATGGCCATGTTCACATGTTCGGCTGATCCCTGGTAGTATTCACCAATTTTATGACTGATCTTATGAGGGGGATAAATAGGCAGGATTTTGTCCGATGTAACTTCTTTTCCCCCGATGAACATTGGGATCTCTTTGACATCGGAATAGATCTTTTCCAATGCCTTTTTTATGTCCTCACGTTCAGGTGAACCAGGCAGGTACTCTTTTACAGGTTCATTTACGGCCCTGGGTATGCATATAGTATTCTTAGACATGATTGAAGAATTATTTAAGGGTTTAGCTCAAAAAACCATCACTAAATTAAAGGTAAATTAGAAAATCAGATATGATAAAACGCAGGTTTGGACCATGTCAAATAACACTTATCGTTAAAAAATCCTTAAATTATTATTGTCTATTTTTATTTAGTCTAAATAATCATATATTTGTGCCAAGTAAATAAAACAAAATAAAATGGCATTCAAATTACCCGATTTAAATTACGATTATAACGCGCTAGAACCCTATATAGACGCGCGTACCATGGAGATTCACCACAGCAAGCACCATGGCGGTTATACCAGCAAATTAAACACAGCAGTTGAAGGCAGTGCACTGGCAGACAAGAGCATTGAGGAGATCATGACTGGGGCAGGCTCACACGGAGTGGCCATCAGAAATAATGGTGGTGGTTATTTCAACCACAATCTGTTCTGGGCAGTAATGAGCCCGAATGGTGAAGGAAGGCCTGAAGGCGATGTGTTGAAAGCTATTAACGAGGCCTTTGGAAGTTTCGATGAATTTAAGAGCCAGTTTTCAAATGCAGCTGCTACCCGTTTTGGTTCCGGCTGGGCATGGCTTGTAAAGACAGATAGCGGACTTGTGGTTACTTCCACACCAAACCAGGACAATCCATTGATGGATGTTGCAGAAGTGAAGGGTTTACCTATCCTGGGACTCGATGTATGGGAGCATGCTTATTATTTAAATTACCAGAACAGGAGGCCGGATTATATTGAGGCATTCTGGAATGTGGTAAACTGGTCTGAGGTTAACAAAAGATTTGGTTCATAATATTTTATTAGTTATTGGTTGGTTTAAAAGGGACTCCGGAGACGGGGTCCCTTTTTTATTTTAACCAGCCACCTTCTCAACCTTTTTCATGACCCGCAACAGGTTTCCGCTCCAGAACTTTTGAAGATCAGACCTGGAATAGCCCCTGATCAGTAATTCATGGGTGATGTTGGGTAGTTCTGTTACATCAAAACAGTCCTCCAGTGCAGCCCCCCCATCATAATCAGATCCAAACCCTACATGATCGATCCCGACAAGGTCTACAACATGGTCAAAATGATCACAGAATTGAGATACAGTGGCCAGGTTTGGAGGATACTTCCTGTTCATATCGTAATACTCCTGATCCAGTGCCAGTTTTGCACTGTCGTCCATTTCACTCCAGTTATCGTATTTCGCCCAGAGTACTTTCCTGGCAGAATCCCTTTCCGGGTAAGCCGGCATTTCAGCAACATAATCACTTACAAGGCAGAGCTGGATCACACCGTCGTTCTCAGCCAGTTCCAGCAGCATTTCATCAGACAGGTTTCTAGGATTGTCGCAAACAGCCCGGGCATTGGAATGGGAAGCAATAACTGGCGATTGGCTGATCTCAATAACATCATAAAATGCCTTATCGGACATATGGGACACATCTATCATGATCCCCAGGCTGTTCATTTCCTGGACAATTTCCCTTCCGAAATCACTGATCCCTTCATGTTCCGGCCCATCCCTGTCTGTGGATGAATCACAGATATCATTATTCCGGGTGTGGCACAACGTAATATACCTTGCTCCAAGATCATAAAACCTGCTGACCAGTGAGAGGTTTTTCCCCAGAGGATAACCATTCTCAATACCAATATATACAGCCTTTTTACCCTCCCGGCTGAAGTTTTCAAGGTCACTGCTGGAGACGGCGATAGCAGCCAGGTCTGAACTATGATCCACAACGGCGTGAATGGAATCAAACAATAACAGGGCTTCATCCCTTACTTTTTCATTCTCTTCAGGGGTCCTGGGTCCCTGTCCCACGAAAACAGCAAAAAACACCCCATCAAGACCACCTTCCTGCATTCGTGGAAAGTCAAGCTTTCCCCCTCTTCTGTGGGGATCGGATCTTTGGCTGAGATCAGTACTACGCCTGGAAAACCTTAAAGGAGTATCAGTATGGGAATCAATCGTTAACAGAGATTGGTGTATCCTGACTGCTTCATCCCTGGAAATCTCCTTCCTGGAATTATTAGTACATGCGGAGATCGTGAACAGTACAATAAGAATGAAAAGTTGTGAAACAATTTTCTGGGACATGCGAGGAGGTATTTGAAATTTGTATTAGTGACTGTTAAAGGGTGGATAATGGAGAAACAGTCCCCTGCGGTTCATCATCAGTGGATTTGACAGCTGCCTGTCCAAGGTCCGCGGGTGCGAAACGTTCGAGGAGGCCCTCATCATTGATCTCCTTTGATAAGGCTGCAACGGTGTTGGGAGGTACATCAAACAGATCCAGGATCATTAGTCCGTCCAGTGCATTATTGAACTTGGGATCGATATTGAAACCAACGATCTGCCCGTTCTGTTTAAGGTACTTTTTAAGGAGTACCGGCACATTGTTCTGTGCCGTCTCAATGTCCTTTATGATCCGGTCAAACTTGATCAGGTCACTGGCGCTTTCTATCAGTATATCAGTATCAAGGTGATGAAGGGATACGATGAATTTTTTGCGGGGACGAATATAGCGGGCTATCTTATCATTGTAGTAATACTCGGTAATAAATTTAATTATCAGCTCTTTGGAAAAATCCGAAAAGCGGTTACTGATGCTTACCGGTCCCACAAGATACCTGTACTCCGGGTTCTTGATCAGAAAATAAAGTATCCCCTTCCAGAGCAAAAAAAGTGGCAAGGGTCGTCGCTGATATTCTGGAATAATAAAGGACCGTCCCAGTTCCAGGGCCTGGCTAAGTATGGGATACATGCGACGGTGCATCCTGAAAAGGCTCTGGATATAAAAGCCTTTGATTCCGTAGATATCCATGATCTCTTTTCCCTTTCCTACCCGGTAAGCGCCTACGATCTTCCTCTCCTCATCATCCCAGATAAACAGCTGGTGGTAATACAGATCATATTCATCGATATCCATTGACCTGTTGGTCCCTTCTCCAACTTCCCGGAAGGTGATTTCTCGAAGCCTGCCAATCTCGTTCATGATATTCGGGATCTCAACGGAAGGGACACAGATCACATTATAGTTCTCTATTTTAAATAATGAGAAGCGGCCAATGACCCTGGTAATCTCTGCTTCGATCTTCTGTACCGGAACAGGGTCAGCAATGGGTTCTTCCCGCTTAAGCCTGCCACGCTTAACCGAAAAGAATTTATTAACCTCCAGTGATGTTCCCAGGGCATAGGTTTTGGTCCTAAGATACCGCCCATACCTGGCGATATCACTGAATTCAAATTGCTCTTTGGATGTAATGGGCGAACCAATCCTGATATTAATGACCCTTTTTCGCTGTTTGAAGAACTCCGAGGGCAATTTAAGGGTCTGCAGTTTGGGATGTATCCTTCCCAGAAGCTGGAAAAACCTGCTGTTCTTTCCCTGGAAGTAAATGGGCACAACCGGAACATTAGCCTTCTTGATCATCTTTAACACCGGGTATTGCCACTGTGGATCGGTTACGGCATGTATATCATGGTTGAAACAGGAGACTTCCCCGGCAGGAAAAACCCCAATGGGTCTCCCCTCTTCCAGGTGATTAAATACATCATCTACCTGCTCCTCTCCTGCTGATGATCCTTCCTGTCGGGTAAAGGGATTAAATGGAAAGATGTTTTTGCTGACAGGCTCCATCCGCTGTAGCAGAAAATTGGGTAAAACCTTGTAATCGGGTCGCAATGATGCGATCATCTTGATCAGGAGAAGTCCGTCAATCCCACCAAAGGGATGGTTGGATATGGTAATGAATGCGCCTTTTTTGGGGATTTTGTCAAGTTCCTCCTTGCTGATCTCATAACGGATCCCCAATTCCTCATTCATGGAATTGATAAAATCCATACCCGACTTCATGCTGTTCTCAGCATAAATCTTGTTAATTCTCCGGAACCGGAGCAATAACATCAGGAATTTGGCTGCACTCTCACCTGCTATCCCTTTTACCCTTGCAGCCTGCAGGAGTTCATCTGTATCAATTAACTTCATGTCTTTGCGAAGACAATGTTATATCCTCGTTAAATATAAGCCAAAAATGAATAGTCCCGCAAAAAATCTGGTAAACAGGTCTCTTAAGCGTAGAAATCACTTAAAAATCCATGCACTTGCCAGGACAACGATACCGATTAATACCACCACCGAACCTGTTATTTTATTCATCCACCATATGCTTCTCAATCTGATCCTCTTGCGAAAACGGTTGGCGATGGATGCCAGGATGAACCACCAGAGGATGGTTCCGCCCGCGATCCCCGCAGTCAGGGTCAATATTTCAAAAATTGACAGGGTTTCATTGGCCACTTTTATGGCAGCCATGATGGCAATGAACAGAAAAATCGCCATGGGATTAGACAGCGTCAGCAGGAAAACCGAGGCAAAATCCTGTGAAAGGGGAGTTTTATTCAAGCGCTGGAGCCTCAGTTGTTTTACCGGATTTGTATAGAATATCCGCAGCCCGATATACAATACGAACAATCCTCCGAGTATTTGAAAATAAATATGTCTTTCCTCGATAAAATTAATAATGATGGTCAGCCCGAATCCGGCAATGACGGCAAAAATAATATCTGCTGCTGCTGCTCCGAGTCCGGATATAAACCCAGACATGTATCCCCTGTTCAATGTCCGCTGTATACAGAGGACCCCTATGGGTCCCAGCGGAGCAGAGACCAGCAATCCGATCAGGACGCCTTTAATAAAAATCTCAGGGATCATGGTTGCGAGAAATGAGTATTAGCGTAATCAATGCAAAATTAAGGAATAATACAATAATATTCCGATTATCTGGGTGATAAGATATTCACCTTGGTTATATTTGCATCTTCATTTTATCATAGGATGAGATTACAGAAGATAGAGCTGGAGAACAAAGCCTGGCAGTGGGCCATATTATTGTTCCTTTCTTTGATCTGGGGGACTTCCTTCATCCTTATGAAAAAGGGACTGGAATCCTATACTCACTCACAGGTAGCTGCCTTCAGGATCTTCTTCAGTTTTATTTTCATGCTGCCTATTACCATCAGGAACATCAAGGTGATCAGCCGGGATAATATCCTGTCCCTCCTTATCGTAGGATTTATTGGTTTTGCCATACCTGCCTTCCTTTTCACCAAGGCACAAACCAGGATAGACAGTTCCCTTGCCGGTATGTTGAATTCCCTGACGCCGCTGTTTACTATGATAGTGGGGATCCTCTTCTACAGGAGCAGTGCCAGGTGGGTGAACATAGCAGGCCTTTTCATGGGATTGATTGGGGCCATAGGGCTTATGTGGAACGGTGACCTGAACATTTTCAGGGGTATCAATGCATTTGCCCTCTTTATTGTGGTCGCCACTATATGTTACGGGATAAACGTTAACGAGATCAAGTTTAAACTTGTCAATCTTTCAAGCCTAGAAATTACCAGCCTTGCATTCCTGTTTACAGGGCCTGTTGCTGGGATCTACTTGCTGTTCACAGATTTTTCGTCGGTCCCGGAAACACCTGATTACTTGCTGAACCTGGCTTATATTGCCATCCTTGCCCTGTTCAGTTCTGTGATTGCCGTACTGATATTCAATCACCTGATCAAGTTTACCACCACCCTGTTTGCAACTTCTGTTACCTATATTATCCCCCTTTTTGCCATCATGTGGGGCATAATTGATGGTGAGAGCATCAGGATCATCCAGCTTCTGTGGATTACAGTTATCCTCCTTGGAGTATACCTTGTAAATAAATAATATCTTTACCGATTGTATGACAAGATCACGCCTCCTGTCGCTTTCCATCCTTAGTGGCCTCCTGCTTGTACCAGCCTGGTATGAAGCCGGTACCGGGCTCATCCTGTTGTTTGCTTTTATCCCCTTGTTGTTCCTTGAGGATTACTTTTTTGAGAACAAATCAGAACACAGACCGCATAAGGCATTCCTGTATGCCATCATTACCTTTTTTACCTGGAACCTGGCTACTACCTGGTGGTTATGGAATGCCACTCCAGCGGGTATGTTTGCCGCAATTATTATAAACACCTCCCTCATGTCCCTGACTTTCTGGCTGGTCCATATTACCAGGAGGAATACCAGCAGCGGCACGGGCCACTTTGCCTTTATCACATACTGGCTGGCATATGAGCATTTTTATACCTACGCTGAAGTCAACTGGCCTTGGCTCAACCTTGGGAACGGTTTAGCCAACGACATACTGTTTATACAATGGTATGAATTCACCGGAGCCTTCGGTGGCACATTCTGGATACTGCTGGTCAATGTCCTGGGATTCCATTTGCTAAAACATTATATCCAACACAGGACCCTGAATGGTAAACTCATACAGGCCTCCATCCTGGCCGCGGTTGTCCTGTTTCCTATAGGCTACTCCTTGATCAGGTTCAGCAGCTATCAGGAAAAAAATGATCCCAAAGAAATTGTTGTGATACAGCCGAACATAGATCCATACGGGGCCAAATTCGGAGGCATGGAAATGGAACGGCAGATGGAGATCCTGCTGGACCTCGCAGACTCACTGGGTACCACGGGAACAGATTATTTTGTTGCCCCGGAAACCTTTATCAATGACAATATCTGGGAGGAAAACCTGTACACAAACCAGAGCATGCAGTCAGTCTATCATTTTGTCAGGGATAAATACCCGGCATCACATTTTGTTGTGGGACTTACCTACTATAAGCTGTATCCTGCCGGGGAAGGAAAAAGTGAGACTGCCCGTCCCCTTTCAGGCAGTGACGACTGGTATGATATGTACAATGCTGCCGCCCAGGTGGATTCCTCACTCCAACAGCAGGTGTATATCAAGTCCAAACTTGTGATCGGTGTGGAAACCATGCCCTATCCCGAGTACCTGGGCTTCCTGCGAAAACTGACCCTCAGGCTGGGTGGGACCTTCCGCAGCAACGGTTACCAGGAATTCAGGGAAAACCTCTACTCCCTGGATGACTCAACAGGGATTGCCCCGGTCATTTGCTATGAATCCATATTCGGGGAATTTATCACAGATTATCTCAAACAGGATGCAGGCTTCATATTTGTCATAACCAATGATGGATGGTGGGGTGATACCCCCGGCCACAGGCAACATCAAAGTTATTCCAGGATCAGGGCCATTGAAACCCGCCGTAGTGTTGCGCGTTCTGCCAATACAGGAATTTCTTCCCTGATCAATCAAAAAGGCCAGGTCCTCCAGCATACCAACTACTGGGAACCTGATGTCCTCAGGGGTCAACTGAATGTCAATGACAAACTCACATTCTATACCCGGCATGGTGATTATATTGCCCGTATTGCCTATTTCTTCTCCCTTTTAATGGTTCTCTATACCATCACCAGGGTACTCATTTCCAGGAAGAAATAGCCCCATTTTGCTTTTCCGTCCCAAATCATGTAATTTCCATATCAGTTTTTTGCGCCTTCGTGCAACTGCAATATCTTTTCTCTGTCCTTTTAAAACAGAAACACATAAGTAAAATTGGCGGCGGCTTACCAGGACATACACAGGGAAATCATCGAACTAAGTAAGACGGGGAATCCCAAGGCTCAGTATCAGCTGTATAAGCTATATTCCAAAGCCATGTTCAATATTTGTGTCCGCATGTTAAACAGTATGGAAGAAGCAGAAGATTTATTACAGGAATCGTTTACAGATGCATTTATGAAACTCGACTCATTCAGATATGAATCAACATTTGGAGCCTGGCTGAAGAGAATAGTGATCAATAAGTGCATCAACTCGATCAATAAGAAAAAAGTTGACCTGGTATTCCAGGATCAACCAGTTGAGCCAGATGCAAGGGAAGAAGCGGTGGATTACAGCGGCATAGATATGGATATACAGCGCATTCACCATGCGGTGGGAAAATTACCGGATGGTTACCGTGTGATCTTTAGTTTGTATGCCCTGGAGGGTTATGACCATGGGGAGATTTCACAGATCATGAATATCTCTGAATCAACCTCTAAAAGCCAGTATCTCAGGGCAAAGCAGAAAATTAAAGAATTATTAAAAAACAACGATGATGAAAGACAGGTTAGAACAATTCATCAGTGATAACAGGGATCATTTTGATCCTCATGAACCGGATGAAAAGCTCTGGGCGGGTATTGAATCCAATATCCAGGGCAAAAAGACCTTCCGGATCGGGTGGAAAGGCGTAATGTGGAGAGCTGCAGCCGTCATCTTGATCTTTGGTGCATCTTACGGGATACAGGAATACCTGCATCAGCGCAAAGCCATGATGGCTGGCCAGGAAGAAAATGAAGTGATCAATAACATTCCTGAATTACAGGAAGCCGAAATCTATTATACCAGTCTGCTGAACGATAAGATCAGCCAGATTGAACCCTTGCTCGAACAAAATCCTGAATTGGGAGAATCACTGCAGCAGGATCTCTCTGAACTCGACAGTATTTATGGAGAACTTCAGAATGACCTGCGTGATAATATAGCTAACGACGAGGTTGTAGAAGCAATGATCCAGAATTATATCCTGAAAATACAGATCCTTGAAGACTTGCTTGAGTACATGGATGAATCCTCTAAAAACAATGAAGATGAAAAGGTTACAATTGAAATGTAGCAGGTATATTCTGCTTGCTGCAATCCTTTCGGGGGTCGCGCCAGGTATCGGGGCGCAGACCTACACGGACAGGCAGAAAATTGTGCGGTCCTTCCCGGCCAATGCAGAAACAAGACTGGACCTGACAAATAAATATGGGACTGTCCATGTAGTTCCCTGGAAAAAGGACTCTGTGCATATAGATATAGATCTGTTCATCAAATCGAGCAGTACCTCAAAACTTGAAAAACTCAAAAGGAGCGTTGATTTTGAATTTACCGACACCAGGTATTATATCATAGCCCGTACAGATTTTGGAGGCAGGGGAGGCAGTTTCTTCTCCGATCTCAAGGAAATAATCCCTTCCAAAAACCAGGTAAAGATCGATTATACGGTACATGTACCCCCCAGCATGAATATTACGATCTCAAACAAATACGGGGATATCTATATTGATGACATGAACGGCAGTGTCAGCGTGAACCTGTCAAATGGAGATATTAAAGCCAACAGGCTGAAAGGGGAATCAAATATCAGTCTGAACTTTGGAAACGGGATCATCAACGAATTAAACAATGCCAAGCTGAATATTGCCTATGCCGATATTGAAATCCAGAAGGTAAAACAATTGAATATTGAAAGCAAATCCTCGAAGATCAGGATCCATGAAGCCGGAATAGTGAAAACCATTTCCCGCAGGGATAAGTTTACGATCAGCAGTATTGATAACCTGTCAGGTGAAAGCTGGTTCTCTGACATCTGGCTCTACCGGTTGAACGATGAGATCAATTATAATCTCAAATATGGAGCATTGAAAGCAGATTCCATTGCTGATGGATTTTCTACCATCAATATCAATTCTGAAAACGCTGATCTGCGAATGGTTTTCAGCAGGCAGACCAGTTACCAGCTGGAAGTACTCAAACATGATGATGTAGCCTTGCAATTACCTGATGAATATGGCGAACTTGAGGTCATTGACCAGGAAGCCGAGGCAATTCATTTAAAGGGAATGGTGGGTCCCCATCCTAACGCCCAATCACTGGTGAAGATAAAGGCACCCAAGAAATGCATAATTAATATACAGATAAGATAGGATTCAATAATTTTAAACCATTATAAAATGAAAACAAGAAGTATTATCAAAATAGCATTCCTGGCCGGACTTACCCTGATGGCTTATGCCTGTGAGAACAGCTGGAACTGCCTCAGGGGAAACGGGGTGGTTGGGGAAGAGACCCGGGACATATCCGGATTTACAGGTGTCGTCTCAGAAGGGGAATTTGATGTATTCATTGTTCCGGATTCCGCATTCTCGGTCAAACTGGAAGCAGATGAAAATCTCATACAGTATATCAGTACACGCATCAGTGGGAATACCCTCATCCTTGACCAGGGTACCAGGAAATGCCTGCGCTCAGACAACCCTATCAGGATAACCGTTCATATGCCAGATGTGGAGTATCTGAACCTGACAGGATCGGGGATGATCACAGGCGATAATATAGAAGGCGAAAAGCTCAGGGTTGAGCTGACCGGATCAGGCCTGATAGACCTCAGAGGATTGAACCTTGGATTGCTGGATGCCCTGATCACCGGCTCGGGGGAAATGATATTTTGGGGAAATGCAACTGATGCTGATCTGGATATCACAGGCTCGGGTATGATCAAAGCATTTCATCTGGAATCTGTCAATTGCATTGCCAATATATCTGGCTCCGGGAACATGGAGATAAATGTGGAAAAGCAGCTTAACGCATTCATATCAGGAAGCGGAAGTATCTATTACCAGGGTATTCCAAGTGTATCTGCAACAATTACCGGATCTGGGGCTGTGATCTCCACCAACTAAAAGCGCTGAAACACTACCACAATGAAACACCTAATCATAACCATTTTATTTTTATTTTCGATCCAGGTCGCTGGACAGGATTTTTCCAGGTCCGTCGGTATCAGGGCGGGACTCACTTCCGGGGTGACCTACCGGAAGTATCTGAACCCGGAGCTGGCTTACGAGGGATTATTGAGCTTCCGCCAGGGCGGTTTGCAGTTTACTATCCTTCGTGAGCATTTCCGCCCCACCATGTGGCAGGTATCCGATGGATTTTTTGTCACCTATGGCTATGGAGGGCATATTGGATATACGCATGACCACACATTTTCATTTTTTAACCGGCATTTCCATTACCCGAAGAAGAAATTCTCACCCCTGATAGGGATAGATGGTTACCTGGGGATTGAATACCAGTTCCCGGGTATCCCGGTACAGGTCGGCCTTGATTATAAACCCTTTGTCGAGATGTCGCTGTACCAGTATTTCCGATTGAGTGTATGGGACGTCGCATTTACTTTGAAATATTCATTCTAAACAAGATAATCATGAAAAAAATCATTACCCTACTATTTATTGCTCTGACTGTGCCAATTTTGAATGCCCAGGAAGAGAACGAAGAGTTCAAAACCCTTTTTGGTGACAAGCATATATCGCATGGCGGATATGGCGCATTGGATATCAGGTACTCAAGCATTGATGGCAAGGATGCCTTCCTTATGGGAGGACGTGGTGCCTGGGTGATCAACCATGGATTTGCCATTGGATTCGGCGGAATGGGATTCATGAATGATTACCATTTTAATCCGGATATTGCGGGAGGCAGGAATGTCAACCTTGTCGGGGGATATGGAGGATTGCTCCTGGAACCTATCCTGTTCCCCAAATTTCCGGTCCATGTTTCCATACCTGTCCTTATAGGTGGAGGCGGGATTGCCTATGCCACGAATTACAATCCATATGAATGGGATGAATCACATTACTTTATTGAAGAAGCCACCGGCTATTTTGTACTGGAACCCGGAATAGAACTGGAATTCAATATTGTCAGGTTCTTCCGCCTGGCCATTGGAGGTTATTACCGCTATACTTCCAATATCAGGTTATATGATACCCCTGAGAATGTTATGCGCGGATTTTCAGGAGGAATTACATTGAAGTTCGGAAAGTTTTAATGCAGCTGCCTTCATGGGAAGGGGTCAATCTGCTGGATTGATCCTTCCTACCTGGCTACACGGCCTGAAGCATCTCCTTCCATCAGCTTCAGTACCTCATCAACGGTTACCTGGTTGAAGTCACCATAGACGGTATGCTTCAAACAGGAAGCTGCCACAGCAAAATCCAGTGCCCTCTGATCATCGCCAGGCCAGGTAAGCAATCCATAGATCAAACCGCCCATGAATGAATCACCGCCACCAACCCGGTCTACTATATGGGTGATCTGATAGGTATTAGCTGAAAATAATTTTTCTCCATCCCACAATACACCTGACCAGGTATTATGATTGGCATTGATGGAACCGCGCAGGGTGGTAATTACCTTCTTACACCTTGGAAATCTATCCATGATCTGTTTTGAAACGGACTCATAAGCCGCTCCTTCCACATGTCCGCCAGTTACATCTACTCCCTCGGGACCGATACCTAATACTTTTTCAGCATCTTCTTCATTTCCCAGGATAATATCAGTACCTGCCACCAGGTCAGGCATTATCTCTCCGGCAGTTTTTCCATATTTCCAAAGATTCTTACGGTAATTCAGGTCACATGAAACTGGAATACCCAGTTTATTGGCAGTCTGTATGGCTTCCATGCAGACCTCAGCGGCTCCCTGTGATATGGCCGGGGTGATGCCAGTCCAATGAAACCAGGTGGTTCCTTCTAACACTTTTTCCCAATCAATCATCCCTCTTTCAATGGCAGCGATGGCGGAATTGGCCCTGTCATAAATGACCTTGCTTCCCCGGCTCACAGCACCTGCCTCCAGGAAATAAATGCCCATCCTTTCTCCTCCGAAAACAATGCTGTCTGTCCCCACTCCATACTGCCGCAAATTCATCAAGCAGGACCTGGCAATGTCATTCTCAGGCAATCTGGTCACGAACTCAACCTCCACATCGTAATTTGCCAGTGAAACCGCCACATTAGCTTCCCCCCCTCCAAAAGTTGCCGTAAGAGATGTTGCCTGGTTAAAACGGAGGTTTCCGGGAGGGGCCAGGCGAAGCATGATCTCCCCGAATGTTATTACTTTATTTGTCATAAGAAATTTATTGAATTTTGATGGTTATTATTTCAGCTTAGCAGGCGCTTGTAATTCTCGACGATTAACCCGGCATATGGTTTGGCCATTTTGACCAGCCGGCCCATATCATCTTCTGAAAGCTCTTTCAGTTGTTGAAGTACACCTACATTATGCTCAAGCTCTTCCAGGGTAAGGCAACCGCTGGTCAGGGATGAGATTGGCAGGGTATAAACATACTGATGAAGCTCAGCAAAGGTGATACCGGTTTCCCCAACCATGTCGGGAATGTCCTCGGTGGCAATTTCCTTGGGTGTTGTGTCGATCCGTTTACCCATCATGCTGCCCCCGGCCATGGTCTTCATGGCTATCACACCATATTCTCTTTCCTGCAGAGCCGGTAGAACCACGTTCTGAAAAGATTCAAAACTGGGATCACATACATTCAAGGGCATCTGGCAGGTATCCAGTTCCAACCCACGCTTCTTCAGCTCCTCCAGCATGTAGAGATTGACATGGGGACTTGCATGTCCGGTAAATCCAATATACCTGGTTTTGCCTTTCGCCTTGGCCTCCAGGAATACATCCAGCACACCGTCATTCAGCCGCTGGTCTACATCTTCTTTGGTTAATACGGTATGCATCTGCCAGAGATCAAGCTGATCGGTCTTGAGGGCCGTAAGGGATGCTTCGAGGTCCTGGCTTGCTTTTTCCCCGTTCCTGGAATAACTTTTGGTCATCAGGAAAACATCCTCACGGTATTTTGGTGTCAGGAAGCGGCCGAGATATTCCTCGGATCCTCCCCGCTGGTATCCCCGGGCAGTATCAAAAAAACGGACACCGAGTTCGAGGGACCGCTCTATCATTTGCTCTGCATAGGAAGGTTCACCCTCGCCCATATGCCAGCCACCCAGACAGAATGTGGTGGTTTTCTCTCCATTGCGTATGATTCGGCGCATAGGCAGTACCTGTCCCAGCCTGTCACTACCGGGCATGGCTGAAGCCCATTTATGCAGTAATCCAAAAGCCGTCAGGGCGGCTGATTTTTTTAGAAAGTTACGACGTGTATCCATGGTCATTATCTTTAATGCATTACTTGTATATAAAGATATAAAAAATGGACATAGTGGAGCATTCTCCCTCTTTAAGGCCTCACCGGAGTGCCATCAGCCTTCCTTACCTGTGTCCAGTTATAATTGAATTCGGGCAGGGGATATTTCGCAGCCTCTTTTTCATCTATGTCTATTCCCAGTCCAGGTGCCTCATTCACAAACATATACCCGTTTTTAGTCACCGGCGCACCGGGGAATACTTCCCTGACTTCATCACGCCAGTGTACCATCTCCTGTACGCCAAAATTCCATACAGCCAGGTCAATATGGGCATTGGCTGCATGGCCTATCGGTGATGTATCTCCAGGACCATGCCATGCGGTCCGGACATTGAACCATTCACCCAGGCGGGCTACCTTCATGGCCGGGGTGATCCCCCCGATCTGCGATATATGGATGCGGATAAAATCATACCAGCGTTTGCTCATGGGCTCAACCCACTCATGCGGATTGTTCAATAACTCACCCATAGCAATTGGAACACTGGAATGCTCCCTGAGCATGGGGAACCAGCGCATATTCTCCGGGGAAAATGGATCCTCAATGAAGAAGGGCCGGTATTCCTCCACCTTCTTGATCATATCAATGGCCTCCATGGGTTCCAGCCTTTCATGCATATCATGAAGGAGCTCTACCTCGTCCCCGAACTTCTTCCTGGCCATTTCAAAGATCTTGATAGTCCCTCTTTTATACGCCTGGGGATCAAGGGTATTGTCATCCGGGTGCCCAAAACCATGCTGTTTGTAAGCCGGGTTCTCTGAAAGATGCGTGGAACCATATCCTCCAAGCTGTATGCGAATGTTCCTGAATCCCTGCTCGAGGTATCTTTCTACGGCCTCCATAACATCCTCAGGCCTCCGGCCAGAGGCGTGGGTGTAGGTATCTACAGCAAACCGGGTTTTCCCTCCCAGTAACTGGTAAACCGGCATGCCTGCGAGTTTGCCCTTGATGTCCCATAAGGCCTGGTCCAAACCGCTGAGGGCATTATTAAGCACCGGTCCGTTCCTCCAGTAAGAACTCACATAGGCAGTCTGCCAGATATCCTCAATATTGCTGGCATCCTTATCCCGACAGAAATCATCCAGGTAGTCATTGATGGCAGATACAACGCTATGAGCCCTTTGCCTGAACGTGGCACAACCCACCCCATAGAGTCCGGGTACATCTGTCTCCACTTTCACGATCACCAGTTCAATCCCCCGGGGGGCTGTGGTGATTGCCCTTACTTTTTTGATTTTTACTTTTTGCAGGTTCAATTCTTTGTCCGGCGGTTTCCAGCCAATGGGTGTTTTGGCCGTTTCATGTCCGCCCGTCAGCCCGGACTTATCCACCGTAGAGGTACAGGCAGCAAGTGGCAGCAAAGCCAAAGTTTTGAGAAGATCTCTTCTGTTGCTCATAATGTTAGGGGTTAGAAAATTAATTCTCGTTGTACAAATCGATAAATTGTTGATCCAGTGCTGGTGAATCCTTGTATTTGACCCGAAGCTCGGCCAGTTTCGTCATCAGTTCGGCTATTATGTCCGCATAGGCCGGGTCATCATAAACATTCATCATTTCCAGCGGATCCTTTAGGCGGTCATACAGTTCCCACTCATCCACATCATAATAAAAATGGGCCAGTTTAAATTCCCGGGTGACGATGCCATAATGGCGCTTTACCATATGTACCGCTGGATACTCATAATAATGATAATACACCGCATCCCTGTCCCACAACTCATCTTCACCCCTGAATAGCGGTAGCAGGCTTTCCCCCTGCATATCTGCGGGGAGAGAAAGACCTGCTGCATCCAGGATGGTCTGTGCAAAATCCAGGTTCTGTACCATCTGGTCACTGGCTGATCCCGGATCAATAACACCTGGCCACCTGGCGAGCAAGGGTGTTTTGAATGATTCTTCATAAATGAACCTTTTGTCAAACCATCCATGTTCTCCCAGGTAAAATCCCTGGTCTGAGGTATAGATTACCAGTGTATTTTCGGCCAGTCCGTTTTCATCCAGG
>RCNC010000112.1_pt1 | contig 42692 bp, 35 predicted proteins | sample 2041301 | NCBI WGS metagenome assembly RCNC01 (sample SAMN09708231, study PRJNA481090) | Marine sediment metagenome, whole genome shotgun sequencing project. | biome: marine sediment; feature: ocean; material: sediment; isolation source: Sewage treatment plant 13A marine sediment (STP13A) ...
AGAAAAGAGGCTAAAAAAATCTAAGAAAGGTTAATTGTTTTCTGGTAAAACTAAGCACAACAATATGTCATAAGTAATGGCGGGGGAACTAGTAAACATTAAGGTTTGTAGCTCGTATCAACCTCGTTTAGCTCCTGATTGTGCCACATGCAAAAAGACTACCAGACTACTAATTAACCAACAAGGATAAAAAATTTAATGAATTAGCCCCATGTGGAGTGTATTGTGGAGCCTGTCCCTCATTTGATAAGACATGTTTGGGTTGTGCTTCTGAAGACAAATCTCAAGACAGATGCAGTAAATGGGGTTGTGAAATTAGAAATTGCTGCTTTAATCTAAAAGGATTAGATTATTGTATTAGCTGTGAGCAATTTCCTTGTAAGATATTTAATAAAAAGCTACTTAATACACATCAAGGTGATCTAAGATTTACATATAGATACGAAATTCCTGAACTACTAAAAAAACTAGGAATAAAAAAATATATTAATTTCCAAAGACAAAGATGGAAATGTGATTCATGTGGTGGAACAATCAGATTTTATCATTATAAATGTGACAGTTGTGGGGAAAAGAAGATGATAAAACAGTAATGATATGTAGAACGGCACAACATGCTGTAATTAAAAAGAAAAAATATCATGAATGAAATAGTACTTGTTGTTCTTGTAGTAGTTTTACTTTTACTACCAAATTTGTTAATTTCAAAACTGGCTCCAAAAAACAAGTTCCTAGTGCAAACATGCTCAGCTATTGTATTGATGGTGTTAGTTTGGATATTCGGTCCTAATGTAGAAAAGAATAATATTTTTATTCCACTCCTACTGACTATTATTGTTGTATCCAGTTGGCTGAGGGAGTTATCTAAGTATAATAAATATAAAAAGGCATAATTAACTACTGCAACCAAAACTAAAAATCATTACCACCCTTCAGGATGGAAACGCTTTTAGTAAGGCCCTTAGCTTCGCTGAGTTCAGACAAATAGTTGTCCTTCGGTTCCACGAAATATGCCTGTAGGCATACAGGGTAGCCTTTTGTATCTTCATGCCTTGGCGGATTCCAAATTCAATAGTGATAGAGGTGAGTTTTGCTTAATGAATATACCCAGGTCAAGATACCTGATATGTTATTCCCTGCTTTCCCGCTGGCGAATTGTATCATCCTTCCTTTTTTAATATCTTCGTCGGTGTGGAGAAAAACCAAAGACGGAATTATTTGCTCGTCCGCCATATGAGCGGAGACAGGTTAAGCTCCCTATTAGTGACCATCTAAAAAAATAAATTGCAATAATGAATAATACTTTCATACCAAAAGAATTTGAAAAACTGGTAAAGAATAAGTTTAACGTTTATAACAGCTTGTTCTTAAACCTCCCCTATCCAAAAGTCAGTAATATTGGAATGCTTATTCCTTTATTGCACAATGTATGCAAGCATGGTCTTGAATCGGAAATGGACCCTCTGACAATTCTAAATTCATTTTTCAGTATTCATACTAATATAAAATCGGAACAAGAGAAAATAGATTTTATGTTTCGAGTTATTCAATATGTAGAACGCCAGGTTGTTCTTTATGACAGTGTAGAAGATGCTGCCTTTACCCAACTGCTAAGCCTTGATAACAATCTGTCGATTAAAGATTTCGTGCATTTATTGGACAGTAAAAAAGATGGGGATAATATATTAGAAAAGCTGTCCACTTTTAGCACGCGGATCGTATTTACAGCTCACCCAACACAGTTTTATCCTCCCTCGGTATTGGATATTATCGCTAAATTAAAATCATTTATAACAAAAAATGATATCAATGAAATAGACCTCATGTTACGGCAACTGGGATTGACATCCTTAATCAACTCCAAAAAACCGACTCCTTTTGAGGAAGCAAAAAATATCATCTACATACTTCGATATGTGTATTATGATGCTGTAATTGAGCTCTATAACTATATCAAAAAGAATATCCATAAGAGTAGTTTCGATAATCATAATATCATTCAGTTGGGATTTTGGCCAGGAGGAGACCGCGATGGCAATCCCTTTGTTACTTCTGAAATAACGAATGATGTCGCTGATGAACTGCGCATGAACTTGATGAAATGCTATTACAAGGATATAAAAAGTCTGGAGAAAAAACTGACCTTCAAGGAAGTAGAAGACATTGTCACAAATTTGAAGAATAAGCTTTACGTGACCATGTTCGATCCGAAAAAAACAATAAAATTTGAAGAGATTATAAATCCTCTTTATAGTATAAAAGAGTCCCTCATAAATAATTACAGCAGTCTATACATCGAAGAACTGGAAAACCTTATTGATAAAGTCAAAATATTCAAAACACATTTTGCTGCTCTCGACATCAGGCAAAACCATAGTGTTCACCAACATACTATTGAGGAAATCCTTAAAAAAGAAAATCTCATCACACATAATCTGGATGAGCTTGAAAAAAATGAGTTAATTTCAATTCTTCTCCATAAAGAAATCCACGTTCAGGCTAATGAATTTGAAGAAGAGATAGTAAAAGACACAATTCGGACAATTGCACAAATTAAACACATCCAGAGCAAAAATGGCGAAGAAGGTTGTAACAGGTATATCATCAGTAATTCAGAAGATGTTTTTTCCGTCTTATTTGTTTTTAGCCTTTTAAAATGGTGTAGTTGGGAAAAAGGTGAAATACCTATTGATATCATCCCGCTGTTTGAGTCAATGGAAGCTATGGCAAACTCCACAATCATCATGAAAGAACTCTTTGATATCCCGGAATACCGCCATCACATCAATCAACGTCGGAATATACAAACCATAATGCTTGGTTTTTCCGACGGTACAAAAGACGGAGGGTATCTTCAAGCAAACTGGTCTATTTTCAAAACTAAAGAGAATTTATCTGCTGTGTGTGATCAATACAATATCAAGGCAATATTTTTTGATGGCCGGGGTGGCCCTCCTGCACGTGGTGGTGGTAAAACACATCGTTTCTATGCTTCTCAAAGTAAAAAGATTGCTAATAATGCAATACAGTTAACCATTCAAGGCCAGACGATTACCAGTAAATATGGTACTAAAGAGCATTTTAACTATAATTGTGAGCAACTGATTACAGCTAGTTTGTCCCATAGTTTATTTGGAATTGAAAACATCATTTCTGATAAATCATGGCAAATAATAGAAAAGTTAGCTCATTTAAGTTTTGAAAAATACAATGCACTCAAAAACCACAAAATGTTCATACCCTACCTGGAGAACAAAAGCACGCTAAAGTATTATAGTAAAGCTAATATAGGCAGCAGACCTTCCAAAAGAGGAAATAATGCAAAACTGGAATTAAAAGATTTGAGGGCAATACCTTTTGTAGGTTCCTGGAGTCAATTGAAGCAAAATGTTCCCGGTTATTTCGGTATTGGAACTGCCATACAATCATTGGTAAATGAGGGTAAACTGGATGATTTGACAAAGTTATTTAAGGAAATACCATACTTTAAAGCATTAATTCTCAACAGTATGATGTCTTTATCCAAATGTCATTTTGCGTTAACCGGCTATATTGCCAAAGATGAAGAATACAAAGAGTTCTGGAACATATTATTGGAAGAGTACAAACTGTCAAAAGAAATGACGTTACTCATTTCTCAATATAGTATTTTAATGGAAGAAGAACCTGTTTCACGAAATTCAATTGAGATCAGGGAACAAATCGTTTTACCATTGCTGGTGATTCAACAATATGCTTTACAGAAAGTTGAACATAACTCTAAGTACAAAAATAATTACGAAAAAATAGTTAAACGATCATTATACGGAAATATAAATGCAAGCAGAAATTCAGCTTGAATAACTAAAACTATTAAATTTTTTAAATTGAAAGCCACTAACAAGGCCTATTAAAAATAGGCTAATCGGAGGGAAAATCGAAAGCTTGCTGCCCGATTTCACTATTTAGTAGTCTGACTGTGAATTTCTTAATAACTAACTACTATTCATATATTTATAGTTCAATACCTTTTACTTCGTTGAGCTTGGACTGCAAGCTGTCCTTCCAAATTTTAAAAAGGACCTGGTACTCACTATTTCAAGGGCAAGACTAATAATACATGATTCACTTCCAATCATGTTGATTAATTGAATCATCCTTACTCTATTAATATCTTAGCAAACAGGGAGAACTAAGCGAAGGCTGCCTCCACCCGGATGGCCCTGCCTGCCAGACGGGCAGGAAAACACACTTTAAACTTACTGTTCAATTTAAACTTTTGAGAAAACCAGCACACCATTTTGTCCGCCAAACCCAAATGAATTTGAAATTGCTGCCTTAATGTTTACCTCACGAGCAATATTGGGTATAATATCTATATCACAATCCGGGTCTTTGGTTTCGAAATTTATTGTTGGAGGTAAAATACCCTGTTGAACTGCCATAACACATGCTGCGGCCTCAATAGCTCCAGCAGCACCAAGTGTATGTCCTATCATTGATTTAATAGAGCTTACAGGCAGGTTTCGATTATTAAAAGCTTTTTGAATGGCAATGGTTTCAGTTTTATCGTTCATTTTGGTAGAAGTACCATGTGCATTTACATAGCCAATATCGTCCATGGTTAAACTGGCATCTTTTACCGCATTTTCCATGGCTAAAGCAGCCCATTTTCCAGTAGGCTCAGGAGCTGCAATGCCATAAGCATCAGCCGTCATACCAAAACCACTCAAATATGCAAGAGGCTTTGCTCCTCTTTTTTCAGCATGCTCAAGCGTTTCCAGAACCAATACACATGATCCTTCACCCATAACAAAACCATCGCGGTTTAAATCGAAAGGTCGGCTGGCCTTTTCAGGATTCTCGTTGTATGACGAGAGTACACCCATGCTTGAATAAGCATCAAGCACCAATGGAGTTATTGTTGATTCAGTACCTCCTGTTAATAATACGTCAGCGGCACCTCCCCTGAGTAAGCCAAGTGCTATACCAATAGAATGCGTGCCGGTTGTGCACGCAGCCGAAATGCCTAAATTTGGGCCGTTAAGGCCCAAAACATTTGCAGCATTGCATACCGGCATATTGGATATAACTCGTGGAACTGTGAGTGGGTTAACTGAACCTGGTCCTCTTTTTAAAAAACGTTCATGTTGCTCTTCGAGATGAGTGTTATCACCCGCAGCCGATCCTATCACACAACCAATTCTAGTTTTGTCTTCTTTATCCAAATCAAGTCCTGCATCATTAACAGCTTCAATGGCCGCGCTTGAAGCCAATTGGGAAACACGAGCCATTTTTCTTGATTCTTTACGATCAAAATAATCTTCTGGTTTATAATCAATTATTTCTGATGCAATCTGGCTTTTATGACCAGTTGGATCAAAAGCCTGAATGCGTTTTATTCCTGATTTTCCGGCAATAATTGAATTCCAAAAGTCAACTCGATTACAGCCAACCGAAGTAAATATTCCAATACCTGTTACAACTACCGATTTAATATTTCTCATAAAGATATAATAGCCAGATGGTCTAGCTCTTTTTAATTAACAGATTCCTTAAATTGAAGATTGCGGCCTGAATAATTCCAGTAAAACACAATACCGCATAATAAGTAAGATCTATGTTTTGAACAAATATAATTATTCTTGTGGAAGTAGATCCTAAATTGAATAAACTCAACAGCTGTATGTGAGTTTACTTTAAATGAAACGACACATGTAGCTTAGAAAAATACAGCTACTTGCACGGTATATAAGAAGTAGTGAAGAAAGTGCTGTAGAATCCACTACTTTTCATATATTACACCCTTGCCAGTAATGGTCCAAAAACACTATATTTCATAATAAACTGACAAATAGAATGGAATTAATAAGTAATCCAATTGTTAAAGATGTTTTTAACAATTATCCCAAATCTATACAAGATAAATTACTTCATCTAAGAGAATTGGTTTTAAGCGCAGCATCAGAAATTGAAGGACTTGAAAAACTTGAAGAAACACTGAAATGGGGAGAACCCAGTTATCTAACAAAAAATGGAAGCACTGTAAGAATAGATTGGAAAGAGAAAAATCCTGGGCAATTTGCAATATACTTTAAGTGCACTTCTAGTCTGGTTCCAACATTTAAAACAATCTATAAAGACAAATTCAAATTTGAAGGAAACAGGGCAATTATTTTTAAACTAAATGAGAAAATACCTGAGGCTGAATTAAAACATTGTGTTTCAATGGCATTGACTTATCATAAAATAAAGCAATTGCCATTATTGGGTGCATAAATAATACTCACTAATCGTCTGCACTACTCATACACATAGTATTGTGCGTTATGTTAAAGAACCGAAGTATTAAACAAATATTGAAATGATTATTGATGGACATTCACATGCTTGTGGCGAATTTTTGAAGCCTGAAAATATCATTAAAAAACTTGATATTTCCGGAGTGGATAAAGTCGTTCTTGTTCCAGGAGAATTGGAAAGTTCGAAGAACTATTCGATGCCTGACCTTGCCAAGTTATTTCCATCAAGAAATGTTGTTAAGGTCACTAATTATTTGACAAAGTTTGTATTGAAAATTACAGGTGCTATTAAACAAATTCCAAAAGGAAACGAGTTTGTTTATAATCTGACTAAAAAAACAAGTGGAAGAGTAATACAATTTGTCTGGATAACTCAACAAATTGAAAATCCAATCGAATATTTAAATAAAAAAATAAACGACTGGAAATTCAAAGGTGTCAAGTTACATCAATGTTGGGAAAGCTTTTCGATAAATTCCGATTTTTTTAGAAGTATTGCAGAGTGGACTGAAGAGAATGATATTCCATTATTTATACATCTATTTTCAGACAAGGATGTTAATGAAATTATTGAATACAAACAAAAGCATCCAAATTTAAAACTGATTATTGCTCACTTATTTGGATTGGAGTTATTTTTCAAAGTTGGTTTAAAAGATGAAAATCTATATTTTGATTCTTCAACAATACAATTGACCTCAACAAAAAGACTTATGGATGCAATTAGATTTGTGGGTGCTGGAAATGTTACATTAGGTTCAGATACTCCGTATGGAAAAGAAAATTTAGAGAAAAACATAGAAAGAATAAAAGAACTTGAAATTTCGGCTGAGGAAAAAGATTTAATCCTTGGTGGAAATATGAAAGAATTATTGAAACTTTAAAGAATAAAACGAATTAATAAGAATAAAATACGAACGCACAACAAAGTTTATATGTAATACGGGTTTCAGCGGTTAATCGGGCGGCAGTTCGTTGTTGCAACACCGCCAATTCGTCTTTGACGACTTCACGGAAAATATGAAATACCAGATATACGAATTGGCTCCTTGCGTAATTGAAAGTTTCGTACTTTTACTCCCGCAATCTACATACACAAACCATTCAATATCATTAACTTCGTTGAACTCGGACAGCAAGTTGTCCTTCGGTTCCACTAAATCAACCTACCGGTAGAATGACGCTACGCATAAAAAGAAGATGCAAGGAAACTTTGGGAGGTAATGAAAAATTGACTGGAGAAACATTGGTTTTCAATAATTGGTATTGAATTATTATTTTTGAAGGACTTAAATATATCAATAAATAGAGAATTATGACAAAAAGAGAAATTATTGAACGGCTTAAAGACGGTAACGAACAATTTGTACAAGATAATTTGTCGCAAGAAGGGATCGATAAGTCAACAAGAAAAGAACTTGTTAAAGGACAAGATCCATTTGCGATTATTTTAAGCTGTGCCGATAGCCGGGTTGTACCTGAGTTGGCCTTTAATACAGGGCTTGGTGAATTATTCGTTGTGAGGGTTGCCGGTAATGTAGCCAATATCTCATCATTAGCAAGTATGGAATATGCGGTTGCACATCTGGATACCTCAATTCTTGTTGTGCTAGGTCACCAGAGCTGTGGTGCGGTAACGGCTGCAGTCGGAGGTGGTGATAATGGCTACAATCTCAATCATTTACTGGCTCACATTGGTCCTGCCATTCACGGCACACCTGAAGGAGCTTCTGTTGATGATGTTATTAGGAAAAATGTCCATTTAACAGCCGAAGAACTGGTCAATCGGTCATCCATCATTGCAAATGCAGTAAAGCAGGATAAGTTGAAAATTGTTACTGCTTATTACCATTTGGATTCTGGGAAAGTTGAATTTCTAAACAATTAGAACATGATTGTAAAAAGAGGCATGAACCTCAAGCAAGCCTTTCAATGGTCGGGACACCATATGATCTGGCTTCTGCTATGGGCTGCCATTGTAGCCGGACTTTATGATTTAAAAATAATCAATGTAAAACTGCCCTGGCTTCCAGTTTCCATTATAGGTACAGCTGTAGCTTTTTACGTTGGTTTTAAAAACAATAGTGCTTACGACCGGTTGTGGGAAGCACGGAAAATCTGGGGAGCCATCGTCAACAGTAGCCGAACCTGGGGCATGTATGTTGATGGATTCGTAAACAACCTCTTTGCTGAAAAAAAACAAAGTGATGAAGAAATTCGAAAAGTAAAAAAACGCCTGGTTTATCGACATATCGCATGGCTGTATGCCTTGCGCAGTCAGTTATTGATAAGTGCACCCTGGGAACATATTAGCCAGGGTTTCTTTTATCGTGTGGCAGCACAGCGGTATCAAAAGAAATTTGGGATAGGACTTGTAGCCGATGAAGTTACCAAAACCGAACTTAAAAATTTCCTACCTGAGGATGAACATGATCGATTGGTTAACAATGTGAATACTGCAACACAAATCATCAATGAGCAATCACGAGATCTTACAAAAATCAGGGAAGAGGGTTTAATTGAAGATTTCCGTCACATGGAAATGACAACTTTGTTGTATCATTTTTATGAACACCAGGGAAAAGCAGAGCGCATTAAAAAGTTTCCCTTACCCCGTCAATACGCAAACTTGAGTCGCATATTCATTGGTATTTTTATATTCTTGCTACCGTTTTCAATGATCCCTTCGTTAATGGAATTAGGAAATTGGGGTTATGCTATCGCCATCGTGATAACTGCATTAATTGGATGGATTTACGTTATGATGGAAATTGTAGGTGATTACTCTGAAAATCCTTTTCAGGGTATGGCCAATGATATTCCAATGCTCTCATTATGCCGTACAATAGAAATTGACTTATTGGAAATGCTTGACGAAGAAGATTTACCTCCACCTATTGAAGCAAAAAAAGGTATATTAATGTAGGTCGATTTTTAGCAAGAAATCCAAAAAGAAGGTTCTGTTAGTGAATCTGAGTTTTTATTTGCCCCGCAAAAAAACAATATAAATTGACTTCACCGAGTTTCACTGCGTTACAGATCTTGCTCTGAATACAACCTCAGCGCTGGCGGACTTTTGAATCTTTCTCCGTGGTGTGGATTCCAAATCGGGCAGAAATGCTATTGAATAGGTCCAATTTCCACCCGTACATTATTGAGCTCTCTCCCCTCCTGGTTGCCAAATAAAAAATTTGCTATTCATTTATATACATATATTTGCATAGTCAAATATTGCATATACAAGTATTACTAACAAATAAAGATAAAAAATGAAAAAAGTAGCGCTATTTGCTTTATTAGGGATATTAATCTCCTGCTCAAACCAAACCAATGAAAAAGCCAATAACGAATTAAAAGAACAAAATGCCGAAGAAATGAATAATTCAAACTTTGGGATGAAAAATTTTGCTGTAGTTGGGAAATGGGGCTCATCAAATAGCCAGATGATGTCAGATAACAAAACAGTCATTAATGAAGAATTGGTAGATCTTTGGAAAAATAACAAAATTGAAAATGTCTATTTAAACAATGAGGTTGAAGAAAGGCTTGGCGATTATCCTAATATTAGCTTTATAGTAAAAGCGAAAAGTAAAAAAGAAGCAAAGATAATCTTAGATGATTTAACCATTGTAAAGGAAGGAATAGCATCCTACAATATTTTCCCTGTGGGAACTAAATGGATGGGTAGAAACAGCGAAATTAAAAACCCAATAGAAATCGAAATAACATATGTTGCGGTTTGGACAAATAATACAGATATTGAACCAACAACCGATGATATTAAAGCTCAGTCGGAAGCGATTCTCAAATTATGGAATGAAGGTACGATTGAAAATGTCTATTTTGATATCCAGGGCACACAAAACGAGAATACTTTAACCGATTTTGTATTCTTTGTCAATGTAAATTCGGAAGACGAAGCCCTGGAAATATGTGACAAATTGCCTTTTGCAAAAAAGAATCTTGCTTCATATACCATCCATTATGTGGGTGCTTTTTGGCTGGGCGAATATAATCAGTAATCATATTTAACTCGAAATATTAAACTATGAGAAGGATCAAACAGGAAGTTTATTTTCCCATTTTAATAGCAATCCATTTTGTTATTTGGTGGATTGACATAATGTTTTATAAAGGAAGCTATGAATACAATTCTCTTACCATTGCGGGAGAAGTGTTTTCTTCGTGGGTGGTTACAGTTTTTGCTTTCAACTTTCTAATGGCCACCAGGGCACGGTGGGTAGAACGGATTTTTGGAGGCCTTGATAAAATGTATATTATACACCGACGAGCTGGCATTATAGCAGTATTCTTACTTCTTATGCACTTTATTGTGGTTCCTCGCAATCCTGAATTTTCTATAGGTAAACCTATGGGAATGTACGCAATGATCTTAATACTCGTTGGAGTTATTATTTCAGCTGCCCCTATTTTCAAAAGGAAGATAAAATATCACACATGGTTGATTGTCCATAAACTCATGGGCTTGTTTTATATATTAGGTATAATCCATTCCTTAAATGTTCCTACACTTACAAGCCAATTGCCCATGGTAAGAGTCTACGTATATGGAATGGCATTGATTGGGATCATATCATGGATTTACAAAGCATTTCTATATAATATCTTCAATAGAAAGTTGAATTATTCGATTGATTCACTAAAACATTTTGCAAATGATACTACTGAAATTAACATAAAGCCCAATAGTAAAAAATTAGCATATGAAGCGGGCCAGTTCACTTTTGTATCTTTTGATGGCATAAACAGAAACGAAGCTCACCCGTTCACTATTAGCAATCATCCAAAAGAAGAAAAAATACGTTTAACTGTAAAAGCACTCGGGGATTACACAGCAGATTTACAAAACTCAATAAAAGAAGGGCAAAGTGCAAAGATTCAAGGTGCTTTTGGTAAGTTTAATTATAAAGCGGCAAAACATCAAAATCAAATATGGCTGGCCGGTGGAATTGGAATAACGCCTTTCTTATCCTTTCTAAAAGATGTAAATAGTACATATAATATCACTTTTATTTGGAGCGTTAAAGCAAAAGATCAAGCGAATTACAAGGAAGAGATTGAAGCAGCAATTTCAAATAAACCCTTTATCAATTTTATTTTATGGGATAGTGAATCAAAAGGGTATTTCACAATTGACAAAATATTTAATACGCACAATATAAAAAACCATTCCGTTTTAATTTGTGGTTTGGAAGTGATGCGGGAAAGCTATATTAAACAACTATTAGAAAAGGGTTTATCTCTGAGTGAAATTCAATATGAAGAATTTTCATTTAGGTAATTCATTTATCTATTAATTTTATAAATATGACAAACATTTTAATCTTTGTGTTACTATTTTTAATGGGAACTCAATTTGGAATAGCCCTGGCTTCTTCGCTCATAGTTCATCCCATTTTAGCAGGTATTAAAAGGACGTCTGCCATTGAAGTATTTAAACCATTTTTTGACAAAACTCACAAAGCAATGATCACTTTTTCTATAATTGTCACTATCCTGGCACTGGCGATTTCATATATTAGTGGCAATTGGTGGTGGTTTGGTATTTCTATACTTATGCACTTAAATGGACCATATACTTTAAAATTTATGATGCCAACCAATAACAGGCTTATGGCTGAAGGTGTAAATCCTGATTCTGAACAAACTATTTATGATTTAAAGAATTGGGGGAAATTACATCTGGTCAGGACAATATGGAATGGTGGAATTTTCCTGGCATTTCTTTATTTAGCAATTTTCTGCAGTTAATGAATAAAAAAACATTTCGGGAAGAAAGCCCTTCATATCAAATTGGCCTAACTGGGCAGCTATCTAAAAAGAGTTTTCAACAATTATTAAAAAAAGAGAATATTAATCTTTCTCCAGAACAGGTTGGCTTATTAAATTCACTTTTAGAAAAAGATGGCTCCTCCATGCAGGAACTATCTGAAATAAACACCAGGGATAATTCAGCTACCACACGTCTGGTAGATAATCTTGAAAAAAAAGGTTTTGCGGAAAGGCAAAGCTTAAGCTCTGACAGAAGAATTTGGAGAGTATATATCACTGAAAATGGGAAAGCAGAAGTAATAAAAGCCAATTTAACAGGAAGGGATTATGTAAACCGAATATTAAAAGGCATTGGTGAAAAGGATTTATCTGTTTTTATGCAGGTAATTAAAAACATTAAGAAAAATATTACTGAATTAGAATAAAACGTGGCACTCATTGATGAAATATGATAACTAGTTTTGAAAAGTCAGGAATTGAAATTGCATTTCCCTTTTAGCAATCTTGTTTTTAAAAACGATATGGGAGTAAATGATATTCCAATCCATTAAATAAGTTGATTAAGAATTTTTAGTCCATTATATGAAAACTCCTTTTTTACCTGCTTTCCTAAAAAAGATAGCTTTTGCAAAGGTTGCGCCAACTAAGGGTGGAGGTATGGTTCAAATTCATGTTTCCAAAATGACCTTACCTCATGTTAGATGGTGGAATTCGCATATTCAACCAGTCATAGATACAGATCCTTCACGAGCAGACAGGTACTGGAACTGGATACTCATTGCCGCCACATCTAATATAGCAGGACGGTTCTTTTCTAGGAAGCCAAAAGGTTATACCATCGGGATAGAATCCAATGGATTTTTTATTCCATGTGCATTGATACAACTAATGGGGAAATTTCCTTACTTTATCGACCAACAGAAAAAAAGTGTTTTCGTTTGGTACCTCTCTGTAGCACCTGAAAAAGCATTAATTTCACTTGAGGATATCAAGCTGAATGCTGAAGAATTGCCAAAAAGACTTGGCGCTATTTCATTGGATATCGCTGTAGTCCATTCTTTCAACTGGAGGCTTAAAGGTCGCACCTGTCTTCATGCAACATTAGAGGGTGGTGACAAATTATTACAGTGGTACATTAAGCAAGGAATGATCCCTTATCCAAGGGACGAAAAATTGCATTTTGGGTTCCGGCGATTATTGGTCCCCAGTGATGGAAGGTATTGCTACTTCACTGAAGAAGCTGCTTTGGAGGAAAAAAATAATATTGACCCATACAGATAAACCGATTGATATGCCTACACCTGTAAAATACTTTATTCAAGTTGCCCATAAGTGGGGGAAAATAGATCCTGATGATTCTCAGGCAATCGAAGATTGGTTTCTCACTGACTTTCCAAATCTTCCTAAAAAAGATCTTACTGCTATTCTGGATGAGCTTATTGAACACAGTAATGAAGCATCCACTGATCCTGGAAAGATCATATATCCTTCAAAAGTTCCATTGCCCTTGTTTAAAGATAGGATTCCTGTATCAGGTAATTCATGGACCTATTCATATAGGGAGTTAATTAATTACATTCGAAATCTGATCAAATCCAAAAAAAAAAGTAACTCCTAATTAATAATTAAAATTGTAAGACTATTTTTTGTTCCTGAATTTTTCCACTCAAAACTGTATGTGCATGATGTAATAGAATCTAATATCAGGAATTCTGAAAAATGAGTTCCTTTATTCCTTCATTGAGAGAAAAATCCGGAGTATTATATATTAAAAAATATAACCAATGAACATTAAAAAAATTATCTTTCCAGCAGTATTGTTGCTATATATGGGCATTGTCTATGGGCAAAATGAAGGGGTTGAAATATCATTTAAAATTTCTGTAGAAGAGCAGCTACAAACTTCTTTTAATTCTGATGGGCGTTTGCTTATTTATTTGTCAGAAACTCCTGGAAGAGAACCGAGGTATACATCAATCTATAATGGTGGTGGTTATGTATTTGGCAAGAACATAGAGGGGTGGAAAGTTAATGAGGCTTTGAACCTGAAAGAAAATGAAGATTGGGCAAAAACATCAGAATGGAGTTTTAACAATGTACCCCAGGGAGATTATTACATACAGGCAGTATGGAATCAAAATTCTGAACAGGAGTCACGGAGCAACACTCCAGGGAATCTATACAGTGAACCATTAAAAGTAAGTCTTTCAGCAAAGCAAGAGATTGCCATATCTTTAGCTAAAATTATTCCTGAACGAAAAATAGAGGAGCATGAATTGGTAGAGATATTTTCAATGAAAAGTGAGATCCTTTCTAAATGGTGGAACAAACCCATGGAATTGAGAGCATCCGTGTTACTTCCTTCTGGCTATGAAAGCAATCCCTTGAAAAAATACGCCGTACGTTATAACATAGCCGGATATGGTGGACGCTATACAAGAGTGAACAGACTTGTGAAAAACACAAATTTTATATCCTGGTGGTCATCCGAAGAAGCGCCACAAATAATTACTGTTTTTTTAGATGGGGAGGGGCCATTTGGGGACAGCTATCAACTTGATTCAGAAAATAATGGTCCATATGGTGAGGCTTTGATCACGGAATTAATACCTGCTATTGAAAAGCAATTTAGAATAATTGGTACTGCTGAAACTCGCTTTGTAGATGGTTGTTCAACCGGTGGATGGGTTTCTTTAGCCTTACAGCTATTTTACCCTGAAATTTTCAATGGCTGTTGGTCCTATAGTCCTGACCCTGTAAGCTTTCATAAAATGCAATTGGTTAATATTTATGAGGATAAAAATGCCTTCTATAATAAGAACGGGTATCTCCGGCCCAGCATGAGAAACTTATATGGTGAGCCTGTGTTTTCTATTAAAAAAGAAATTATTAGTGAAAATGTGCAGGGTTATTCAAATTCATATACAAGCTCAGGGGGACAATGGGGAGCATGGAATGCAGTGTATAGCCCAAAAGGAAAAGATGGACTACCCATGCCAGTTTTTGATCCAAATACCGGAGATATAGATACAGAAGTGGCTCAGCATTGGGAAAAATACGACTTGTTGCTTTATATAAAAGAGAATTGGCCAGGCCTTGGACCCAAAATTCAGGGCAAAATTCATATCTGGACGGGCGATATGGATAATTTTTATCTCAATAATGCAATGCGTGATTTTGATGAATATATTCAAAACACAAGCAATCCAAAATCAGATGCAGAAATTGAATTTTCACCCATGAAACAGCATTGTTCAAATTACTCACACAAAAAGGTATTAGAGGAAATATGGAGTAAGGTAAATATTGAATAGAGAGAAAAGAGATGGAACACAAATAATAATAATCCACAAACCTGCCGATAAGCGGCTTTCAGTCTACTTTTATTATGGGTAATAAGCAAGATTAACTCAAATAGGAATGCAAAAGTAATAGTGAGAATATATCGGTAATCGCTAATCATGAGCTAACTTTTTTTAATTAATTGGAAAACTGAGCCTGGTAAGCGGTATATTCAGTGTGACTCCAATAGAAGGTTAGACAATTTTAATCGAACTTCATTAATTTAGTATTATGAAAAACACGATTTTAATACTATCAATTCTTTCCTACTTAGTTATGGGTTGTAGCAATTGCACTCCTAAGTACATGTATAAAGCTCCCGAATTTATAAATGATGGAATAGTAACTGGCACTTTAGAAATTGTAGACATGGATGCTGCAAGAATTGCAAAGGCAGCAAATGAAATCAACTGTGGTAAATTTGGAGAGCTGCATTCTATGCTCATTTATAGGAATGATTTACTGGTGGTTGAAGAATATTTCCAGGGGCATAAATATCAATGGGATGCTCCAGACTATTATGGTGAACAGATTCAATGGACTCGTGAAATGCCTCATCACATTATGTCCTGTACTAAAAGTTTTACCTCAGCCTGTATTGGAATTGCCATTGATCTTGGCTTCATAGATAATGTACATCAATCTATTTTTGACTATTTACCGGATCATCAACAGCTGAAAACGAACAACAGGGAATATATTACACTCGAGCATCTACTTACAATGACCTCTGGATTGGCCTGGAACGAGTGGAGTGCACCGCATGGTACCTCAGCCAATGATATAGATATGTTGTATTTTGATTGCAAGGACCCTATTACATGTGTTCTGGAAAGGCCCTGGGTAGCTGAACCTGGTCAGCTATTCACTTACAATGGAGGTGGAATGATAATTTAAGCTGAAATACTCAAGAATGCTACAAATATAAATATAGATGAATTCTCCATGAAGTATTTATTTGAACCCCTTGGGATTGATTCTACTCAATGGACGAATTATAACAATGGCCTTTTTGACGCGGCAGGGTCCCTTAAATTAACCCCAAGAGATATGCTGAAATTTGGTGTAAGTTATTTAAATGATGGAGTATGGGATGGTGAAAGGATTATTACTTCAGAATGGGTTAAAAATTCATCAAATACATATAAGCAAAATGAAAAAATTAATATCCCTGGCGAGGATTCAGGAAGAAGTGGATACGCATATTCATGGTGGACCAGTGAGATAGCCCATTCTGGGGAAATAATAAAAATGTTCCGGGCTGGTGGCTGGGGTGGACAATCTATTATGATTTTTCCTGAGCTTGATATGGTGCTTGTGTTAACCGGGGGCAATTATGCTGCAAACTCAAAACTCTATAAACTTCTTAAGAAGTATATTTTCCCTGCAGTTAACTAGAATAAGCAGCCTAATGATTTCATTCTGGAGATGAAAGAGGATAATTTAAGCAAATATTATTCCTTTCCTGCAAAGTGTTTCATAAACTGGCTTCTTTCATAGGCTGCAGGGTTTTTAGCCCTGGCGTAGCTCAGCTTCCCTCTGAAATCATCCAGGCTGCTAAAGTCATGTTTTTGCATCCATTCTTCAAGTCCTTTAATCATCTCAGCAGCATAATCCTTTCCATGCTTATAGAAAGCAGAGGCCACCTGTACGGCATCTGCACCTGCAAGAAGTTGCTTAATGAGTGAAGTACTATCATGAACCCCTGTGGATGCTGCCAGACCACAATCTACCCTGCCGGCCATCAAAGCAATCCACCTCAGCGAAAGTTTTAGCTCATCAGGCGAACTATACACATATGAAGGAATGGCCAGGAAGTTATCGATATCAATATCCGGACTATAGAAACGATTAAATAATGTTATTCCAGCTATTTCGGTTTTTGACAGCTTGTTAATAAGTGCTGCCAGGTTGGAAGAATAGTAACCAATTTTTAAAATAATAGGTATGCTTACCTGGTCTTTTACTGCATTCACAATATCGAAATACAGTTTTTCATCTTTTTCAGGTGTGTGTGAGAAGTCAGATGGCAATGAAAAAACATTTAATTCAAGTGCATCGGCCCCAGCATCTTGCAATGTTGTGGCATAATAGGGCCATTTTTCAGCTGTTACACAATTAATACTGGCTATAATTGGAACAGATACGGCAAGCTTTGCATCAGAAATTAATTTAAGGTAATTGGTAAGGAGGTCATCAACTTCGTCATAACTGTCATAAAAATCCATTGTTTCAGGATACAAAAAATTCTCCTTATTCATTTGCGCGAGGTCCTTTTCGAGTTCAATCCGTATTTCCTCCTCAAATAGTGATTTCAATACTATGGCCCCCACTCCTGCCTTATCAAATTCTTTAAGGTCTCCAATCGAGTTTGTTAAACCAGAACTGGCAGCTATTAATGGATTTCTCAATTCTAATCCGGCAAATTTTGTTGAAAGATCTGACATGCTAATTAAATTTTATAATGATTTATATTTTATCCTAATTCACTTAACACCTTAATAATATCCATACTTATAATATTTATATGTCGCCCATCAAGGGTTATAATTTTATCATTCTTGAATTCGTTAATAGTCCGAATGAAACTTTCTTTGGTAGTTCCTGCCATTTCAGCCAGTTCTACCCGGGTAAGCGGAAAGTCAAAAGAAACATCGTTGTATATCTCTTCTGAGAAATACAGAATCACCTCCGCAATTCTGCCTGGCAATTGCTTAAGAGAAAGGCTCATTAAGCGATCAGCCAGAAAAAGACCATCTTTACTTAATCTACGAATTAAACCCATAGCAAAGTTTCCATTCTGCTGGATTACAGAAACAAAAGTGGCATAGTCAATAATCATTATTTCCACTTCTTCCACCGCTGAAGAAGAACACTGGAAGATATCATCGCCAAAGATGGAATATAAGCTTAAAAAATTACCTTTCTTAAGGATAGAGTATATTAAGGATTTGTTGCTTCGTCCTGTTTTATAAACCTTTGCCAGGCCTGACAACAAAAACATAATGTGAGAGGTGCGAGTATTTTGCTTAAAAATGACATCTCTTTTATTATAACGGACTATATTGCTATTAAGCAAAATTAGGTTTTCTTCATCCTTCGTAAGATATCTATGAAACCAACTTTCCCTTAGGCTTATGGTAAGTTTATTGTCCATTTGAATTGTATTAAATAAAAATACGTTGTAAATTTAACAATAAGTTAGCAATAAAGATGATTCAAATCCCTATACTTTGATGATATAAATCATCTTATTATATTAACCTGGCTCACCTAAAGTGCAAATTTTGTGTCATATTTAATACCTATATTTATGTTGAAATTTATAATAAGTTATGGATAGCCAAGTAAGGCAAAAGATTTTAGTGGTTGATGATTCATCGACCAATGTAGTTTTATTAGAGGCAATTCTACAAAGAGAAGGCTATGAAGTAATCAGTTCATTGCATGCCAAGGAAGGCTTGAAATACGTCAATAGCATGGATCCTGACCTGATACTATTAGATTTATTAATGCCTGAAATTAGTGGATTTGATTTTATGAAAACCTACAATGATATGAACAAAAAGAGGAAAATTCCGGTCATTGTAGTTTCTGCTGTTGGTACACGTGAAAATATAAAACTTAGCAAAGAATTAGGCGCTGTAAGCTTTATTAATAAACCCGTTGATATCCCTGCTTTACTGAACCTTATTAACAACACCATTTAATCCTATTAAATCATTCCTACCTAATTATGAAGCAGAAAAAATACCAGCCGTCCCCCGGTTGGTATTTTGTTTATAAAAAGAGTCTTTAAATAATTTCATCCAAAAAAAAATTAACGTTAATTTAACATCCAATTTCGTTTAATAAGGAATACCAAAACTACTTTTGCCTAAAATTAAGTACTTGCTATGGGAAATATGTATCTTTTTTTCGTGGTTGTATTGTTTGCACTGGCTATTTCAGACCTCATTGTTGGTGTAAGTAATGACGCCGTTAACTTTCTGAATTCATCTATAGGATCAAAAGCGGCCCCTTTTAAAGTAATTATGATCATTGCAGCTCTGGGAATCCTTGTAGGTGCGACCTTTTCATCAGGAATGATGGAAGTAGCCCGGAAAGGTATCTTCCATCCCGACCAATTCTATTTTGGCGAAATCATGATCCTTTTCCTGGCTGTAATGCTTACCGATATCATATTGCTTGATGTATTTAATACTTATGCTTTGCCAACCTCCACCACAGTTTCTATCGTATTTGAATTGCTGGGAGCTGCCGTTGCTATTTCTATCATCAAGATATCAAGAGCTGCTGGTGACGCTGGATCGCTGGCCAACTATATAAACTCATCAAAAGCGCTGGCTATAATTCTCGGAATATTAATTTCGGTAATTGTTGCTTTTTCGGTGGGTGCTCTAATCCAGTACCTTACCCGAATACTCTTTTCATTTAGATATGCTGTATCTTTCAAATACTTTGGGGCTATCTGGGGTGGACTTGCTATAACCGCCATCACTTACTTTATCCTTATTAAAGGCCTGAAGGGTTCCTCATTTGCATCTTATGAATTGGCCAATGGTGAAATCCTTAAAGATTGGGTAAACCATAATACCATATCCATAATTGGCTTTAGTTTTCTTGGCTGGACAATTTTTCTCCAGGTATTTAGCTGGATTGCAAAACTCAATATTCTTAAAATGATTGTCCTGGTAGGTACTTTTGCCCTGGCCATGGCATTCGCTGGCAATGACCTGGTTAATTTCATCGGAGTTCCCCTGGCCGGCTATGAATCCTACAAAGCCTTTATTGCGTCCGGACAGGAGCCTGGTCAATTACTTATGGAGTCTCTGGCTGGTCCGGTAAAAACACCTACAGGATTCCTGCTGGTAGCAGGACTTATAATGGTTATAACACTCTGGTTGTCAAAAAAGGCCCGTTCTGTAACTGCTACTACGCTTGATTTGAGCAGGCAAGATGAGGGATCGGAACGCTTCGAATCCTCTACCGTAGCTCAAGTAATTGTACGCCAGTTTATTGGATTGGGAAATGCCATTGCATTTATTGTACCTGCTTCAGTTCGAAAATGGGTAAATAACCGTTTTGAAAGAACTGAGTATGATAAAATGAAACAGGACAAAGGTGTTTCTTTTGACTTGATCAGGGCTTCAGTCAATCTCACGGTAGCGAGTATTCTCATTGCCATTGGTACCTCTTTAAAACTACCATTATCTACCACTTATGTTACTTTTATGGTGGCTATGGGAACATCCCTTGCAGACAGGGCCTGGGGACGAGAAAGTGCGGTATATAGGATAACAGGAGTCATTACCGTAATTACAGGCTGGTTTTTTACTGCCCTTATTGCCTTTACAGTCGCTTTTGTTATAGCCATCATCCTTTTTTATCTCAAAATAATTGGTGTTATATTGTTGTCCACTCTAGCGGTAATATTTATAATTAGAACCCATGCTATTCATAAGAAAAGAGAAGAGGAGAAAAATAGAAAAGATAATCTTGAAGAAGCTGATGGGCCACTTGATATCAAAAATATTACCAATGCCTGTAAAGAGAATATTATAGAAATTCTCTCTGATTCAGCCAAAGCATATAACAAATCGATTGAAGCTATTGTTGAGGAGAACAGGAAGAAAATTAAAAAAGCTTCAAGCGAAATCAGAAAGCTAAATAAAAAGTCAAAAGAGTTAAAAGACAGTCTACATTTAGTAATTACACGGCTTCAGGAAGACTCTCTCGAAAGTGGTCATTATTATGTTCAGGTATTAGACTACCTGAGAGAAACGGCTCACTGCCTGACCTATATTTCAGAACCTATATTCATTCATATTGAGAACAACCATCCACCTATTGCACCAAAGCAGGTAGAAGAGCTTCTTGAGATAAAAGAAGAAATGACACAATTGTTTCATATGAGTGAACAGATCATATTGTCAGATGATTATAATAAGCTTGATGTTGTGTTAGACCAACAACAGGTAATCATTGATAATATTCAAAAATACAGGAAGGGTCTCATTAAGTCATTGAAAAAAGAAGCACTGAGTACGAAGAGTAGTATGCTGTTCATGGAAATCCTTAATGAATCAAAGAACCTGGCTCTTTACGTTATCAACGTAATTAAAGCTCAGCGTGACTTTGTACAGCATGAAGCGGAAAGTAATGACTTATAGCAGAGTTATCTACAATTTAGAAACAAAGCATTATGATAGAAACTAAATATCCAAGATCATTTTCCCATATCGGAATTACTGTTCCAGATATAAATAAAGCAGTAAAATTTTATTCAGATGTTATGGGGTGGTATATTATTATGGAACCATCTTCGGTTAAAAAAGAAAATGAGACTGCCATTGGTCAAATGTGTATTGATGTTTTCGGAGAAGACTGGAAGGAATTTGAAATTGCACATATGTCAACTTCAGATGGAATCGGAATAGAACTATTTTCATTTCCACATGGAATAAAAAAAGCTCCAGAATTCAATCCTTTTAATACCGGACTTTTCCATTTTTGTGTACAAGATCCAAATATCGAAGAACTTATTGATAAAATTGTTTCTTCAGGCGGAAAACAAAGAATGCCAATCAGAGAATATTATCCCAACGAAAAGCCTTACAAAATGTGCTATGTAGAAGATCCGTTCGGAATCGTTTTTGAGCTTTACACTCATAGTTATGAATTAACATATTCTTCTGGAGCCTATCAAGATTAAAGAACTATATACAGCTCGCGGTGACAGCCAAACAATAGAGATAATATATTTGGGATAGTATTTTAGGGGTTGGCTTAAGCTAAATCTAACAATAGATCAAAGTAACTCCGATTTATTTTTCGATCTTAATTTTATACCCTACACCCTTTACCGTTTTAATTGAATTTTCGCCAACCTTTTCCCTGATTTTCCGGATATGCACATCGATGGTACGGTCGCCTACAATAATACCATCACCCCATACCGTCCTGAAAATTTCATCACGGGTAAATACCTTGCCTGGATTGGAAATTAGAAGAGCAAGGAGTTCAAACTCTTTCTTAGGTAAAATTATTTCCTGGCCACTCTTATATACCAGGTACTTTTCTCTGTCAAGCCTCAGATCATCTGCCTCAATATTGAATTTTTCAGATTTCTCTGATTTTCTTTCAGGAAGCCTCTTTAACAGTGCTTTTATCCGACTAACAAGAACTTTAGGTTTAATGGGTTTTACAATGTAGTCATCTGCACCTGCCTCAAAACCAGCAATCTGGGAATAATCCTCCCCCCGGGCTGTTAAAAAGGCGATTATTGTATTTTCCAAGCCAGGAATTTTACGAATAATCTCACAGGCCTCTACCCCATCCATTTCAGGCATCATAACATCTAATAATATCAAATCAGGCTTCTCATCTTTAGCAGCTAAAATTGCTTCCTGCCCGTTATTTGATGTAATGACTCTGAATCCATCCTTTTCAAGATTATAAGAGAGAAATTCTATAATATCTCTGTCATCATCAACTAAAAGAATTTTATAGTCAGGCCTTATCATAAGTACATGTCATTTAAGGTATTAATTAAAACTATATACAGATACCGAATGTTAATTTAGTGTTAAAAATTTGTATGATAAATCTTGTCCTAAACTAATTATTTGATAAAAATTTAATATTGTTTTTTACTAGCACTTACCTAATTCTAATTTCTTTGATAATTAATTCCTCACAATAATAGATTACAAAAAGAAACTTTTAAAATTAAGGAAACGAAGGTGTTTTAGTGTACAATATTAAAAGAATAATAGTAATCCTGGGAGAAATTACATTTTATAGTTAATTATCTTTTTATCAATTCATCAATTATTTCACAGCTAAATCCTCTTTGTGGTAGAGATAATCATGAAGCATCTTATTATCAATTACAAATTATGTTAATAACTTGAGCATAAAAGATGCTATTTCAAACCCTAACAAAGCTTTAATTTTTACTAAAATCGCAATCATTATCAACATCTTAAACAAATAAAATGAAACTGATCAGATTTGTCTCCGTTGTTTTGTTTTTATTGCCTGGTATGGCATCCTCCTACGCTCAAAAGCTTGACTCCATTCCTTTTTTTAAAAACACAGATTTCATCGGGAAGGTTTACAGTCATTTCCGCTCCTCTCTAAATAGCCAGAATACAGGATTTGATGTTACTCGGGCATACCTGGGTTTCGAATCTCATGTAAGCAATGATCTTTCCATTATCCTAAAGCTGGATATTGGCAGTCCTGAAGATCTATCTGAATATTCCAGGATTAAAAGGTATGCCTACTTCAAAAATGCGGCATTGAAATACCAGCATAATGATCTAAGCCTTAGCTTCGGAATTATAGATATGCTCCAGTTCAAGTTTCAGGAGAAATTCTGGGATCACCGATACTTGTATAAGTCATTTATGGATGAACACCGCTTTGGCTCATCTGCAGATATTGGAGCGCAGGCAGCTTACAAAGTAAATAGCTGGTTTTCTGGCGACCTTACTTTCTCAAACGGAGAAGGATATTCAAAACTTCAACTGGATAACTCATTTAAAACAGGCCTTGGAGCTACCTTCCTCCCGGTGAAAGGCCTTTCTGTGCGATTGTACTATAGCTTTATTGGCAAAGACGATGTACTACAAAGTACACCATCGATATTTCTAGGATATACGATAGCAGGCTTTAAAATTGGTGGGGAATTCAATTACAGAATAAATGATGCTAACAAGGAAAACAGGAATAAATGGGGGTATTCATTCTATTCGATGTATAAGTTTGCAAAAAAATGGGAAGTTTTTGCCCGATATGATATTTTGACTTCTTCCAGTCTTGATGGAGAAGATTATGGTTGGAACTATGCAAGAGATGGAAGTGCAATAATTGCAGGTATACAGTATCGTCCAATAAAATATGTAAATATTGCGTTGAATTATCAGGACTGGTATCCATACCCCCAAAATCTTGTAAATGAATCATTTATTTTTTTAAGTTTAGAATTTAAACTCTAATAAAATGCAATCTATTTCATTCAAAATACTAAAATATGTAACACTCATTTTGATACTTAGCCTTGTTCTAATGGGGTGTAGAAAGAGTAGTTCTGCTGTTGATATCACTAAAACCATTACAGATAATGGTGGAGGTATTGGCACCACAACCTGGACCAAAGATAAGACATACATTATTGAAGGATTTGTTTTTGTAAATGAAGGCCAAACCCTTAGCATTGAGCCAGGCACAGTTATACGTGGGCGCACCGGACAGGCAGAAAATGCCAGCGCACTTATTGTCGCCAGGGATGGGAAAATAATAGCTGAGGGAACTCCAGATGAACCCATTATTTTTACAGTTGAAGGAGATGACCTACAGGGCTCTGTCCCAGTTAGTGCAAAAGGTTTGTGGGGTGGGCTTATCATTCTTGGACGAGCTCGGTTAAACACTGCCTCAGGTGAAGCCAATATTGAAGGTATTCCATTAAGCGAAGACAGAGGAATATATGGTGGATTGAGGGATGATGATGATTCTGGAATACTAAAATATGTATCCATTCGGCATGGGGGAACGAATATTGGTGAAGGGAATGAAATAAATGGCCTTACTTTAGGTGGAGTTGGCTCTGAAACTCAAATTGATCATGTTGAAATTATTTCAAACCTGGATGACGGAGTTGAATGTTTTGGTGGTAATGTTAACCTGAGGAATATAGTTGTATCCTATTGCGGTGATGACGCTTTTGATCTGGATCTTGGATATCACGGTAAAGCACAATTTTTACTGGGTATTCAGTCAGCTGAATCGGGAGATAAATTAATAGAGATCACGGGAGGAGAAGGAAGTGGATATGGCTTGCCTTACACCTTACCCAGAATAGCCAATTTTACAGGAATTGGAAGAGGATTCAATTCTGGTAGCAAAACAGCAACAATCTCTGCAAATGGTGCTGGGAATATAATAAATTCCATATTTACTGATGAGGACCTGGGAATATTTGTTGAATACACTGAATTTGAACAGGACTCCTATAAACATCTGCAAAACAGAAATTTGTTACTTCGTTCCAATATCTTCTGGGAAGTTGCTGAAAATGATGCCACCAGAATATTCGAAATTTTGGCAGAACCGGGCCTGGAAATAAATGAGCAAGAACAATATCTGAATAGTTATTATACCCTGGAAAAAAACAACATAAGTGACTACGGAATAGGTATTAGCGGCGATGCCTACAAAATCAGTCCTGAAAACAACTTATTTCCTGATCTGGCTCCGAATCCTGATAACTGGTTTGCAGATGTAGAATACAAAGGGGCTTTCCTGGATCAAAACTGGTTAATTGGATGGACCCTGATATCTGAAGAAGGAAAAATAGAGTTCTAAAAACATCAATCAGGCTTGATGCTCCTTGCGCAACAGGTCATTGATTGTCTTTACCGGACTAAAGGTTTCGATAGGAACTTCCACAAATACAGTATTCCAATCTGACATAGCGCCATTCCATAATCCAGGTAGTTCAAGTGCTTTCAAATCCCTTCCATCTTTTGATTTGTGAGAAATAAAACCCGTATTCATATCCCTGAAATCAAGCAGGTTAAACTTCTCTCCTTTATAATTTCTTAAGGAACATACCAGGTCAACAGGATTGAAATGTGTCGCTTTTTCTAACATTTCCTGACTTTCTTTCAATTCAAGATCAATCTGGGAAGTCTCTACAATTTGAGGTGAAGCAGTACCATCTGAATTTCTAACAATAAAAGGCCCACCACCGGGCTCGCCCAGATTCCTGACCATTCCACAGACCCGGATCGGCCTGTTCAGTTTGGTTTTAAAATAGCTAGTTTCATCTTCAATACATAATATATTCGTTCCAGGCTCGATATTCAGATCATTCATTAGAAAATCCCTAATCTCACCATGCAGTCCATCCTCATCTCCAACCCTTGAATCCAGTTTCTCGAGGTAGTTGAAAATTTTGGCCCGGTAATCCAAAAGAATTCCTCCAAGAATTTTCTTAAATCGTACAGTCTGTTCTTTCAATCTGTCCGGTGCTACATTATCAATATTTTTTATAAAAACTATTTCCTCCTTAACATCATTTAAATTCTCAAGAAGCGCACCGTGACCGCCCGGTCTGAATAGTAGCTCTCCATTGGTCTCCCTGAATGGTTGGTTATTCATATCAACAGCAATCGTATCTGTTGATTTTTTTTGAAATGAGAAGTCCACCTCATATTTACCACCGAAGCTTTCAATGATCTCAGGCAATGTCTTTCGTAATCGATCGTCAAAAAACACTTTATGTTCCGGAGAGACCGTAAAATGAAAATGAACCTCGTCTTTTGTATCTTTAGCGTACAAAGCACCTTCTACAAAATGCTCTTCCATTGGGGTCCTGTTTTCATCAAAATAATGATGAAACTTAATCAGGCCTTTTGGTAGAAATCCATAATTCAATCCTTTTGAACCCAGTATGCATTGTATTAATAATGAATAGTTCTTATCTTCCAACAATTCCTTAACGGAACTTTTTTCTTTCTCAAGAATCTTATCAATATCCTCCTTAAAAGCAAAGAAGTCGATTTTTTCAAAAACTTCTTTTACATCAGGGTATTTATTCAGAATCTCCATTTTTGCATCCACATCTTGTGTGGAATTTAACTGCTCATTACATTCAAAAAGAGACTTAAACATCCTCGAGGCCGCTCCGGAAGCAGGAACAAACTTTAGAATTGAAAGTCCGGCCTTATTTTTTTCGAAGCTTTCAATAATTGCATCCTCATCATTCCCTGAGATCTGCAGGAGGCCATTCCCAGGAGTTGCCGGATGTAATATTTCCAGATAGGGAAATCCTTCTCTGAAGTTCCTTAACTGTTCATTAATATCCTGGATGGATAATCCTTTGGAACTAATCTGGTCTTTATCTTCGTCAGTATACATAGATATAGAATGAATTTAATTTAAATTTTCCGAAAACTCCTTGCCTATACGTAAAGCTTTCAGGTTAATATCAACTAATTCCTGTCCTTTCTTTCCAAACAATTGGTTAATTCCATACTCGTAGTCTTCCCATTCAAAGGGCATATAGGGTATAGCCGCTCCAAGTACAATCATATTTGATGAACGGGGTGACTTAATTTCTGAAGCCATGCTTCCGGCATCAATAATAACATGATTTGAAACCAATTTGATATTTTCATAAACCAGCTCAATATCCGGATAATCAGAAATATTTTTAAAAGGTTTTGAGTTGGCAACGAGCCAACCATCTTGAGACAAAAATGGAAGGTATCGCAATGCCTCCATGGGCTCCACAGAAAGGATGAGATTGGCTTTCCCTTTGGAAATCTGGTCAGAGTAAATCTCTTCATCAGATACCCGAAGATTTGAATGTACGGCTCCTCCCCGCACACTCATGCCATGAATTTCTGACTGCTTAAGAAATAAGTTCCTATTAACCGCTGCGTAACCTATAACCGCAGCAATGGACAATATGCCCTGGCCACCTACACCCGCTAAAATAATATCACTCTTCATTTTTTCAATTTTTATAATAAAATCTTACACTCAAAACTATTTATTCTTCACACTATCTGCCCTCTCCTGTTTTTTTCTCCTGGCGAAAGTCTGAACACATTCCCGTATGGCTATGATAACTGAGACCCCATTGTAGTTAAGCTCTTTTGTTAAAATTTTTACATTTTCTTCATGATGCTTTTTAAGTGGGATAACTATATGTAAATGCTCTGGTTCAACGCCTAATCCAAGGCATATTTTATCCAGACTACCTGTTCCTGCAGAATTTTGACCACCCGTCATGGCAGTGGTAGAATTATCCGAGATAATTAATGTAATTGGTGAATTCTTTACTACAGCATCCAATAATCCTGTCATACCCGAATGTGTAAAGGTTGAGTCTCCAATAACAGCCACGGCTGGCACCAGACCAGCATCTGCAGCTCCAACAGCCATGGTTACCGAAGCACCCATATCCACACAGGTGTCAATTGCATTCAGAGGATTTAGTGCTCCGAGAGTATAGCATCCAATGTCTGAAAAAACCCTGCCCTTTCCATATTCACTCAAGGCCTCATTCATGGCAAGGAAAACATCGGTATGCCCACAACCTGGGCAAAGTGCAGGAGGGCGATTGGCCACCAAAACAGGGACTTCTCTTGTTTCAGGAATTTCATATCCAAAGGCTTTCCCAACCAGATCAGCATTTAGTTCACCATCACGAGGGAGCGTTCCATTTAAGCGGCCATGTATGGTATACTTTGTATCCAATACACCTGTTAGCATATCCTCTACAAAAGGATAACCCTCTTCCAACACTAGCAATTCATCGCATTCATCAGCTATATTCTGAACCATTTTTAGAGGTAAGGGATACTGCGTTATTTTTAGAATCGGATACTGAAGCGATTTCTCAGAATATACTTCCTTTAGATAATTATTTGCCAGACCACAGGCAATTATACCGAGTGTTTTATCTCTTCCCTCAAAGTAATTATTAAAACCTGATTTTTCTGATTCCTGTTCAAAATGAACCTGACTGGAAATAAGTCCCTGATATTGATTTTTAGCAATGGAAGGCAATAAAATAAACTGTTTCATATTTCCCGGCAAGTGCAAATCATTCATTTCCAGAGTAGGTTTCAATTTGACAACTGACCTGGAATGAGATAAGCGAGTGGTTACCCTGAGTAATACCGGAATTTTGTATTTTTCGGATAAGCTAAAAGCTGCATAAGCCATATCGTAGGCCTCCTGCTGATTGGAAGGTTCCATTACAGGGACCATTGCAAATTTGCCATAAAACCTGGAATCCTGTTCGTTTTGTGAAGAGTGCATGGAGGGATCATCTGCTACTGTGATCACAAGTCCTCCATTTACACCAGTGATAGCTGAATTAATAAAAGCATCGGCTGCTACATTGAGTCCAACATGTTTCATGCAAACCATGGCCTTTTTTCCAGCATAAGACATACCAAGAGCGGCTTCCATCGCTGTCTTTTCATTGGTAGACCAACTGCGGTGAATATTTCTTTCACTTGCCAGTTTACTTTTCTGTACAAACTCCATTATTTCAGTTGAAGGAGTTCCGGGATAGGCATAACAGCCCGACAAACCAGCATCAATTGCTCCCTGTGCCAGGGCTTCATCACCCAATAACATTTGTTTATCCATAATATGTTCTTTCTATTCCAATATTTAGTCAATAAAATTAGAAACAATTTTTTGAATCAAAGCTAACAATTGACAGGTTTAATGTTCAAATAATAAAATGCTTAAATAAATTGGCGGGTTATATATTACTCCCCAGAAATAGTGATGACTATATGTCTTGAACCGCCATGTTTTCTGAATTCACATAGGTAAATTCCCTGCCAGACCCCCATGTTAAGTCGACCATGTGTTACAGGAATACTTACCGAAGATCCAAGGAGTGAAGATTTTAAATGAGCTGGCATATCATCAGCTCCCTCATAAATATGATGGTATACCGGATCGTTTTCAGGAATTAGTTTATTCATAAAAGATTCAAAATCATGACGAACCGTTGGGTCCGCATTTTCATTTATGCTTAATGCTGCTGAAGTATGTTTGATAAATACGTGAATCAGACCTGCCTGAGGCAAATCATGTAACTGATTTTCAATATAATCTGTAATTAGATGGTATCCTTTAGGATGTACCGGTAGGGTAATTTCTATCTGTTTAAACATTTTAAAATGTATATAATTTAGTCACTACAAGATAAAAAGAATTAAAAATATACTTTGAGTTTCTAAGGCAAAATTTTCTGACTGGCGTAATGTTTTAAAATCCGGCTAATGCCCTAATAATAATTCTATTCCCCTCCATTTTATTGCGTAAATAACAATTTTACATAAAAAAAATAGTTTATTTTGATGTGGCAAGCCTTAAAACCGGATGAAACTGTTAATTAAACCTACCACGTTGTGCAATTGAAGTCTATAAATTTGATAACCAAGGTCACACTGAGCTTGTCGAATGTGGACCGGGTCATAGACTTCGACAGGCTCAGCCTGACTTTCAGGCTGTTAAGAAATCCAATGGCACAACAGGTTAAATCATTTCTTTTTATTTCAATATTTCTGATCGGATCCTGTGTATATGCACAAAACAGGCTTGTAGTGACAGGAAAAATTACGGATTCACAGGGTATTCCTCTTGTCCCAACAGATATTGTTATCCCCGGCACCAGCCATGGAACCAGCACCACTGATGGGGGAAAATACACACTAGTAATTCCAAGAAATGATACCATTGAACTAGCCTATTCCTTTATAGGCTATAAAACTCAAATTATAAAAAAAGCTTTGCCTTTGAATGACACAATTACAATTGATGTAATTCTGGAAGTGAAGCTAAGCGAGCTTGATGAAGTGAGTGTGCAGGGAGAAAGAGACAGAGATTTTAGTTTTGAGAAGCTCAACATGAAGGAAGTAAAAATAATCCCTACAGTTTCTGGAAGTGTGGAATCCTACCTTGTAACACTGCCAGGGGTTACATCCTCTAATGAATTGAGTTCGCAATATTCTGTCAGAGGTGGAAATTTTGATGAAAACCTCATTTACATAAACGATATTGAAGTATATAAACCCTACCTGATACGATCAGGTACCCAGGAGGGATTAAGCATTGTGAACCCCGACCTTGCCTCTTCAGTGCAATTCTCAGCTGGCGGATATAATGCCAGTTATGGAGACAAAATGTCTTCCGTTCTTGATATAAAATACAAGAAACCTACCCGGTTTGGCGGAGGATTTGACTTAAGTTTCTTAGGAGGTTCATTTTATTTAGGAGGTACTTCAAAAAACAGCAGACTGACGTACATTGCAGGAATCCGGTATAAAAGCAATCAATATTTAATAAAAAGCCTGGACGTTACCGGTGATTACAAGCCTCGGTTTGGTGATTTCCAGACCTATATCACCTACCAGCTGAATAAAAAGTGGTGGCTGGATTTTCTGGGAAACATTTCGATCAATCACTACAATTTTTACCCTGAAGACCGAACCACTTCCTTTGGGACCATTAGCACAGCTGTGCAACTCAACGTATTGTTTAATGGCTGGGAATCAGATAAGTTCAACACTTACCTGGGTGCACTTTCTGCCACATATAGACCTAGCGATAAGGTTTCTCTAACATTTATTGGCAGTGCATTTCGCACGAATGAAAAGGAAACATTTGATATTGAGGGCTTCTATTCTCTGAATGAGCTGGATAAACAAATTGGCTCTGAAAGCATGGGTGATAGTATAATGAATATTGGGGTGGGCAGGTTTATTGATCATGCACGAAATTATTTCACTGCCAATGTCATCGCTTTTAAGCATACAGGAAACCTTGCTATTGATTCCCAATCATCATTGCTATGGGGATTAAAATTTCAAAACGAAGCCATTGATAACCAGATGAATGAATGGAAAATGGTTGACTCAGCGGGCTATTCTATTCCCTATACTGGTACAGATATTAGCCTGGCTTATACCCTGAACGCCGATAACCAGCTCAATTCAAACCGACTGACTTCATTCGTTTTGTACAACCGGGATTTTAATCTCAAAAATGTCGACCTTGAACTGGATGCCGGCATAAGGACAAATTATTGGAGTTTTAACAATCAGTTTCTGGTGAGTCCCAGGCTTTCTGTATTACTGGATCCGGGTTGGAAAAGAGATTTTAAATTTAGGTTTGCGACCGGGTTTTATTATCAACCTCCTTTTTACAAGGAAATTGTTGACCAAAACGGAGAAATCAATGAAGATATAAGAGCACAGAAATCAACTCATTTTCTGGTGGGAAGTATCTGGAATTTTAAGGCATGGAACAGGCCCTTCCAGTTTTCATCAAATGTATATTATAAAAACTTGCAACATCTGATTAGCTACAAAATTGACAATGTGCGCATTATATATTCCGGTAAGAACAATGCCAAGGGATATGCTGCTGGGATTGATTTTAATATTAGCGGTGAGTTTGTCAAGGGGGTTGAGTCCTGGGCCAGTCTTTCATTATTACAAACCCGGGAAAAACTAACTGACGGTTCAGAAAGTGAAGGTTCCAATGAGTACTATCCCCGGCCAACTGACCGCCTACTAAACTTCAGTCTTTTTTTCCAGGATTATTTTCCAAGGAACCCAACCTTCAAGGTATATATGAGCCTTCATTTTGGTACCGGCCTTCCTACCAGTCCTCCTACAGAAGAATCGGGTGCAAATTACTTCCGCATGCCCCCTTATCGCCGCTTCGATATTGGTATTTCAAAAATACTTAAAGATGAGAATTCAGTAATAGGTGATAAAGGCTTATTCAAAAGCTTTCGCACTGCCTGGATCAGCTTTGAAGTCTTTAATTTACTGGGCATTAACAACACGATATCCTATACCTGGATAAGCACTGTAAATAATTTGAGCGGGGAGGTCGGACAGTTTGCTGTTCCCAACTACCTTACTTCGCGACGCATTAACCTGAAGCTAACTGCCACTTTTTAATTTCAATTTATTCCTTTAGGATACTTTTCGAAATTACCAGGCGCTGAATCTGGTTTGTACCTTCATATATTTGGCAGAGTTTGGCATCGCGCATCATTTTTTCTACGGCAAAATCCCATGAGTAGCCATCTCCACCCATTGCCTGAACAGCATCCGTAGTTACCTCCATACCAATATCAGAGGCATATAATTTTGACATCGCGGATAGCTTATTAAGCTTTTTCTTATCAAAGTCATAGGCCCAGGCGGCATACCAGGTAAGTAAGCGGGCTGTTTCAATCTTTGTGGCCATATCTGCCAGCATAAAACCAATGGCCTGATTGGCAGCAATAGGCTTCCCAAACTGCTTCCTGTTTTTAGTCCATTCCTTAGCTGTTTCATAAGCCGCCCTGGCATTTCCCAGGCTGAGGGCAGCAACACCAGTCCGTGTTCGATCAAAGGTTTTCATGGCTATTATAAAGCCATAACCCTCCGCTCCTATCCGGTTTCCAACCGGAACTTCCACATCTGTAAAAATAATTTCATTCTGAACAGAGGCCTTTTGACCCATTTTCTTTAAACGGGGTTTGATTTCAACCCCTGGACTATCTGGAGGAATAAGAAATGCAGTGAGACTCCTGGATCCTTTTTCCGGATCAGTTAGAGCAAAGACCGTAATAAATGCCGATACCTCAGCATTAGTTATAAAACGCTTATGGCCATTTACAATATATTTATCTCCCTTTTTTAGGGCAGTTGTCTGAATTCCCTGCACATCTGACCCGGCATTGGGTTCAGTCAATCCATAAGCAGCAACTGCTTTCTGTTCATTTATCTGGCCAAAAAACTTTTTCTTTTGTTCCTCATCAGCGGCCAGGTAGAGTGGTGTCAGGGCCAGGGTATTGGCATCAATACAAATCCCAATTCCAACACAACCGGCACCCAGTTCTTCGGAAGCCAGGGCGCCATCCAGCAGACTATGATCGTGCCCTCCATACATTTTTGGCATAGGCCCATTCATTATTCCCTCAGAGTAGGCAGCTTTTACAATTTCCCATGGGAACTCAGCAAGCTCATCATATTTCAATCGATTTGGTACAATATAACGATCGGAAAAGTCTCGATACTTCTCGATTATTTCTTCTTGCTCTTTGGTTAAACTAAAGTCAATCATTGGTTCAGAATTTTGTATGAATTATACTTTTTTATTGGTTTTTTAATGAGGAAAAAGTGCCTTGTCCAAGTTACAGAAAAATAGTGAGTTTTTTAGTATAAATCTTTCCTGATAATTAGCTCGATTTATTTTACTGATTAAAACTCAACAGTATTCCAGCCATGTTCCAGGGGAATACTATTTTGTTTGGGTGAAAGCAAATTGCCATTTAAAAAAATCTCATTGTACTCCGTTTTTTCAAGTGGTAAAACAAAGCGGACCTGCATATTTGCCGGAATTTTCACTCTATAAAGTCTCGTATTCTTAGAAGTCAATTCATATTTGGCTTCAATAGTACCCCGGATGGTTGGAAATTTTATTTCACTAAAGGTCAATGGCCCCAATTGTGGCTGAATTACAGCTTCTGCAAAGCCTGGTTTTGAGGGTTGGATTCCCCACAGTTGCCGGGGTATAATATTGGCTGGAACAGCACCCCATGCATGATTCCAGTCAGCATTAGGTTTGTACTTCATATCCCATGCTTCCATTGTTATGGTAGAGCCGGTTTTTATCATATTCCACCAGCTGCGATCATGCGTGGCAGTTAATAAATCATATGCATAGGCCTCCTCCCCTGCATTATACAAACCTTCAAGTAAATGCTGGGCACCATAAACACTGCAGGCCATGCCTCTTGACTTTATAAATTCAATAACACTGTGTTCGTATTCATCTGGAACCAAACCCACCGCCAGGGGAAGCATATTGGCGTGCAAAGAGGAATGATTTGAACCTTCTCCATCGACATAAACACCTTTTTGAGGATTAAATAACACTTCATTGATGGTCAACTTTACTTTTTGTGCCAATTCCTGAAAATATATAGAGTCCTCTTTCTCTTTTAGTACTCCTGCTATTTCTGACATCAGGTTAAGGTTCCAGTAATAAAATGAATTAACTACTGTATTTATATCTACCATATCATAGCCGTCCCTCTCCCCTTCCGGTTTGGCCAGGTCCCATCCGGTATCTTGCTGCCCGGGAGGCCAGTCAACCAGATCACGAAGTTTCTCATCGGGATTATTAAAGCCAATTTTATGCATGTATTCTGGTGTCAATTTATCTGAATAAACAGAAATCAGGCCATCCTGGCGAGCCAGGAAATGCAGGGTTTTAAGCTTTAGATTATCATAATAGACTTGTATAGATTCTGAGTTACCGGTATATAAATAATCGGTATAAAACATGGGGACAGTATGTAATATCCATTCCGTAGGCCAGGTAGGATTGTGGATAAAATATTCATTGGTTCTTCGAGCCATAGAATATTCCCTGTCTGCACAATAATGACCCAATTGATTGATATAAGCATCGCCTTCGTAGGGAATTCTTTCCCTGTCTCCGTCAATGTAAAGGCCTGTAAACGAGGTGGCCTTCATACTATATTTACAAATTTCCCAGATTTGATTTAACAGGGTATCGGAACTATTGAAATAACTAGTCTGATCATCAAAGTAATACGAATAAACTCTTTGAAAAACACTCTCAGTGCTAAGCTCTACCGGGCTTTTTTCTATTTCAGCATAACGAAATGGAAGAATTACACCCATAGAATCCGGCAATAGGATTGCTTTCCCTCCTGTATTTCTTTCATTGGCAGGTAGATGCAAGATGTAATCAGTTTGGTCAGGACTCACTACAAGCCTTGTTTTTCGATACCGAACTGAACCTCCGGGATCCCGATCGATGGTATTTTTTGCATTCAGTTTCTCACCCAAATGAACGATTAGATTTGCTTCCTTTTCAGTTTCGATATGCAAAATAATAGTACCAAATCCATCTTTACCAAAATCATAAAGGAAATGACCCTTTGAAAGCTTCTCAATTGATACGGCTTTATTAATTGAGGTTTGAAAACTATTGCTGGTGCTAGCATAATCAGCGAAACTACCCGTTTTAAAATGCTGTATTTCAGAATACAGGCTTGACTGGTCGTTTTTATCCCAAATTCGCACCTTCCAATAGTAATCCGAACCTTCCCGCAAATCCTCACCCCTGTACTCAAGCTCCGTTGACCTATTCCCAATTCGTTTTCCACTATCCCAATAATCTACTTTTCCATTTTGAAGCTTTTCAGCTGAGGAAGCCAGCAGAATCCGCCAGGCAGTTTGCTCAATGGCCCTATCAGGTACAATCCATGAAAATTCAGGCTTACTATCATGAATTTTTACACTACCCGGCTCACGAATAAATTCAGTCATTAAACCCCACGGCATATTATCTTCAACTTGAGTTCCTGAAAGGCTGAGCAGACAAATGAAGATTATTGCCCCAAGTCCGATTATTCTATTTTTCATATATGTGTGTCAATTATTTTTTTCATTAAGGTAGTCTTCAAACAAAGAAATTGCTTCTGGAAAATTCTTTCTTCCGAAACCTATCCTTACACATTTCCTGTCAAAATTATATACATCAGAGGGAAGCAACATAACTCCCTTTTTTTCAATCAGGTCTAGGCAAAAATCGTGAATAGTTCCATTCACTTTGAGTTCCGGAAATGATATAGTACCAGCCAATGGTTTTCTCCATTTAAATAAGTTTTCATTCCTGGCTAAAAAATCCTCTGCGATCTCAAGATTGTGCTGAATTATATGCAGGTTCCGTTCAATAATTTGATTTTTGTTTTGCAGGGCAATAATGCCTAATATCTCACTTGGTGCACTGGAACATATTGTAGTATAGTCTTTATATGCAGCAATTTCTGCCAGCATATTTTTATTTTTGGTAGTTAACCAGCCAATTCTTAAGCCTGGGAGTGCAAAAGTTTTGGAGAGGCCAAATAATGAAATGCCATTTTCATAAATTTCACTTACGGAGGGTAATCGATTTTCAGGATTATATTCCAGGAAGCGGTACATTTCATCAGAAAACACTACAATATTCTTTTCGCGGGCCAGGCTAACAATTTGATTTAAATCACCTGGAGTAATAGTTTCGCCTGTTGGATTATGTGGGAAATTTATTACAATAAGCTTTGTTTTATCACTAATTTGCTTGAATAAATCTTCCAGCTTAAAACACATCTCTTCGCTGGGTGTCCATTTCGATACTTTGCATTTATTGCTTATCGCAATTTCATACAAGGACTGATAACCAGGGAAAGTAGTGATAACATGATCTCCTTCATTGAGCAATGAATTCATAGCAATGTAAATTCCCTCCTCAGGAGTGCAAACCAGCATCTCCTCCGATGAAATATTAGAATAGAGTTTGGAAATTCCCTCTCGCAAAATTGGATTGCCCATCGAATCGGTATAAGCCAGCTTTAACTCCTCCCATAGTCTAGAGGATTCTTCATGGGCCATGGATAGCAAATCTTTCATTGCCAAAGGCTCACAATCAGAACAACTTAGAAGAAAAGGAGTGTTAAACTCATATTGTGCAAAATACCGTTCAAGTTTAAAGGAGTCTATCTTCATTACTTATTTTCCTATAGTTGTAATAAAATAGAAAAGTAATAAATCTTAGTATTTCTGGCAATTTATAATGCCACGAATAAAGTATTTCCGGATTTGAAACAAATTCGGAAGAGTGTGGTTCAATTAATCATTGAAATATCAAAAGTCTAAATCAGATTCACATCGGTTATTATTTCCAATAAGGCGGTTCCCTTATGCTTAAAAATCTGTTTCATTTTCTCTTCCAGTTCGGATGCCTTCTCAACCCTTATTCCTAAAGCACCACATCCATTTGCAAATGAAGTGAAATCAGGATTATGTAAATCGGTAGCAAATACTTCAAATCCACCCGCACGTTGTTCTTTTGAAATTTTCCCTAGCTCTGAATTATTCAATAGAATGAGTTTTATATTCATATTGTATTTCACTGAGGTGGACAACTCGGCCATATACTGTGCAAATCCACCATCTCCGGCCACTGCCACAATCGGACGTAATCCTTTTGTTGCAGCCCATGCACCCATGGCTGCTGGAAAAGCGAAGCCAATTGAACCCAGGTACCCTGACATAAGGAAACTTTGCTTTTTACATTCAAAATATCGACCCAGGGAATAGGCATTGTTCCCTACATCCACACATACAACAGCGTTTTGCGGAGCCAATCTGGATAAATTATCGAAAACTGCAATTGAACTCACTCCTTCATCCCTGTCTTCAAGCAATCTCTTCTTCTTTTCATCTCGCCAGATGTTCCAACGTATAGCCACTTCAGGCCGCTGATCCAAGGTTTTTACTGGATTCTTTAATGCATCCTTCAGGAGTTTAACTGAGACTGAAATTTCTCCCAACACCGGAACATCAATTGGATGAAACTTTGCGAGTGCCAGAGGGTCATAATCTACCTGTATGGTTGGTTTCTTTGAGGTAATACCGGTATGGTGGCTGAAGGAAGCACCCAGTACAATCAGCAAATCACATTCGTTCATGAAATACGAAGCCACGGGAGTGCCACTTCTCCCCAACACACCTGCTGCAAGTGGATGTGTATCAGGAATCAAGCCCTTACCCTTAAAAGTAGTCAGTACAGGAGTATTGAGCATTTCAGCGAAGTTGGTTATGGCTTCCATATTAAATCGTGCCCCATGTCCAACAATGATTACTGGCCGTTTTGATTCATTTATTTTTTGGATGGCCTTTTCCAGGCTATTCTTTGGAGGAGCTATATGTAAATCTGGCATCCTTCCCTCTGAAGCTTGAGAGCTTGTTTCACCAGCAGGTATCTCCTGGATTTCATCCGGAAAAGTAAGATGTGAAACGTCTCTTTTTAATATGGAATGCTTAATAGCCAGGCTCATCAATTCCGCATGCTGACTATCACGTTGAACACGATGGTTAAACTCTGCTACCGATTGAAAGGCCAGTACTGTATCCACCTCCTGGAAGTTTCCGGTGCCGACTACCTGGGTGGCAACCTGTCCAGTAAGTGCAAGTATGGGTGCCCGATCAACCTTAGCATCCCAAAGTCCGGTAAACATATTGGTTGCTCCTGGTCCGGCAATAGAAAAACAGGCAGCTGGTTTCCCGGTCAATTTACCATAAGCACTAGCCGCAAAGGAAGCTGCCCCCTCATGCCGAATGCCAATAAACTTCAGCTTCTTCTTTTCTTCAAGCCTCTTGAAGGCATCGGCCAAACCCAAATTGGAATGCCCAACCATGCCAAATACTGTATCTACCCCCCAATTAACCATTGTTTCCGCCATTATATCTGAAAGAGTTGCTTCAGCGGAAATCTCTTCTATAATTCCAACATAAATTCCATCTACCCTTTCTTCTACCGGGTAAGAATCCACTCCATCATCAAAACCAGGCGCTTTTCCTGTGCATGGATGAAAATCCCAACCATGCCATGGACAACGTAAGATTCCATCTTCAATACTGCCTTCACCCAGGGGTCCACCCTGATGGGGACAACTATTATCAAGAGCACATATTTTACCTTCGAAATGCGAAAGAGCTATCTGATTTTGCCCCGCTGTCACCGTCATTACACGTCCATCAGGCAGGTCATTTATATTATCGAGGACTTTGTACCATTCAATATTTTTGGTCATGACTGTATGCTTAATTTTACTTTACAATTTGGACATTCCAATCTATTCTTAGATTTTACCAGTGTAATTCCATCGATCTGGTTTATAACAAAGTCCTGGATAAATGCATAGTTTGATTTGTAATTATTGACATCGATTTGTTTATCCACATGCATTGCCCGTATTTTGTTATCATATTCCTGCTCCCCCCAGCAATTTGGACATACTCCTTCTGGTGCTTTTCCTTTTGTTTCTTTCCCCGATTGAGCAAAAAAACGAATTAAAATATCAATCATGATCTCTTATTTTACACCAGCATAATTAATACCGGCAAGTTTATGTATATCGTAATTAAAAGTGCTCAAATCATCCGCGCGAAACTCTCCAATATCCTTATGACCACATGATCTGGCCACTACCTTTATTAGTTCATTGCTAGCGCTAAAAAAACTATTCAACTGTCTTGCAGACTGTTCAATAACAATTCGTTGTCTCAGGTTTTCCTTTTGAGTAGCTATTCCCACGGGACAATTATTTGTACTACAAGCCCTCATTCCTAAACAACCGATTGCCTGAAGAGCTGAATTTGATACGGCAATGGCATCGGCACCCAACATCATAGCTTTTACAAAATCATCAGCAATGCGCAAGCCACCAGTAATTATCAGGCTCACATCTTTAGCACCCACTTTATCCAGGTGCTTTCTTGCTCTTGCAAGGGCCGGTATGGTTGGAACGTTTATATTGTCCCTCAGAATTGTGGGTGCAGAACCTGTACCACCCCCTCTGCCATCGAGGATAATATAATCTACACCTACTTTTAGAGCAAAGTCAATATCATCTTCAATATGGCTTGCGGCAATTTTAAACCCGATGGGGATACCTCCTGTTTTTTCACGAACTTCATCAGCAAATCTTTTAAAGTCTTCTGCTGTAAAAAGATCCGGGAAAGCCGCCGGTGAAATTGCTGTCTCACCCTGGGTAAGGCCACGTACTTCAGCAATTTCTTTGGTAACCTTATTTCCCGGTAAATGTCCACCTGTGCCGGTTTTAGCACCCTGCCCGCCTTTAAAATGAAAGGCCTGAGCTTTTTTTACTTTATCCCAGGAAAAACCAAATTTTCCTGAGGCCAGCTCGTATAAATACCGTGAATTGTTCTCCTGCTCCTCTGGCAACATCCCTCCTTCACCACTGGCAATTCCGGTACCTGCCATTTCAGCTCCTTTAGATAAGGCTATTTTTGCCTCTCTCGATAAGGCTCCGAAACTCATATCGGATACAAAGATTGGGATTTTAAGGATCAATGGTTTTTTGGCTTTTGGGCCAATTACAACTTTCGTTTGTACATCTTCTTCATCCAACAAAGGCCTGGAGGCTAATTGTGCTGGCAAAAATTGAATATCTTCCCATTTTGGCAGGGTATTTCTGTCTACTCCCATGGAAGCAGAAGGGCCGTGATGGCCAAAATTCTTTAAGCCATTCCTGGCTAATTCATTAATATAAGAAGTATAAGGTTCTGTGGCTTCCGGATGTGTATCCGCATATTGACCGAGGTATTCATTCCTCTTAAAAGGCTGGGGATTTTGCTGAATAAACGCCTGGATTTCTTCCTGGTCAATAAAAACTGAATCACTTTCAACAAAAGCTGTGAACTTGTGTAAAGCTTCATCATTATTGTATTCCGAAATGCCTGTATCGTAACGATAGTCCCAGCCATGGACCCCACAAATAATATTATCACCTTCAACATTCCCATCAGCCATTAAGGCACCACGATGAAGGCAACGACCGTACAGGACTGAAACTTCCTTATCATAGCGAATAACTACCAGATCTATATCTTCTACCAGGGCATACTTTGGTTTCCTGTCTTTCAGATCAGAAAATTTACAAATTTTTATTTTTTTCAAGCTAGGAATTTTATAAACAATTCATTAATAACAACTTAATAAGCACTTGGATGATTTAAATAGCAAAAAGCTATAAAAAACTTACTCCTTTTAGCCCTTATTAACAAGACTACTTGAGCATTAAAGCAGCCTTGTCATCAAGCAGCCAAATGAGTTCTCCATCTTTTGGATGAACCAGAGAGGCAGGAAGCTTTTGCCAATCCTCTTTATGACCCAGGATTATATTAACCATTTCTGCTTTGGATTCACCAGTTACCAGAAAGGCTACATTAAGAGCCTGATTAATAAGCTTTCCGGTAGCCGTAATTCTTTTTTGTTTTGTTTGCGGATGCTCAGCCACCTCAAACAGCTTTTCACTATTAAAAAAATCCAGATTCCCTGGAAATATGGATGCTGTGTGCCCATCGTTCCCCAGCCCAAGCATTATAAAATTAAATTGAGGAATACCATTTACTAAAGTAATATGTTGACGAACTAATTTAGCATAGCGTTCAAGCTCATTTGATGGTCTGGCCTCACCCATAATTCTAAAGATATTAGAGCCAGGAATGGATACCTGATCTAAAAGAGATTCATTTGCCATTCGATAATTGCTTTCCTCACTTTCAGGGGGTACGCAACGCTCATCGCCCCAAAACACCAGGATCTTCTTCCAGGGTATTTGAGTCTTATAATTTAATGCAAGGTATTGAAAAACAGCTCTTGGAGTTGACCCACCAGACAATGCTATTGAAAAGAACTGCCCTTCTGGAATGGCTTTTACCTTGGTTTTCAGGTGCTGAGCAAAAAAGCCAGACAATTCATCAATATTCTTAAAAATGTTGATCGATTTTTCCATAATTACAATTCACAATAAATTCCATCGTCTAAGAGATTTTTACATGGATAGCGCCATGTCATCTCTTTGTCCTCGATCAGCTCATCTGCTGTTTCTGGTCCCCAGGTCCCGGCCGGATAGCCATGAAGCGGTATGCTTGGGTCATTCTTCCAGGCGTCGATTACAGGAGATAAAAATTTCCACGCTTCAACCACTTCATCAGAACGAGCAAATAATGTTGAATCACCTTTTATAGCATCGTAAATCAGTCTCTCATAAGCAGAAGGGATTCTTTGATGAGATAGATCGGAATAATGAAAATCCATATTTACAGTCTGCACATCAAATCCGGC